>Ga0209533_1001466_pt1 | contig 22161 bp, 13 predicted proteins | sample COG_04_FD_184748 | JGI IMG/M metagenome (GOLD analysis project Ga0209533, IMG submission 184748) | Pelagic Microbial community sample from North Sea - COGITO 998_met_04 (SPAdes) (version 2) | ecosystem: Environmental > Aquatic > Marine > Neritic zone/Coastal water | place: Helgoland, sampling...
AATTGTGTGTATTATGATGATGTGTATTATGATGGTGATGATTGCAATTATGTGTATTATGATGGTGATGATTGCAATTATGTGTATTATGATGGTGTTGATTACAATTATGTGTATGATGATGTTTATTACATTTACATTTATTATATTTATTTATATTTATACAATTATTGCACATTAATAATTAATATATAATTATTAAAGACTGGATTAAATTATTTATATGTATTATTCCATATTTTAGATATTATTGTTGTACTTATTTTTTTATTATTTGATTTTTCAAATAATATTTTTACATTTTTTTGACTATGTTTACTATCTTTATAGTTACTAATAAATTCTATTTCATTTTCTGTATATTTTAAATTTTTATCTTTATTGTCTGGAGTAATATATTTAAAATTTAATACATTACCTTTTGCTGTTTCTTCATATCCTTCTATTAATATTAAATTATTATGAATTTTATCATGGCATTTACTACATAGCACTACTAAATTTGATGTATGATCCTTATGAATATGTTTTTTATTATTATGTAAGATAAATCCTGATTTATCTGCATTTTTTTGAAATTCAATATGATGCGTTTCTAAATTATCATTACACTCGCAAATATCGCATTTATCTAATACAATATTTTTATTATATCTAGATTTTTTTAATTTGTCTGATACACCTTCAATTTCTTTTTTAACACTATTCGCTATTTCAAGAAAATTCATATCTTTAATTATATATTTCGCAAAGTCTAATCCATATTCTTCCTTACCATTACCTCTATTTAATTTTCTATCAAAAATAATATTATCATCTTCATATCTAACACTTATATGATATATCCCAATATTTTGTAATTTTTTAATACATTCTAATTTTACTAATTCATGTAAATGAGTAGCCGATATAAATGTTGTTTTCGAATCTAGTAACATTTTCAACATTGTCGCTACAATTATTAATGCTGATTTATATTCAGTTCCATTACATACTTCATCTGCTAATACTAATGTATTATTTCCACTCCTTTTTAATATAGCCTTTAACTCAACTAATTCTAATGCAAATGCAGATAGACCTTTATGCATATTATCAGTATTAATGATTCGAGTAAATATTGACGTATATGGGCAATAATTAAATGATGACGCAGGTACATAATATCCGATTTGTGCTAAAATAATATTTAATCCAATTGATTTCATTAAACTTGATTTTCCAGAGGCATTTAAACCATATAATAATATCCCAGTCTCTTCTTTACCTAAATTAATATCATGTGGAACATATTTATTAAATATAATTTTCTCTATTATTGGATGTCTCATATCTTTTACTTCAATAAATGAATTATCATGAGATGTTATTACTGGTTTACAATATCTATTTTTAATAGAACAAATACTACCACTATTCAGAAAATCTATTTCTGCAATTACTTGATTTAATTTTAAAAATAGGGTATTATATTTTAAATAGAACCCATTCAAATGATCTTGATATGTATTTCTTACCAAAGGTATCAATTTATCTTTTGACAATGTAATATTATTAGATAATGTATCTATGAAATTACAACTAATTTTCATAGAACTCGTTTGATTTTTAAGATTAAACTCTTCATAATTTAATTTTAAATTATTAATTTCAACATATTTCTTTTTTTTTAATCCTTTTTTAACCATTTCACCGCGCTTAGAAGTTAGAGAAAAATAATATTTATCTTTCTCATTATAACTAATTTGTATCATAGATTTATCATCATTTGATAAATTAAAATAATCTTTCTTTTTATTATCTATAAAGGTTTCTAATATATCACGCAATGATTCTATTAATATATAATCATTATCTATCTTTTTTTGCAATTCATCGATTTCATCATTAATTGCAACTTTATAGAAAGATCCATTAATATCTAATAAATTATACTTACTCATCTCCTCTAAATTAAATAATTCATTATAATGAATTATGAAAAATTCTAATTCTGTCTTAATGCTTTCTATGAAAATTGTACTTAATTTGGTATCTTTTACATCATCATATAATGATAATATTACATGATATGAATCATGTAAATTAACAAAATCACATGGACTTAATGATCTTAGAGATATCTTTCTATGTAAACGTTCGATATCTAATATATTTTTTAACTTTTCAGTTAAATCTAGATTTTTAGTATTTAAATCATCTATCTTATTATATCTATCATTCAATAATTCGCTATTACATAATGGATTACATATATTATATTTAAGATATCGTCTCCCCATAGATGTACTTGTATAATTAATAATATCAAATAATGATTCTGTTTTTTCTTCAGTGTTATAATTTATTGCATCTAATTGTTTCAATGCATTGTTCCCCAAATGCAAATAATTTAAATTATTATAAAAATCTGGTTTTTGAATATTTAATAGTATATCACTAACTTGTTTTTTACAGTATTCTAATAATAATATATATGATAATCTTCCCATATGTAATGTCTCTAAATCTAAATCTTCAATAGGAGTCAGATATGATTCACAATGAAAAATATCTGTTAATAATTTATTTTGATATATAACGTCTTCGTATTTAGGCGTTTTAAATTCATAAATTAAACAGTTTTTATTTTTTAATTCCAAATATGATAAGAGTTCATCTTCTGTATAAGTTATCAAATTTCTATAATATATAATTGTTTCAACTGGATTAAAATTATATATAAATTTTAATGTTTCATCTAATGAATATTTATCATCTTCTTTGGTTGCAAATGTTTCATGTATAATGCTTTTACCGACGGATAAATCAACGATTGATAGTCCAATGTGTAATATATATGAATTATTTAATTGTTTGATTTCTTCAATAAATACTGATAAAATATTTTTAGAATCTTGAGAGTTTATATCATCGATATATGTGCCAGGTGAATATATACCTGTAATTGCTCTTTTAGGATTAGGTACTTCTGTTACTTGATCGATTTTAATTACATGAAAATTATTATTAATTAGCATTTGTATATATTTCGGTGTAGCAACTAGTGGAAATCCCATCATATATGGATTTTTCTCACTTACTTCTGTAATTTTTTTATTTTTTTTTGATACAACAGTTTTTAGGATAGTTCCTAATTTGTGCAAATTAAAACCACGTGTTTTTGTAGCATATGCTTCATGAAATCCCCCCACTTGCATTAGAATGATTGTTTTATCTTTATTATAAATTTTAGAATATTTTTCTTGTAGAAGTAAATATTCTTCTACAATTGTTTTATTAAATTTTAAATATTCATATTTGTGGTGAGTTGTTTCAATACTCATTTAAATTATATTAAATATAATTATTTAAATATCTTTTATTATAAATAATGAGTAAATTAGATAAAATTAATTTTAAAAATTATTTAAATGAATCAAATTTTGTGAATGATTTAAATCTAAAATCAAATAAAAAAAAACCAAAGAATACAATGGATTATAAGAATAAAAAAATTAAAAAGTTAGATGATATACAAACGTTATTTAATCCTAATCCGAATCTAGATAATAAACGTATGTTTGATATATATGACTTTGATAAATATTCCGAAATTAGTGTTCCAAATATGAAATATGATAAAGAAAAATTAAAACAAATAAATAAATACAAACATCAATATATACACGGGGTTATACATAAACTTGATGAAATAAGCAATATTTTTCAAAAAATTGGTAAGTCAATTGAATATTTTATTCATTATTTAAAGGAATCTCAAAAAATATTGTTAAATAACTATAAAGATGAAAATAACGATGAAGAAATTAAATTACTATTATCTTATATTATTAAAAATTTATATAATATTATATTTCTAGAATTGAATAATCTATATTTAAATAATAAAAAATTAGAATATATAACTCTAGAAAATTTAAATATATATTTAATACCTAAAATTGATCTTTTATTTGATGAATATAAAATAAATATTGATATTACAGAAAATAATAGGTTATATAAATTTGAAGTAGGATATAATTGTATAGAATGCAATAATGAACAAAATATATATAATATTTTAGATGAAGCGAAAGAAATATATATATATTTTAATACAAGATATAATATTTTATCATCCATAATAAATCAGTTAAAACTAAAATAGTAACAAATTTAATATAGTTTTTATTAAATTTGTTATAATTAATATGGATAATAGTAAATTTGTTACTATTTTAGTCGCTACAAAAGATAGACATAATTTTTTGCAAAATATATTAAGGAATTTCTTTAGACAAGATTACCCGCAAGAGTCAATGGAATTGATTATTGGAGATGATGGCGATTGTTTAATGGAAGAAATGATCCCAAATGATAAATCAAATATAAAATATATAAAATTTGATAAATTATCATTAGGTGAAAAAAGAAATAAATTATGTGAATCTGCAAAAGGCGATATTATTATATTTATGGACGATGATGACTTTTATCCAATAGATAAAGTAAGTACATATACGAATGCATTAAATAATTCGAATGCACTATTGGCAGGTAGTTCGATAATGTATGTATATTATACACAATTGGATTTAATATATAAATTTGGACCTTATGGTAGAAATCATTGTACATGTGGGACGCTTGCGTTCAAAAAAGATTACTTTAAAACACATAAATTTCCAGATGTAAATAAAGCAGAAGAACGAATTTTCTTGGATAGTTATAAAAATGATTTAGTACAAATAAATCCACAAAAAGCTATACTGGTAATAGCACATAAAAGTAATACTGTAGATAAATATAAATTTATAAAATATGGAAAAAAAACTGATTTATCATTGGATACATTTAAATTATTAGAATCTGATAAAGAATTTTATTTATCAATATAAAAAAAAATATAGTAATACTTTAAATAAAAGGCACTATAAATAAAAGATTATTTATAGTGCCTTTTATTTTAATTTGGATATAGTATATATAAATGAAAAATCATAGCAATGAAAAAGAATGCTTATGTCAAAGTAATCATAATTGTGAGTGTAAATGTGCGTTTCTAACACCACTATGTATTGATTCACTATTCAAACAAAACCAAAATAATAATATATGCGATGTTCTAGATAAAACCAAAAAAGTTCGAAATTCGTATTTTACAGCAATTGTGTCAATTAAAAATTTTATTGATGCATGTGCTGCAATTTTAGACGAGATCCAATCATTTGATGAATATGGAGAGACAGAATCTCAACATATTAAACAGAGTTATTTACATGCTGTAAATATTTTACTATCTTCGTTATTTTCAGCATTAAGTGTATCATATAAAGATGATAAAATATTTAATAATGCATATAGTAAAGTAGATAGCGTCGAATATAAGAGAACGCCTGAATGTAGTGATTTAGTATTTCAAAAGTATGAAGAACCCTGTAGTGATACTGTTTTATTAACTAAATTGCCTGGATTTTTACTTCAATATAATAAGTTAAATAAACAAATTAAATTAACATTGAGAGAATCAGATTATTATCATCCCGAAATTAATATGTCTTCGCTAAAAACAAATAGATCTTCATTTAAAACAAATTTAAGCTCTTTTATAATTGCACCATCTATTTTAACTGGTGCAGATTTAAGCATGGATTTAAGTGAAAATGATAATAGTTTTGATATTTTTGATAATTATGATTTAGTTCGTGATTTCATGGAAGAAATTATTAATTATACCGATATTGATAATGATGATGATTTAACTTTTGGAAATCAAATTATGGAATTAACAAGTTATTTAGACAATCTAACTAAAAATATTGAAAATATTCATAAATATATTGTTCAAGTATGTAAAATTGAAAATAATTAAAGAAATTTAATATGTATAATTATAAATAAATATATATGTGATAAAAGTAATTAATAAAATTAATAATAAAATATTTATATTCATTTTATTATTTTTTCCAACTATTCTATTTGGATCATTAATTAATATTCTATCAATTTCATTAATTATACCAAAAATTCTTTTATTTTCAAGATGTATATGCGTTTGAATTTTATATAAATATCCTTCATAAATATTTTGTTTATTAGAATCCTTTAGTTTATTATAATATAAAATCATATTATAAAATTCTGCCGTTAAAGTTTCATATAAAATATGATTTTCATTGTATTTTCTTCTATAATTTAACATTCTATCATTATCATTAATATATCGATTTTTATCTTGTAGATAATTCTTTGGATTATTCTCATCTATATAATATCCAAATTTATTTTTTAGAATATTTTTATTAAATTCATCTATATATTCTGGTGTAATATTATATAAATAAGGTAAATATTGGAATTGTTTTACATTACTATCATACTTTAAATCATGATATTTACTCATTATAATAATATAAATATAATATTATTATAATAAATTATTAGTTAAACAAAATGATTTTTTTATTAACTTTATTTTTTCTAATTCCATATTAATGTCATTTAATAAATAATCTAAATTAGACTTTGAATATTTATAAATATCCATATCATGAATAATTGAATTATAATAATGATTTAAATAACATACTGATTTTTCCATATCAATAACCTCTTCATTGCATGTTACTTCCCCATTACTATCTCTCATAAACTCATTCTCTATATTTATAATATTAGGTGATAAAAGATATAATGTTGTATCTAACTTTTTTATTTTTTTTATAGTTGCAACACTCTCTTCCTGTTTAATGATTTGCATACATAAATGAGAATTATCATTTAGATTTATTGCAAATACTGGAATATTAAATAATGTTAATATATTAGATGCATTCAAATAATACGCTATTTTTTTAGGTTTATTTATAATATGGTCAAAAATTCTTGAATTATCTTGTATTCCATTAATACCATCTGAATTAGTATTTCTAGAGATATATGCTGAAAATACTGCTTTATTATTTGTAAAATTTACTTTAGAATACATTATAATTTCATTAATAAAAGAATTAACGACTGAAAAAAATGTTTTTATACTCATTTTTAGATCCAATGGTGTAAGTTCTATCGTATTAACAATATTATCTATTAAGTTTTCTATATCGGACTTATATTTATAAATACTACAAATAATATTTTCCCATAAATTTATAATTATATCTATATTTTCAACTATATTTTCAGAAAATATATGATTCGTACTATTTAATTTTAATACCTGTGTCTTAGTATTTAAATTATCGGATATTAATTGGAAATTTATTCTTTTCTTTTCCTCATCTCTCTTATATTTCGCTCTTTCTTTTTTTCGAATATCTTTTTGATTATCACATTCGCATTCAACAGAATGTGAATAAGAAGAAACATCATCGCAAATACTGGAATCATCTGTATGTGATATCGTATCATTATTATCATGGCAATAATGAGATTGTTTATGATTACCAGAAGGATTATATTCATCGTTTTTATTATGTGTACTTTTTTTCTTTTTATAATAATCATAGTTTTTTATACATCCTAAATTATTCTCTGACATTATATTTTAAATACATATTAAATTAATATATGTATTAAAATTAATTAATAAATAAATAATTTATTAATTTATTATTTATCTAATATAAATATGGAGCATTTTTAATTGAACTTAATGATTTTGATATAATATCTATATTATTCATTAACTTTAAGATATCTTTATTCGCATTAATACCATCCAAATCTTTATTATCGCCGATAATTTGTAAATACATTTCTTTTAGTTCATCTAAATTAGTTGCTAAAGCAAATTTACCGGAAAGTCTATGTCTAGTAACTTTATCTTCTGGAGTTTTAACAACATCTAAATTATTATTTTTTTGTGAAAACATAATTTCTAATAAACCTGCATCATCAACATAAAGAGACATCCCAGGAACATATAATGCAATATGTTTACTATTATTACTTAATTTAATAGAAAACTTTTTAGTACCAGTTGCATTATGGTATACAGGATCCTGTTGTTCTACATTAGAAGCATACATAGAAATAGAAGCATTGGTATAATACTTTTCTAAAGATTTATTCTCTAATCCAGGAGCAATTAATGTATATACACCATGTACTCCAGATGTTCCGGATATATGAATTGTGTCAACTGATTTAACAGCCCACATACCATTATATTGCGCAGTGTTTTTAATATTAACAATTGTTCCTACTGCAATATTGGGAGAGTTTAAGTACATACCAACAGTCATTTTAATTAATTCATCATCTCTGTTTTGGAATTGTAAGAAGGCATCCGCTTCATCATCTGCAGTAATATCAGCAACAGTTGCTGATCCTAATTTAAATTGATTATTTTCTGATTCAGAAATAGAAACTGAAGCCATAAGATCTGTTGCAGCATAATAATAAATATCAATATTTGCAGTAGTAGTTTCGTTTGCGTAATTGAAATTACTATCACCTGCATATAATTTTATTGATCGATTAGTTGTTGTAGTATCTTCAACTACCATATAGTAACCATTAAAATTTGTACTTCCTGCAATTCTACATACATCACCGAAGGCTAAATCTGAATCTAAATCAGCATCAGAAGTTACAGTAATAATACCATTCGTTTCAGCTAATGCAAATCCAGTACCAGTAGTCATTTGAGCAGCAGTTCCAAGACTGAAACTTTTAGATAAATCCTGAGATACACCAACTGCAGTTACAGATGATACATTAACATTTGTTGAAGCCGACGCTAAAGGATAAGATGTTAATATAGCAACTGTACTGGTATTAAATGCTGCAACAGTAGTATCCCATGTACCAGCCAATGCATTTAAAATAACTACTGTACCATTTCCTGCTGTTTTTACAGTAAAGTAACCATCATACCCAGTTGTACTAGATATTTGAATTACTCTATCTACTGGAAATGCTGCAGCACTAATAACAGTACCTCCGACAGCTGTAACAGTAATCTCACCAGAAACAGTATTTGTAAAAGATAAATTAGTAAGAGTTGCTGTTACACCACCTTGTAAACCTGTTTCTGCTGTACTTAATACATAATCTATAGCAGTTGGAGTATAAACAGATGTACCTTTTGGATTATATACAGTATATTTCATATTAGGTGCTTCGTATGCTGAAACTTCAGATGCTAAATGATTTGCTTTATAAATATCAGTACTTCCACCATATAATTCTACAACTGTTGTAGTTGAAGCGGTTTTACATAAAAATAAACCATTATATTCGGGAACCTGACTTCCTTCAATTTTAACAATACTTGTAGTTTCAATACCACCTGTAGATCCGCTTGCAGTAAAATGGGCTGTAGAAGAAGTCATTTTAATAACACCATCTGTATCACATGATAATGTTAATGTATTTGTAGCACTCATATCACCCGCAGATGCAGTAGTTGCTGCAGGACCTAAAATATATGGTTTCATTTGAGTAGTAGATGCGCCAATCATTTGAGCTTCTGTGGCAGAATTGTGTACACTAACTTTAGTTGTTTGAGAGTGATCTTCATCGGCTTTATGTCTTAAACCAGCTGCAAAAAATTCATATTGGCCATCATCAAATCCTAATCTCCATTTATTTAAAACTGCTTTACATTGGAAAAATCCATTATAGTTGGTTGTTCCTTCAACTTGAATTACTGAACCAACAGATATTTCTGGGTCGATAGGGGATCCAGACGAAGCACACATATTTCCAACAGTTAATACCATTGAATCATCGTCTTTATTAGAGAAGTGAAAGTTATCTCTATTATTATTATGACTGACTAATTGAGTAGTCAAGTTTCCTAATTCGTAATTTTTTTTTGGTTTGGTGACTTTTTCAACAGATACCATCTCATTGCTATTTCTAGTAACTTTAAGAGGCACAGCCCTTGACTTATTAGATAAACCCATAGAACTATTTACTTGTAATTCATTAATTAGATTATTTTGTAATAATTTGAATGATTTTAAAGAGTTTTTAAAGCCGTCATTGTTTGCATTTTCATATAAAGTATCAACATCTTGTTGATATTTACTTAATGAAACTTTAGTGTCATTCAAAGATTCTTCAATTACTTGAAGATTATCTTTTGCGTTATCTTTATTATATGTATTTAATTCATATACATATGGTTCTTTTTTTATATACACTACTTTGTTATCTTTCATATATAAGATTATTTATATATAAAAAAAAAAGGTACATATAATTTCTTAATACGGAGATTTTAATATATTAGAAGATGATAAATACATCAATATATGCACGGTGTATTCTGGATTGAATTTTTTATATGTTTTTTTATACATCCTAAATTATTCTCTGAAATTAATTAATAAATTTATTAATTAATTATTTATCTAATATAAATATGGAGCATTTTTAATTGAACTTAATGATTTTGATATAATATCTATATTATTCATTAACTTTAAGATATCTTTATTCGCATTAATACCATCTAAATCTTTATTATCGCCGATAATTTGTAAATACATTTCTTTTAGTTCATCTAAATTAGTTGCTAAAGCAAATTTACCGGAAAGTCTATGTCTAGTAACTTTATCTTCTGGAGTTTTAACAACGTCTAAATTATTATCTTTTTCTGAATACATAATTTCTAATAAACCAGCATCGTCTATATAAAGAGATATTCCTGGAACATATAATGCAATATGTTTACTATTATTACTTAATTTAATAGAAAACTTTTTAGTACCAGTTGCATTATGGTATACAGGATTCTGTTGTTCTACGTTAGAAGCATACATAGAAATAGAAGCATTCGAATAATACTTTTCTAAAGATTTATTCTCTAATCCAGGAGCAATTAATGTATATACACCATGTACTCCAGATGTTCCGGATATATGAATTGTATCAACTGATTTAACAGCCCACATACCATTATATTGCGCAGTGTTTTTAATATTAACAATTGTTCCTACTGCAATATTGGGAGAGTTTAAGTACATACCAATAGTCATTTTAATTAATTCATCATCTCTATTTTGGAATTGTAAGAAGGCATCAGCTAGATCATCAGCAGTATTAGCAACAGTTGCTGAACCTAAATCAAATACAGTATCGTCAGATTCCGAGGTAGATACTGTAGCATAACCAGTATTTGCATAATAATATAAATCAACAGTTATACTAGTAGTTTCATCAGCATATCCTAATGTACTATATCCAGCATATAATTTAATTATTTCACCAACTGCAGGTGTTCCCAGTGTATCTTCAGCTACCATATAATAACCATCATAATTAGTACTTCCAGTTATTCTTACAACTTGTCCGAATACTAGTTGTGCAGCTAATGCAGTAACAGTAATAGTTGCATGAATTAATCCGTTATTTTCAGATAATGCAAATGATGATGTAGTAGTTTGTAATGTACTAGTACTGGTAAGGAACATGCTTTTAGATAAATCTTGAGATACACCAACTGAAGTTACAACTGAAACATCTTGGACAACACCAACAACCCAGTTACTTACTGTTACAAATGGTTGTGCACTTGCTGTGACTTCAGTAGCTAAATGGTTGGCTTTGTAAATATCAGTACTACCGCCGAATAATGTAACTTTAGTATTATCGCCAACAGTTTTTACTAAAAATAAACCATTATATTCAGGAACTTGACTTCCTTCGATCTTTACAACACTGGTTGCAGCAAAATTAGTAAGATCTAAAAGAGTACCACCGGCTGCTTCTACTTGAATTTCACCATCGTTAATACATGATATTGTTAAAGTAGCTACAGCTGCAGCTGAAGCATTAAAACTTTGAGTAGCAGCACCAGTAAAGGTATATGGTTTCATTTGAGTAGTAGATGCACCAATCATTTGAGATTCACCCGCGGAATTATATACACTTACTACGGCAGTTTGAGAATGATCTTCATCGGCTTTATGTCTTAGACCAGCAGCGTGAAATTCATATACGGCATCATCAAAATTTAATTTATATTTATTTAATACTGCTTTACATTGGAAAAACCCATTATAATTAGTTGTACCTTTAATAGAAATAACAGAACCAACTGAAATCAAAGGATCGGTGGCTTTATTACCAATAGTTAAGACGATATTATCATCGGTTGTATTGCTAAATTTCATGTTATTTCTATTATTATTATGACTGACTAATTGAGTAGTTAAGTTACCTAATTCGTAATTTTTTCTTGGCTTGGTGACTTTTTCAACAGATACCATCTCATTGCTATTTCTAGTAACTTTAAGAGGCACAGCCTTTGACTTATTAGATAAACCCATAGAACTATTTACTTGTAGTTCATTAATTAAATTATTTTGTAATAATTTGAATGAATTTAAAGAGTTCTCAAACCCATCATTATTTACATTTTCATATAAAGTATCGACATCTTGCTGATATTTACTTAATGAAATTTTAGTGTCATTCAAAGATTCTTCAATTACTTGAAGATTATCTTTTGCATTATCTTTATTATATGTATTTAATTCATACACATATGGTTCTTTTTTTATATATACTATCTTGCTGTCTTTCATATAATATAATAATATGTATATAAAAAAATAAAAGGTACTTATAATTTCTTAAAATTTTAGATTTTAAGAAATTATAAGATGATAAACACATCAATATAAGTATGGTGCATTCTGAATTGAATTTAATGAATTTATTATTATTTCAATACTAGTTATTAAACATAAAATATGTTGATTAGGATTAATATTATCTAAATCTTTATTACTTCCTATTATTTCTAAATATATTTCTTTTAATTCTTCTAAATTACTTGCTAATGCCGATTTTCCCGAAAGTCTAAATACTGATTTATTATCTGGCGGAACATAAACAATATCTAAATTATTTTTTTTTTCAGTTAATAAAACTTCCATTAAACCACCTTCATCAATATAAATAGTTATCCCAGGTACATAAAATGCAATATGTTTATTACAATTATTTAATTTAATAGCAAAACCCTTTGTATTTGCTATACAATGATAGAATGGTGATTGTTGTTCAACATTAGAAGCATATATCGAAATATTCGCATTAGAATAATACTTTTCTAAACACTTATTTTCTAATCCTGGAGCAATTAATATATATACACCATGTGTATCAGACGAATGTATTGAATCTATATATTTTACTGCCCATATACCGTCATACTGTATTGTATTTTGTATATGAATAATAGTTCCTACACAAATATTTGGCGAATCTAAATACTTTCCTATAGTCATTTTAATTAGCTCATCATCTCTATTTTGAAATAATAAAAAACCGTCTGCATTATCATCTGCAACTCCCGCATAAGAAGTATTACCAAGCTTAAATTGTTTATTATCTGATTCTGATACGGATATAGACGCAAAAAGGTCTGCATTTAAAAATTGTGTCATTGTAACTTTTGTAGAAGAATTTTCATCTGCATAATTTAGTGTACTATCTCCCATATATAATTTAATTGTATTTGAAGATGATACAGATTCGACTACCATATAATAGCCGTTATAGTTGGTACTTTCAGCAATACGAAATACCTCTCCAACATTTGCAGTAAATAATGGAGTTCCATTAGTAGTTACAGTAAGTATTCCATTATTTTCAGCAAGAGAAATATCTACTACACCATTAAAACCACCTTTAATTATTGTTCCAGCATCGCCAATATGCCAACTTTTAGTTAAATTTTGTGATACACCTACTGCTGTTACAGCTGATACATTTGTAATATTTGATTCAACCCAGTTAGTAACTCTTACAAATGGCTGTGCCGCAGCAGATGTTTCGGTCGCTAAATGATTTGCTTTATAAATTTTACTATTACCGCCCCATAATGTAACTAGTGTATTATTACCAGCTGTTTTAACTTTGAATAATCCATTATATTCTGGAACTTGACTTCCTTCTATTTTTATTACACTTGTAGTAGCAAAATTAGTAGCATCCAAAAATGTACCTCCTTCTGTTTCTAGTTGGATCTCTCCATCGTTAATACATGATATTGTTAAAGTACTAACATTATTTCCAGCTGCATCAAAACTTGCAGTACCATCACCAATCATCGTATGTGGTTTCATTTGGGTTCGATTATATCCAACCATTTGTGCCTCTGCACCATTACACCTTAGACATACTGCTGTCTGTGAGTGATCTTCGTCTGCAACATGTCTAAGCCCTGCTGCATAAAATTCATATACGCCCTCTTCAAAATTAGATTTCCATTTATGTATAATATCTTTACATTGAAAGTGGCCATTATAATTCGTAGTACCATAGATTTGAATAACTGTGCCAATATAAATTTGAGGATCTATATTATTATTTCCAATAGTCAATACAATTCTATTATCTTTTATATTAGAAAAATGTAAATTATCTCTATTATTATTATGTGCTGTTAATTCCGTTGTTAAATTGCCTAGTTCAAAATTCTTTCTTGGTCTAGTAAGTTTTTCTACTGAGACCATCTCATTTTTGTTTCTATTTACTTTAAAAGGTATTGCGTTTACATTATTAGATAATACTTTCGAACAATTAATTTTTAATTCATTTACTAAATTATTTTGTAATAAATCAAATAATTTTAATGAATATTCAAATCCGTTGCTATCAGCATTATCATATAAAATATCAACATCTTGTATGTATTTACTTAATGATATCTTGGTATTATTTAAAGATTCTGCAATAACATCAATATTTTCTTTTGCATGTCGCCTGTTATACGTATTTAATTCGTAAATATATGGATTTTTATCAACATATATTGATTTCATATTCTTCATATAACATATAAAATACAAGATATACAAATGTGGTGATAAAACCGATTTTATTAAATGCATATTTAATAAAATCTATTATATTGAAATTATTTTTGTTATATTTGTAATCATTTTTAACTCATTTTTTATTTTGTTAATTTTATTAATATAAATATCAAAATCTTGATTTATTATTAAACCAAAAAAATTTGTAATATAATCTATATTATTTTTTTCATTCACTACATCATTCATTGAATTAATAATAACACGTGGAATTACACATATAGGCGTTAATGTATAATAAAAGGGTTCATTATTATTATAGATACACATAGTTAGAGAATATGTAACTGGGTCTATATTAAATATAAAGATAGGTAAATTGTAAATATAATAATTATTATAATTTAGATGTATATGTAAATTATTAAATATGTTATTATCTAATAAATTGTTATTAAAATAAGTAGTTATATCAGAAGTATTATTTAATGTATTTTCAGTAATATATAATTTATATACATAAAACCCATCTATTAATTTTAATTTATTAAATTCTATTTTTATTAACATAATAAAATTATTTTGTAATAATTTTAATTTTCCTAAACAACTTTCTATATTATAATCTTTATCTAAATTATTATATATTATTTTAATTTCATTTAAATAAAATGTAATTTGTTCTTCTATTTTTTGTAATAATTCGAATATTTTTTCTATAGTACATAGTATATCTTCCGTTTTAATAATTCGTTTATTAAAGTTATTAACCATTTAATAATATTAATAAAATAATATTAATTATTCATAATATAAACTAATATAAAATATAAGTAATATCAGGAATAGAGTAATAATAATTGGGATTTTATTATTTGATGCATCATCTAAATCATAACATTGATTAAATTCTTCTACATCTTTTATTTTTGGTATATTATTTTTTTCAAATTTTTGCAATACTAAATTCTTTTTATTTTGGACAAAAGTATGAATTATACTTACACTTTTCTTTAATGATCTTTTTATATTCTTAGAATATTCTAGATCTGAATTATATTTCGGTTGTAAAGAATCCAGCGTACAATTAAATTTTCTATATATTTTTTCTATTCTATTTAATCTTTCCAGTTCCTCATTGTAAAAATCTATTCTATTTTGAGGATATATACTATAAATTTTATGCTGTTTATTAAAATAATCCCCTGAATATAAATTATATAATGATTTCCACTCTGTTTTTAATGGTTCTGAAACATATCTATATGAATCATAATCAAAAATATTATCAATCAAATTGTTTGACATATATAATATATATCATCAAAAAAATTATATTATATATATATATAATGTTAAATTTAACAGAAAAACATGTTGTAGTCGTATTAGTTTTAATTGCTATAATTTTCTTATTATTTTTATCTACACGAACACCAATATGCAATAAAGAAACATTTAATGGATTAAATCACTATTCTCAAGAGAATAATGATTTATATATGTCTGATAAAAAATTATCAGACATAACCGATATTATTGAATCTAATAAAGAGAATCCACTATTATTAACAAAATCTGATATGGCAGATCTAAAAGGATCATATGATTTAAATAACAATTCATCGGTTGTTGATATATTTACTAATTCATATGAAGCAGATATTAATAATAAAATACCAGAATATGCCAACTTAACAGAAGAAGATACCTCTAACACGGAAACATCTAAAACAGACACATCTAATATAGATATGGAAGATAACATGTTAAATGACGTAATACAGCCAAAAAAAGACGATGAACCAGTATTAAATGATAAACCATTTGATTATGCAAATAATTGTTCAGATAATGTTGTTATGGAAGAAGATCATATATTAGATGGAGATGCGCCAATTGGACATGATACTAACTTTAATTATAGTCCATTTGGTTTATTAGAAGATGATATGAAATCATTTATACCAATAAAAAATAACCCAAAATTAGATGATAGCAAATGTGTTGTATTACGTGATGCTCTTTTAGACTTAAACAAAACGGGTTATATTGAAAATAATCGTGTAGAAAGTTCATGGAATAATACATTTAAAGATACCTGTGGTAACTGGTAAATATTGAATTTTAATAATTTAAATATAATATGATATTTATATTTAAATATGTCAAGAAAAAGGGAGAGAGCAAATAGTTTTTTAGATAATACAGATAAAATAATTGATAATGAAAATATATTTGATTATCAATATTATTTAAATTTAATAAATGATAATAATGATATAATAGATGGATTTAAAAAATTTAAAAATATTGCAAAAAATCATTTCTTTTCAAATAATGAAGTATTAAGATTACAAGATGACTTTTATATTAAACAAAGTGAATATCAAAATATTAAATTATCACCAGATTGTTTTTCTAATACAGGTGATTTAATAGATATTTTTATTTCAACTAGTAATAAAAATGATATTAAAATACATAATATCCCAGAGAGTTATCATGATTATATTCAAATTGTATTAAATATACTAAATCTTCCAAGATGTATTATACATATTTATAATATTATTGAATTTGATAATGTAAGAGAAATGCGAAAATCAAAAATGTCATTTCATAATGATAATTATGGATTTTTAATTAATCAAGATAAAGATATATATTGGACAATACAGCATGTTAATAAAGTTAATATTAACAAAAATCGTAAATTCAATTTATCATCTATTAATTTAATTAATGATAAAATATTTTCTATTAATATTGATGAATTCATTACGCCAAAAATTAAAAAGGGAACAGTTGAAGAATATTTAGGTAGTGACTGGGTAGCAGCAAGTAAAACGAGAAATGCATCACTTAATGATCATTGTTTGGATTATTTTAGAGCATTTAATATTAAAAAGTTCGAGGATAAACCAAAAAAAATGACATTTTGTTTTGAACCAAGTAGCAAATATGAACGAAAAGATAAAGAACCAATTGATGCAGCTTCATTTGTTGATTTTCTTTTAATCAGTGGTAATAAGTTTGAAGATAAAATAATTAATGATCTTAAAAATAAATTTGGTAATAAACTTGTGAAGATATGTGAATCATATGAATCACGAAATATGAAATATTTTGAAAATACACTAGATGAAATGAAAAAAGGCACACCTATTATACATCAAGCTATTTTATATAATTATGATCATAAAGTATTTGGAAGTGCTGATTTATTAGTAAGAAGTGATTATATTAATAAAATAACAAATAGTGAAATTTTAAATAGTACCACTAGTAAAATTAAAGCACCATTATTAAATAAAAAATATCATTATAGAGTAATTGATATAAAATATTCTAAAATTCATTTTAATTCAGACGCTGAAACTATGAGAAATACAAATAATGTAAAACCATTTAAAACACAGATTGCTATCTATAATTTAGCTTTAGGTGAAATGCAAGGATATTTACCAGATCAAAGTTATATTTTAGGAAATGGATGGATTCTAAACAAAGTAGAAAATAAAATCCCTATTGGTAAATCAAATAAAGATCCATTTGATAAATTAGGTAGCATCAATTATTCTACTAAAGATAATGGATTTTATACTACCGCAATGGATGCAGTTGATTGGATTAAAGAATTAAATTCAAGAAATGATTTTACACATGATCCTCCAAACGACGATAGACTTTATCCAAATATGTGTAATACATATGATGGATATTATCATAAAATTAAAAAAGATATCGCAGCCAAATACAATGAAATTACAGATATATGGAATTGTGGTGTTAATCATCGAACAACTGCATTTTCGAATAATATACGATCATGGAAAGATCCATTATGTACTGCGGAAACAATTGGAGTAACTGGTATTAAAACAAGTAAAGTTGTAGATAATATATTACAATTTAATCAGAAAAGGAATCAAATTATTAATATTTCTAGAATTGATCATAATAATAATAATTGGCGGAGCAATGATTTAACATTTTACGTTGATTTCGAAACAATTGGATCTATTTTATTGAATTCAAGTGAAAAAACTAAATTAGGAGTCGATGGTGATTATATTTTTATGATAGGTATTGGATGGAATTGTCCAAATGAGGAAACTTGGAATTATGAATGTTTATATGTTAATCAAATTACATTAGATGAAGAGAAAAGAATAATGAATAAATTTAACGAAAAAATTAAAGAATTGGAATCGCAATATAATACTATTGGTAAAGTAATTCATTGGAGTCATGCAGAAAAAACATTTTATAATAAAGTAAATAGCAGATATGGTTATATTTTTAATTCTATTAATTGGGTTGATCTTTTAGAATTTTTTAAAGATAATAATATTCTAATATTAGATTGTTTAAACTTTAGTTTGAAGACAGTAGCAAAAAATATGAAAAAATATGGCTTAATACAATCTATTTGGGATAATGATGTTTCAGATGGATTAGATGCAATGTTCTTATCATGGCATGAATATAATATTTTGCAAGATATTGAAACTTCTAATAAGTTTAATTCTATAATTAAATACAATGAAATTGATTGCAAGACAATGTTTGAAATTCTCAAATATTTAAAGAGCAATCATTAAAAATTGAAAAATTAATATATAAATATAAATTTTTATATTTATATAATGGATACAAATATGGATTATCCTGAAATATATAACACAAACTTGTCATGGCATATTATGCCAGACACTACAGAATATATTAAAATCCTACAGGAACAAGGCGTTTCTAACTTTAATCCTATCGCTTTTTATAAAGAAGCAAATAAGGACCGAGTAATAGAAGACCAAGATATTAAGCTTACAAAAAAAGAAAGAAAAAAAACAAAGATTTCGAAAGCAGGGAAACAAATGATTGAAGATAATATTAAAAGAAAAGAAATGGAATTAAAACAAGGTGAAGAACTACGTCTTGTACAACATATGAAAGATATTACTGATTTAGATAATTTATCTCTTAGAATAAAAGATATGAGAACTAATTATGGAAAAGTTAAATTAAAAGCAAATTTACTTCAATATTTTTTAAATGAAAAATATAATACTGCATCACATATTGTATTTTATTCATTACAAAATGATGTTACCGACGATGAAGAATTACAGAACTATATTAATCCTATTATTTTAAAATATAAACAAAGATTTGAAACATATGACATGCATTCATTACAAATGAAAAATTTATCATCATATTTGCCGCCATTGGACCCATTATATTCTGGTAATATGAAATTAGATGATTGGCAATTAGATGTATTTAAAAAAATAGAACAGAAAAAAAATATTTTAATTTGTGCTCCAACATCTGCAGGTAAAACTGTTGTATCTTCATATTGTGCAGTATTAGGGAATAAAACAATTTTTGTAGTTCCATCAGATGAATTAGCTCGCCAAGTTGCGGGTATATTTAGAAATATATCTGATATGGTTGTTAAGGTAGTAACAAATAAAGAATACTTTACAGATGGAGATTATAAAGTATTAGTAGGAACACCAGTTAAATTAGAAGAATATTTAACTTTAAATGGCTTTAGCGAATTTACGTATGCCATATTTGACGAGTGGCATATGTTAAACTCTGAAGAAGGAGCATCATATGAAAAATTATTTAAATTATTAAAATGTCCATTTTTAGCATTATCAGCAACATTGGAATCCCCTACTAGAATAAAAACATGGATGGAAGAAGTCAAACAAGAAGAAGTTATATTAATTGAATATAAAAAAAGATTTATTGTTCAACAAAGATATTTATGGAATGATAATGAATTAATACATTTACATCCATTATCATGTATAGATACTGCTTATTTAAAAGGCAATGAATTTAATAAAAATGATTTATCTTTTACACCACGTGATTCTTTCGATTTATACGAAAAAATAAAAGACAAATGTGGAAAAGAAGAAGTACAGCATTTACATCCTCGTGTTATATTAAATAAAAATAAATGGGATCAAATTACTTTAACTGAAACAATTCAAGTAGAAAAAGAACTTAAAACATATTTACAAAATCTTGCTAATACAGATGAAGAATTAGCAAGTAAAATATTAGATGAATACAAAATTGAAGAAATAAATACAGATTTCGATTTAATTAAATTAATCAAGATTCTTCTTAAAAAAAATATGTGTCCGGCTATCTTTTTTAAAATAAGCCCTATACGATGTCTTCAAATTTTTAAAATGATCGTTAAAAAATTAGAAGATAATCAAAATGAAAAATTTCCACATCATAATGAAGATTTAACATTTAGACAACAGTTTTATACTAAATTAGTAGATGATGTTAAAACTACTAGAGAAAAAACTAAATTACCACAAGGTGCCGACGCTGAATCATTTTTTAAAGATCAAGAAGACAGAATTGAACGTTTAGTATTAGATGAACTAAAATTAAAATATACAAGTATGATTCAAAAAAGAATCAAAAGAATTAAAGAAAGTAAAATTGAAGATAAAAAAATTAAATATTACGAACTATATTATACTAAAGAATTAGATGAAATAAACAATCTATCAAGACTATTTCCAGTTGATAAAGATAGACCGCATCCTGAATTTTGTTTTAATAATATGGGAGTTGATTCATATGAAATGAGGAAAATTAAACGCGAATTAAGATCAACACTTGGACATTATATTGATTATAATCATCCTTTTTTGATTGGAATTGAAAGAGGCATTATTCCCTACTTTAAAGATATGGAAGTGCCATTTCAGAGAATTGCACAAAGTTTATTTTCGCAAAAGAAAATTCCTATTGTAATATCCGACGAAAGTTTAGGATATGGCATTAATTTACCAATTAAAACTGTCGTCATGTTAGGAGAAGTTACAACAGAAACATTAAATCCAACTATTGCTAGTCAAATGTCTGGTAGATCTGGTCGTAGAGGAATTGATAGAGAAGGTAATATTATTTATGTCGGAGTAAATTGGAAAAATATTCTTAAAGGTCAATACGAATTATTAACGGGCAAGAATCCCATCGATAAATCATTACCTTTACCCTTTTACTTTAATAAATTTAATCGCGATGATATTATGCGACTATTTAATAAAACATTAAATGATTATACATATAATAATGAATACAATCCCAATAATACATCAAGGCAAATACTTGCTAGTATTAAAAATGATAAACCAAATTATTGCAGAAAACCACAATATGCAATGTTAATATGGTCTTGTAGAAATTTTGGACAAAATTCATTTTATTTACCACATGTTATAAATAGTATTTTACAAGCAGATCAATATCAGGTATTTGAGGTATTTGCATGTATGTTTGATGTCGAAGACGACCATACAACATTAGACGACAATCATCCGATATATAATATGTTTAA
>Ga0209533_1001467_pt1 | contig 22158 bp, 19 predicted proteins | sample COG_04_FD_184748 | JGI IMG/M metagenome (GOLD analysis project Ga0209533, IMG submission 184748) | Pelagic Microbial community sample from North Sea - COGITO 998_met_04 (SPAdes) (version 2) | ecosystem: Environmental > Aquatic > Marine > Neritic zone/Coastal water | place: Helgoland, sampling...
TTCTTTGATCAACAAAGTTAAGCTTAAAAAGCCTGATTTACTATTCACAGCTGTTGTAGGTGGTAGTAATGTAGCTTGGTACAAGCAACTTAAAGCTGCTGGTATTACTGCTGCTAAACAAGATATGCTTACTATTTCTACTACAGAAGACGAGCTTCTTGGAATTGGTGGCGAAAATGCTGAAGGTTTCTACGCTAGTATGAAGTACTATCAATCACTCACTAATGAGAATAACATCGAATTCGTAAAAGCTTTCAAAGCTGAATACGGTGAAGACTCAGTAATTGGTGATGTGACTCAAGCTGCTTACCTTGGACCTTGGATTTGGAAAGCTGCTGTTGAAAAAGCAGGTAGCTTTGATATTGATAAGATTCATGCAGCTCACGGAGGTATTGAACTTCCTAACGCACCAGAAGGTTATGTACGTGTCCATGACACTAATCAGCACCTATGGAGTCGCACTAAAATTGGTAAAATGTTAGCTGACGGTCAGTTCGAAGTAGTAGCTGTATCAGAAGAACTTATCGAGCCAGATCCATTCCCAGAAGGATATCAATAGGCCTCTATATTAATATAATAGAAATTAATTATACAATGAGTTGCTGCGTGCAAGAAGCAGGCAGCAACTACATTAAAAAACTAACACTATTGTAAGATCTCTGTAGAATAGGGTTTTTATAAAGAGCACCTTCTATCTATTAGCTAGTCATTACTGGCTTAATAAATAGTTACACCACAATAAAGCTAAGGTAAATTTTGCCAAAGCCTTGCCGTGCGTTGCTTTGAAATAAAGGACTTTTTTCTAACAGCTCAATTATACAGAGATCTCATAGTAGTTTATTACTAACAACAACTAAGGTTTAAAGCCTACGTTATCATGGAATATTCTATAGAAGAAATAACTTCGATTGTAGTGATGCAATCATTTAGTGGAGTCAGCCTACTGTGTATTTATGCACTTATGGGTTTAGGTCTCTACATCATTTTTGGACAGATGGGGGTCATTAATATGGCTCACGCAGAGTTTCTCGTTTTGGGATCGTATACAATGTGCCTATTTTCTCAGTTAGTAACTGAGCATATGCCATTTCTTACTAATTACTATGTCGCATTAGCTATTCCGCTTTCGTTTGGGATAGCCTTTGGTGTTGGTTACTTAGTTGAATGGTCCTTGATTAGCCGGCTGTATAAACGCCCACTAGATACCTTACTCGCTACATGGGGCTTGAGTCTTATCATGCAGCAATCATTTAGAACCTTTATTGGTGCTCGTGAGACCAGTGCTACTTTGCCTGAGTGGTTACTAGGTTCGTGGTCAGCAACCGACACTATTGATATCCCTATTAGTGGATTAGTTCTTCTAGGGTTAACAATTTTGCTCACCTTAGGCTTAATTTTCTATACTAAAAAAACTCGCATGGGTTTACGTATGCAGGCAACTACTCAAAATAGAGAGATGACCGGTGCGTTAGGTATTAATACTAAAATGACCGATAGATTTTCATTTGCGATTGCGTGTGGTATTTCAGGGATTGCTGGTGCATTTTTCACCACAATGGCTTCTACATCACCTTCAGCAGGGGAGAACTACATTGTAGATTCCTTCCTCGTGTTGGTTGTGGGTGGTTTAGGTAGTTTAGCTGGACTCTTTGTTTCCGCAGGTTTCCTTGCTTTATTATCCTCAATCTTAGAATTTTTCATGACTGGCTCTATCGCCAAAGTGATCCTCTATGTCATCATCTTCATCACTTTGATGAAATTCACCAAAGGTATTTTCTACAGCAAAGTAAGAAGTTAAATTTAACGATAATAATATGATGAATAATTTACAAAAATACTCTGACTCAAGTATGGGGAAATTTCTCTTTGAGAGATTTTTCAAAAACAAAGAGGGGGTGATTGGCTTTGCTATTATAGCTGTTATTTTACTAGTACTATTTCCAGTTATATTCAGTACATTTCGCCTTAATATGATAGGTAAGTACCTTTGCTATGCCTTTGTTAGTTTAGGTTTAGTAATGTGCTGGGGTAGAGCAGGTATTCTTAGTTTGGGACAAGGTTTGTTCTTTGGCTTAGGTGGTTACTGCATGGCGATGTTTCTAAAATTAGAAGCATCAGATCCAGAATCAACTAAAATTCAGACAACTCCTGGTATTCCTGATTTTATGGATTGGAATCAGATTACAGAGCTGCCAGCTATGTGGTACCCTTTCAAAAGCTTAAGTTTGACGATACTGCTTATCTTAACATTGCCAGCAATTTTGGCTTATATCATGAGTGTATTCTATTTTAAAGGTAGGGTGACTGGTGTGGTATTCGCCATTTTGACTCAGTCGATGGTAGCTTGTGCTTGGTACTTCATTGTGGGTAACCAAGGCTTATTTGGTGGTATTAATGGTATTACAGATTTAAAAACACTCAAAGGCTGGGATATTAGAACTGAAGAAGCTCAAACCACGCTATATTTTGTCTGTTGTGTGTTACTGCTCATCACCATCTTGCTGAGTCGCTATATTATGTCGACTCGACTAGGAAGGGTGCTAGTTGCTCAACGTGATAAAGAGATGAGGGTGAGGTTCTCAGGTTATAGTATTACCTCCTTTAAAATATTTGTCTTTTGCTTAGCTGGAGTTGTCAGTGCGATTGGGGGAGCGATGTTTACCTTACAGGTGGGTTTTATGTCACCTAACCTGATCGGGATTAAACCATCTATTGATATGGTCATCTTTACCGCGGTAGGTGGTAGAGAGAGCTTATTAGGAGCGGTTTATGGTGCACTTGCTGTTAACGCTGCCAAGACAGCCTTCTCCGAAGCGTACCCTAACTTGTGGACCTTTATTTACGGAGCCACCTTTATTATTATAGTTCTGTTCTTACCTAAAGGTTTGGCTGGACTTTACGAGAGCTTCTTTAAGCCTCAAATACTTAAACTTATTTCCAAGTTTTCTTCTAAAAAAACAGAAGATTCAGACGATAACCTTAAACCAACTGTAAACGATGCCAAGTAATACTGATTTTTTGCTAGCGATAGAAGACTTAACTGTAAGTTTTGATGGTTTTAAAGCTGTCGATGATTTAACACTTTATGTCGATAAAGGAGAACTACGAGTCATTATCGGCCCTAACGGGGCAGGTAAGACAACGGTCTTAGATCTTATTAGTGGTAAGACTAAGTCTAGTGCGGGTAGTATCAAATACAATAATAAGGAAATTACCAAAATGCGTGAGCACGAAATTGTGCGCTTAGGCATTGGTCGTAAGTTCCAAACACCGTCTATTTATGACAAGTTAACTGTATTTGAAAATTTAGAGATCTCTTACCCACAAGGACGTTCAATTACGGGATCCTTAGGTTTTAAAAGGACTGATAAGGTGGTTAAACGCATCTTAGAAGTTGCCGAAGAAATCTTTCTTATTGATTTATTAGATTTAGAAGCAGAGCTACTTAGTCATGGTCAGAAGCAATGGTTAGAAATAGGCATGCTTCTAGTTCAAGATCCTGAACTAGTGATGCTCGATGAGCCTGTAGCGGGAATGACCGCTAAAGAACGTGATGAGACAGCTATTCTTCTCAAGAAAATGGCTAAAGAGCGCTCAGTCATTATCATTGAACATGATATGGACTTTGTAGCTAAAATTGCGGATAGGGTCACGGTGCTTCACTTAGGTAAAATCTTAAAAGAAGGAACCATGGACGAAGTTCAAAATGATGCAACTGTTCAAGAGGTTTACCTCGGTCACTAAATAAAATTTAAAAAATACATATTATGTTAAATGTAAAAAATCTTAAAGTAAGTTACGGAGAAAGTAAGGTTATTGAAAAGCTGGACTTTGATTTAGCAGAGGGAGAAATCTTGGCTGTTATGGGACGTAATGGGATGGGTAAAACAACCCTATTTAAATCTATTATTGGTATCCTTCCTTGTGGTGAGGGGAGCAGTATCAGCATTGAGGGTTCTGAACTCGCAGACAAACCTAGTTTTAAAAGGGTGCGCGAAGGTTTAGCTTACGTTCCTCAAGGTAGAATGATTTATCCCACTCTCTCAGTAACAGATAATATCAAAGTAGGTTTAGATGCTACAAAATCTAAGCAAATACCAGAATATATCTATGAGCTTTTTCCAGTACTTAAGGAAATGGGTAAACGTATGGGTGGTAACCTATCAGGTGGACAGCAGCAGCAGTTAGCTATTGCCAGAGCTTTGGTTACTCAGCCTAAAGTCTTGTTGTTAGATGAGCCAACAGAAGGTATTCAACCTTCTATCATCAAAGAAATGGCAAGAACCCTTAAGAAAATTAGAGATTCTCACGGTATTTCTATCATCGTAGCAGAGCAGGTGCTCTCTTTCACCTTGGAGGCTTGTGATCGCTTTCTCGTGATGGAGGGTGGCGCTATCGTTCACTCGAGTAAACGAGCTGATGTTGATGCCGAGAAAATCAAAAGCTTCCTTTCTGTGTAATGACAGGAAATTACAATGGCTACTGTATAAGATTAATTAATCCATCTCGAATTAAATTATCTTATACAATAGCCTTTTAAAAAATACTAAAAATAACAAACCAAACAAAGACTATGAAAACATTACTCAAAGTAGACCTCAATACACCACCAGAAGAACAAGATGTGATTCACAACCGCTGGCACCCAGACCTACCTATGGTAGCTATGGTTGAACCAGGTGATTCATTTCGTGTAGAATGTGTGGACTGGACAGGTGGTCAAATCAAAAATGATGACTCTGCTCTCGATATTAAAGAGGTAGATTTAACTAAGGTGCACTACCTTACAGGCCCTATCGGTGTCAAAGGAGCAGAGCCAGGCGATCTCATGGTCGTAGAAATTTTAGATGTTGGTGTACTTGATGACTTCCAGTGGGGTTTCACAGGTTTATTTGCCAAAGAAAATGGTGGAGGTTTCCTCACTGAGCATTACCCAGATGCTCGTAAAGCTTGTTGGGATTTCCATGGTATTTACACCTCATCACGTCACATACCTAATGTAGAATTTGCAGGTATTATGCACCCAGGTCTTATTGGTTGTTTGCCATCAAAAGAACTACTTGATAACTGGAACAAGCGTGAGAAAGAGCTCTTTGATACGGATCCAGAAAGAGTTCCAGCACTCTGTACTCTCCCTTATGCTGATACAGCACACATGGGTAGAATGAAGCCAGCAGAAGCAGCAGAAGCAGCTAAAGAAGCTGCTCGTACTGTACCTCCACGTGAACATGGTGGTAACTGTGATATCAAAAACCTTACTAAAGGTTCAAAAGTTTACTTCCCAGTCTACGTAAAAGACGGTGGTTTATCTATGGGTGATATCCATTTTTCTCAAGGTGATGGTGAAATCACATTCTGTGGAGCTATTGAAATGGCAGGTTACTTAGACATAAGAGTTAAGCTTATCAAAGGCGGTGTTGAAAAGTATGCGATTGTGAATCCAATCTTTGAACCAAGCCCACTTGAGCCTAGATACAGCAACTTCCTCATCTTTGAAGGTATTTCAGTGGATGAAGATGGTCAGCAGCACTACTTAGATGTGCATGTAGCTTATCGTCAAGCCTGTCTCAATGCTATCGAGTACATGAAGAAATTTGGTTACACAGGTGAGCAAGCTTACGCCATCCTTGGTACAGCTCCAGTAGAAGGTCACATCAGCGGTATCGTTGATATTCCTAATGCTTGTGCAACATTATTCTTACCTACAGATATCTTTGACTTTAACATTAAGCCTAACGCTGAAGGGCCTAAGACTGAGGTAACTCCGGGAACAGATTTAGCCAAAGCATAGTTGGTTAGTTAGTAATAGGTTGCTTGGAGTATTGAGTTGATTTATTTAACTTTAACTTAGTATTCCAAGTAGCTTGCTAACATTTTTAAACTTTAACAAAAATCATTATGCAAATCTTTGATTACACTTGCAAAACACACGGTCATTTTGAATTGATGCGCCCGTTAGGGTTGCGTGCCCATCCAGCACCTTGTCCTACGTGCAACAAGCTTTCTATGCGCGCTTATGTCGCTGTACCCAATGTAGCTCAAATTGATCCTAAGAAAAAATCAGCGATAGAACGTAATATTAAAAGTCAATTTGAACCACATATTTGCAACACGCATAATTGTGAACATGAGGCTCCTAGTTTATTACCGCCTAGTCATAACCAAAAACCTAAATTACAACCTTACTTGGGAGCTAGACCATGGGTAATTGAACATCCAGTTTAATTAAATAATTTCACCATATAATTAGCGCGGCTAATTATTGATCAAATTTTAACTTATAAAAGGCTCTATGAAGAGTCTGGAGTAAGTTAATTCATAGCACCGAGTGTCTAGTTGGAAGCAACTAGGCACTCACTGTTTATAGAGGACTGTATAAGCAGTGGGAATAAGTGCTAAACTATATAGACACTTTGGAGTGTGATAACGCACGCAAAGCCGCCAAGGCGCAAAAAATATCAGCATCAAGAAACAGAGATGGACGATGCCTGGACTAAAAATGATCGCATAAACAGCCAAGATTCATCTACTTTATATGTTGAAAATGACCAAAGGAGGCTTTGATGGTTATTTACTTACCGTATTACCCCTTAGCGTCTTTGCGTCTTAGCGTGAGATTTTTTCTTACTAGTTCTCTATGTGGTCGCAGTTCCGTGTCTTCCGTGAATTCAGTGGTTAATAAAATGTATAATTCTTTGCGGCTTGGCGTGAGGCTATTTATTAGACAAGTGGCTCATTGCAGCCTTGGATAAAGGCGAGTAATAGCTCGATAGTGGCGTCTACATCTTTCATATTCACTGTTTCGACTGTGCTGTGCATATTGCGCAGAGGAATAGAAACTAGAGCCGAGGGAATGCCCCCACGGTTAGGGTAGATGCTGTCAGTATCCGTACCAGAACAACGGCTTGATGACTCATGCTGAATCTCAATAGATGCGTCAGCTGCAATACTAATAAGTTGCTGCACAATAGCTGGGTGATTAGCTGTACCATGAGTGAGGCTAGGGCCTTTGCCCAGAATGACTTCTCCATGCTGTTGTTGGTTGATACCAGGAGTATCTGTAGCGTGAGTGACATCTAAGCAGAGACAAACATCTGGATGTAGTTTATAGGACGCCATTTGAGCACCATAACCACCGATTTCCTCTTGCACAGCATTGAGTGCAATAAGTGTGTAGAACGGCGTGACAGAATTCTCAGCTAGTTTTTTGAAGACTTGCTGTAAAATATAACCACTAATACGGTTATCAATAGCTCTAGATACGAGGAGTTGACCTTCATTATCGCCTGTACCCATCCATGTAGGTTCTTCTACATAAACAGCAGGGTGTCCGACCCTAAGGCCAGTAGCCAATACCTCTTCCTTTGAGCTCGCACCAATATCTACCCAAACTTCATGAACCTTAGGTGATTTCTCGTTAGCTCTGTTTTCTCTTAGATGAATAGCAGTATTACCAATGACCCCTAAAACAGTGCCTTTGTCTCCTAAGAAGTGCAGGCGTTTACCTCTAGAAGTAGCCACGTCACTACCACCCACGATATCAATATAGATAAAACCCTTATCACTGATATATTTAATCATGTAGCCAATCTCATCTACATGTGATTCCAGTAGTAGGGTCAAGTCACTTGTACCTTTGCGTATGGCCCATGCGGATCCATAGGCATCTTTTTCTAAGCTATCGGCATAAGGCTTAATATGCTCCATCCAGCAAGCTTGTCCAGCAGTTTCAAACCCAGTTGGGCTAGGTGTTTTGAGTAATGTTTCTAAAAATTGTTTATCCATAATGAAAATAGAGTAAAAGTAATGTGAGCTAAGGCAGTAAAGGCAGCAATTCTCTAATGAATATACCTAAATAAAGAATAAGTATAGAACTTATAACTAATACAATACTGTAAGGTAACGGGACTGTAATTTTTTCTTGCTGTTCTGTCGTTTCGTTATTCCAATATATCGCTCTAAGAACTTTAAAGTAGTAATAGAAGCTAGCCACGGCACCGAGTAGCGCCATCACAAATATCAACCACTCTTGTTGCTCAATGAGTAGAGCAAAGACATTTATTTTTGCTTGAAATCCAATCGTGAGGGGGAGTCCGGCAAGGCTACTTAGTGCGATGGTCATAGCGAGCGCTAAACCAGGGTTAGTTCTACCCAATCCGCTAAAGGCATTTTGATGGCTAGATTCACGTTGCTTCTCAACGGCAGCAAGACAAAAGAAAGCAGACATCGTTGCGATTAAATAAGCAATCAGATAAAGAAAAAATGCAGCAGATATAGCATCTTTATTATAGTAAACATCTGTTAAACCAAGGATAGGAATCAGTAAGAATCCTGCTTGAGCAATCGAACTATAAGCAAAAAGACGTTTAATATTCTGCTGAGCTAGCGCACCTAAATTACCAATAAGTAGAGTAGCAATAATAACCACAGTTAAGACAATTAATAGAGGGTATTGTAGGCTATCTGTACGTACCGCTTCTGTGACTAAACGATAGAATATCATGAGTCCAGCAGCTTTAGAGGCTACAGATAGTAGCGCTGTTGTAGGAGTGTTAGCCCCTTGATACACATCAGGTATCCATAATTGGAAAGGAAATGACCCGACTTTGAAACTAATCGCAATAAGTACCAAAATAAAGCCTAACAACCAACCTTCTATAGGGAAAGCTCCTGTATTAGTAATACTAAAAATATAATTAATATCAATATGTCCAGAGGTACCATATAACCAAGAGAGTCCATAGACTAAAATAGCTGTGGAAACCCCTCCTAGGATAAGGTATTTAATGCCAGCCTCAAGCTCGCCTTGACTACGCCAAAAACTAATAAGTACATAAAAACCAATAGCCACAAGTTCAAGAGCCACAAATAAATGAATAATATCTTTGGCTGAGGCCAACCACATCATGCCGGCACAGACTAAGAGTAATATCGCATCAAAGGCTCCTTGATAAGGTTTATCAACACCTTCAACGGTAGTTTTTACATGATTAGCCAATAAAACGACCAACAACGAGCAGACAGCAAAAAATACTTTAAAGAATATAGTGAACTGGTCAAATAAGAACTGATCGCTCAATGGATTGCTCAGTAGAGTTGGTTCAGGTAGATCCTGAGACTTCAATTGAGCAGTGTAAGTGCAGAGTGTAGCAATCACATAGGCTAGAGCCAAGCCAGCGATGGCCGTAGTAAGGTTAGAGACCTTAATCTTGGAAGACTTACTCGCAAAAGCATCAATAAAGATAATGAGTAAACTCGCGACTACTAAAATAATTTCTAAGTAATGGGCAGGCATAAATTTAACTAGCAAAATGTTGGATAAATAGCTGAGGAAAAATCCCTAGTATAAAAAGAGCAATAATAAGAATTACAGAGATAAACCAAGCGCTAAATTTAATATCTTTAACTGCTTGGTTCTCTATACGTTGAGTCAAATAAGTGTTTTGACTACCTTGAAAAATAGCTCTAAATGAACGCAGACCGTAAGTGGCACTAATTACAATTCCCCACAGGGCAATCACGGTGGTTGTGGTCAATATCGTCCATTCACCCGAGTTTCTATATAAATCAAACGCACTAAAGAAAATCAGAAACTCACCTGTAAAGTTACCTAGGCTAGGTAAGCCGAGTGCCGCCATGGTTCCAATGGCAAAAAGGAAGCATAACTTAGGTGTTGATTTACCTAAACCTCCTAAATCTTCGAAGTGAAAGGTTCCAGTTCTATGTTTGATGACATCACTTAGGCCAAATAGTAGAGCTGTACTTAAACCATGAGCCACCATGAGGATCATAAAGCCTTGGTAAGCTAACTCAGAGCTTGGGTTATAAATGAGCACTACCAAGGCCAAGAATAAATAACCCATATGCATGACAGATGAATGGGCTAGCATATCATCAATTTTTCTTTGATTGATTGTCACTAAGCCCATGAAAATAATGTTTCCTAGCAATAAAATACATAGAGTAGGTGTCCAATAAGCCATGCCTTGAGGCACAAAAGCGATGCCAATTTGCCATAAACCTAGTAAGCCAAACTTTTTAAGCACACCAGCATGCAGCATGCTCGTTGCTGTGGGTGAGTTAGCATAAGTATGTGGTGCCCAGCTATGAAAAGGGAAGAGAGAGATTAATGTGCCAAACCCAAGCAATAATAAACCAGAAATCCATACTTGATCATGATAATTTAATGCTTCAGCAGCTATAGCTTGCGCAATACCAGCAAAGGTTACCGCTCCAGCTTTAATCACTAAGAGTAAAATACCTGCAAGGAGCACCAAGGAGCCAAAGGCTAGGTAAACCATCATTTTCCAAGCAGTGGTTTCTTTGGCACGTTTGCCGTAACGACCCAACATCAGAAAAGTAGGGATCAAAGCTAACTCATGAAAGGCGTAGAAGAAAATAACATCCTGTGCTGCAAACGCTAATAAACAACCAAGAGAAATGAGCCAGCTACAAATACTCTGAAATTTAGCATCTTTATCTGCAACTTTAGGGATAACAAATACCGCCAAAGTCACTAATAAAGTTAAGATAATTAATCCCATATTTGATGAGGTAATGGCTAAACCCATTTTAAAGAATTCACCTTCATCTTTGAGGCTAGCTAACCCCATCAACTCAATAGAGCTTTCTTTTAAATTATTAAAAAAGCATAAATTAATGCCAATGAGCAAGTTTAAGGTAGCTGCAATAACAGAAATGCGCTTAGCAGGTAGATTCAAACTAATAGCTACGATAGCTAACAGGCTGATAATAATAAGGTAAATAATCATAAAGCTGATAAATAAAATGCCCTAGGCAAAAACAAAAAGGTAAATTAGAACAATCATACCTACGCTTAGAAGTAGGTGATATAAAGCGAGTTGCCCACGGTGCATTTGGCGCAATCCTTGACCAACATAAGCAGTAAATCTAGCTACACCACTGACAATCACTGCAGATATAAGGAACTGATCTGTCACTTGACATAAACCTGCTACAAATCTTTGAATCCAACGCACCAAAAATACTTCATAAAAGAAATCAAAGCCAAACGCTTTCTTGAGAATAGGCAGATATAGCGGCTCATTACCTTTTCCTCGATAGATAACAACAGCAGTGATAGCTCCAATAATAATCGCTATACTTGAGCTGATAAAAACAAAATTAAAGACCACCGGATGCTCGTGATAAGCAGGAGCCAATACTTTAGCTACCTTAGGTAGCCCAGATATGATAGCCAATACGCCAAGAATAACTAAAGGAATAAGCATAGCCACAGGTGCTTCTTTGGCATCTGAACTATCATTACTACGTGCAGTTCCTGTAAATGTCACAATAATCAGACGTAAAGTATAAAAAACGGTGAGTGCAGCGACGACAATAGCTACCCAAAATAATAAGGTGTTTTCATGATGAACCACTTCTAGAATTTGTTCTTTAGAGTAAGCACCTGACGTGATAATAGGTATCGCCATAAGTGCCGCTGAGCCAAGAATAAAGCAAAATGCAGTCACGGGCATACGTTTGGCTAAACCTCCCATTTTCCATATATCTTGCTGATGATGACAACGATAAATAATAGCACCAGCACCTAAGAATAATAAAGCTTTAAACCATGCGTGGGTATAGAGGTGGAACATAGCAGCTTCACCGCCTTTGAACCCTAGACCAATAGCCATTACCATGTAGCCTAATTGGGAGAGAGTAGAATAAGCGAGAATCTTTTTAATATCACTTTGAGCTAGCGCACAAAGTGCAGCAATCACAGCAGTGGTAGCTCCTAAATAAGAAATCATGGTTCCTGCCCAAGTATCAAAAATAAGTCCAGCAACATCATAACCAAGTGAGAGCTGGAATCTAAACAACATATAAATACCAGCTGCGACCATAGTAGCGGCATGAATAAGAGCAGACACTGGGGTAGGGCCTTCCATGGCGTCAGCTAACCATGTATGTAGAGGGAATTGAGCTGATTTACCTAAAGCACCACAGAATAGACAAGCTAGCGTGATAGCGCCTAAGCTAGCCACTTGTTCAGGTTTGTCGGCGAGTAGAGTAGCTAGTTGGTCAAAATGAAAACTACCAGCCATGACCCAAACGAGCAAAATACCAATAATAAAACCAAAATCACCAATACGGTTCATGAGAAAGGCCTTCTTAGAGGCATTGGCGGCACTATCTTTATAAAACCAATGACCAATGAGCAAATAAGAGCTGAGACCAACGAGCTCCCAAAAGATAAACATCATGATGAAATTATCAGCTAATACAATGCCTGTCATAGAAAACAGGAACAAGCTGAGCGCAGCATAATAGCGTGCAGCATGCTCATCTTTAGCCATATATATGGTAGAGAATAAATTCACCAGAGTGCCAATTCCTGTGACAATGAGCATCATTTTTAATGCGGTACTATCAAGCATCAACCCGATAGAAAGTGTCAAACTCTCAAGCTCAATCCAGTTAAAGGCATACGCTCCTAATTCTTCGGCTTGATTAAGCCCTATCACGATGAGTAGACAAGCTACGCTAGCTGCAGTTGAGAACCAAGCAGCAATAAAAGAAGTAGATTTATTAGCGCTTAAAAACCACCAAATAAAAGCACTGCTTAAAAGCGGGATGAGTAAAAGTAACCAAGGATTCATAATAAGAAGATTAAATTTCTTTTAAGCTATTCAGCTCATTGAGGTTGAGGTTTTTCTTTTGTTTATAAATGGCAGTGACTAGTGCTAATCCTAGTGCTGCTTCTGCTGCAGCTACCGCAATAATAAAGAAAATGAAAATAGATAATGAAGTGGCAGGTAAGCCAGTTTCATCTAAATGATAGCGGTTAAAAGCAACTAGGTTGAGCATAGCCGCCGCTAACATGAGCTCCAAGCACATGAGAATCACAATCAAGCTACGACGAATGAGGATACCTAGTAAGCCTACACAAAAAAGTAAGGCTGCAAATAGTAGTAAAACATTAAGAGAGGTCATGATAAATAAAAGAGATGAGGGAATTCGTATGAATTAGTGTGGCTTTTTTTGCGTGTTGGTTTGTGCGTTATTTTGCGCAATGACAATGACACCAATAGTTGCTAGTAATAGAATGATACCGATGAGCTGCAAGGCAAAAGCATAGTTGAGACTCAAAGCCTGACCAATAAGATGTGCATCAGGCAAAATGCCCGCCTTGAGCTTAGAAGTAATGATACTATCTGGATTAAAATGAGTCGCTGCTGCCTCATGGTCTATTTTTGCAAATAAAGTTGTAGGGATTTTACTCAGAACTACACCCACTTGAATCAAGAGTAAGAGTACGGTGATAATGCCTAAAATAATACTTGCAGGCTTTACAGTGCTCATTTCTACTTCACTAGGCTCTTTCAAATCTAAGAGCATAATAATAAAAAGGAACAGCACCATCACAGCACCTGCATAAACAAGAATTTGCAAGATACCGACAAAGAAGGCATCTAAACCAATAAACAAAGCTGCCAGAGTCACAAAACAAGCTAACATGCCCAAGGCGCTAGTTACAGGATTCCTAGCTAGAATAACGACGAGCGCAGAAATGAGCATAAGTAGCCCAAAGATAACGGTCAGGCCTAAAGGCATGACATTAGCTAATAATGTAGGTTCAAAATAAAGAGTATTCATTATTATTTAAGTTTATTCCACTTGTTAACGAGACCGACACGCTTACCTCCGATTTCATAAAGCCTTTCCTTATCATGCATGAGATCTTTTCTCGCTAGACCAGTCACAGAATAATCTTGGCGTAGATAAATAGCTTGTTCTGGACAGACTTCTTCACATAAACCACAGTAAATGCAGCGAGTCATATCAATGTCGAATTCTTTAGGCGCTTTTTCTACTTTTGCCCATTCATCACCGTCAGGGATTTCACCAGGGGTGATACGAATAGCTTTAGGTGGGCAAATAAACTCACATAGCTGACAAGACACACAACGTTCACGTTCTTGTTCATCAGTCACCAGTGCAGGCACACCACGATACCATTCTGGCAGGAATTCATCCCATTTAGTCTCAGGGTACTGCATGGTCACTCCCAAGCCTGAGCTATTCATGTCTTTTTTACCCGTAGTAGTGCTCTTAAGTGAGCGTATAGCGTGCCCAAAGGTGATTTTTAAACCACCAAAAAGAGTAGGGAAGTAGAGATGCTCATACCACTTGAGCTTAGGGCGTTTAACTTTAGTAAAAGACATGATAAAAAAATGAATTAACGAGTAAGAAAATAGAGAATAACCGCAGTGATAACGACATTGACCAAGGCTAGCTCAAAGAACACGACCCAGCCAAGTTTCATGAGCTGATCATAACGAAAACGAGGAATAGACCAACGCACCCAAATAAAGAAGATAATAAATCCAATGAGTTTAGCTAAGAAACAACCAATATGGATAAGACCAGCCCAAATAGAACCTGAGCTTAAAAATTCAGTATGACTTAAGCCAAAAGGCAAGGACCAACCACCTAAGAAAATAGTTACTACTACCGCAGAGCCCACAATCATAGCCGCATATTCGCCTAAGAAGAATAGAGCGAATTTCATCGATGAGTACTCAGTATGGTAACCACCCACTAATTCAGTTTCGCATTCTGGTAAATCAAAAGGCATACGATTGGTCTCAGCAAAAATGGAAACGGTAAATATAATAAAAGCTATCAACATAGGAAACCATGTCAGTAGACCTTCTTTGGTTAATCCATGCTCAATGCTAATAGGTAATAGGAGCCAGCCATGCTCAGCTTGATAGGCAATCATATCATTGAGATTAAAACTACTAAATAGCATCAATACTGGAATGATAGATAAACCCAGAGCAATTTCATAGGAAATCATCTGAGCCGCTGAACGTACAGAGCCAAAATAAGCGTACTTAGAGTTGGACGCCCAACCGGCAATCGCAATCCCATAAACAGAGATAGAGGCAATCGCAAAAATGAATAGAGGCCCAATCTCAACCTGTGCAATAGATAGAGCAAGCGTGCGTCCAGTATCGAGAATAATGTCGCTACCAAAAGGAATAACAGCCACCGTAATGAGAGCTGGTGCCATGGTAAGAATAGGGGCTAGAATAAAAAATCCTTTGCGTACATGACCTGGGGTAAACTCTTCTTTGAGGAGGAACTTAATCCCATCAGCAATAGGCTGTAGCAAACCTTGGAAACCAACACGGTTAGGGCCTACTCTATCTTGAATAATAGCAGACACTCTACGCTCAGCATATACTGAATAGGCAATCATAGGTAATAATAGTAAAAATGTGATTACTATTATTTTAATAAGAGTCGAAATGATAAAAAAAGCGTCCATATTATGAGTGAAGCAAGTTATAAAGTAACCGAGCTAATGACATTAATATTTAACATAAATTAAAATATAAGAAACTATTTACTTGGTCTTTTTAAGTTTGAGGAATATAAGGATTATTAACAGTATAACCACAGCTAGTACGTAGATTACCCAATTGGTGAAATTGTCCTCCGTGGCTTTAGATTTAGATGTGGTTTGTTGAGGTTTGGGTTGTTGGGTGGTTTTTTGTGTAGTTGATTGTTGAGTATTGGTTTTAGTTAGTAAATTGGGATTGATTTTAGAGTCTTTAGGTTCAGATGGTGTTTCTTGCTTTTTAGGTTCTCTTTCTTCTAATGGGATGATTCGATACTGATTGTCTCCGTAATATTCTATGTAGTCTTTGTTTTCTGCCCACCAGGTACGAATTTTTGACTGTGTTAATTCAAAAGCTTTTTGTCTGGCTTCTTTAAATTTTATTCTGCGTTCTGTATCTGAAATATTAGTTAATTTACGAACTTCTTTAATCATTTTAATTGTTGTAATTCTATAATTGATATTAGCTTCAGGATATTTAGCATCGAATCTATACATCGCTGTAATATCAATATCTTGAGTTAAAATATCACTATTAGGAGATAATGCTTCTGCTTTTGTCTTATCATCTAAATAACTCACAATAAGTTCGTCGACTTCTCTAGAATGAAACTTTTCAGCATGTATTAAAGCTAAATACTTTTCTTGAAAAGTTTCTGCTGTTTTTAGCTTATGAATGGCTTCTAAGTGCTTTTCACTATATTCATTAGATTGAGCTTGAAGTGTTGTGATAGCTAGATTTATTAGGGCTAGAAAAAGTGTGAATATTTTCATAAATTTATGAGTTAAGGGTTGGCTGTGTTCCAGTGCTCTCTTCTAATTCTGCAAGAATTTTCTGAATCTGCATGCATAATATCTTTCTCATATGGACTATGAGTACCATCTGTGTACAAACCTAAAATATGTCCTAGTTCATGAGCTGTGGTATGCTGTTCATTATCTGAAGTCTGCGTAGCAATCCAAGCTTCTGCTGTATCAGTATGAGCAACTCCTGAAATTAATCCACTTAGCTTATATATGTAGTAAATATTTACATTTTCATCACCAAGACCATCAGTAAAAACTTCATGTTCAACTCCATAAGAATAATAAGGAAGAAAACCATTATTATCTAAATCATAGTCAATAATAGAACTTCCTTTGTTAGTTACATTAAAATACACATTTGCCTGATTGCCCCATATTTTTGTATTGAGATAATTTGCTAATGACGAAGCACTAGGTACATTGGTAGGCACTCGATCAAGGTTATTTTGCGCTGTAACAGTATGTATATTTATATCTACATTGCGTCTCTTCAACACATCCACCTCAAAGAGTTTAATTGGTGTGGCTGCACCTTCAATTTCTAATTGGATTTCATCGATATTTCTTCCTGTCGTTCCGTTGCCTGATATGGTGAGCACGGTTTCTTCGCTTATTGGTGTTTCTAGACTAATAGTGACTTTACTATTTTTAGAGATAAATTGAGCTGTAGATAGTATGTCTTGAGGTATGCCTTTTAAAATTACTTTGATTTTATTGCTTCCTTCTAGTGGAACCATGAGAGCTGGCTCACCTCCTGAGTCCACTCCATCATCATAACCAGTACAACCTGCTGATTCACCTGGTTCAACGAATTCTTCGACTTGAATTGGATATAGATAAATATTATATCCATGAGTTTTGAAAAAGAATTCAGAGTCAGTATATGGACTAAGATCATTGATAAGTTCAGTTGAGCTGTAGCTGCCATTCAAAGTTATATTAATATTAAATTCTAAATCACTGTTAGTAACATTTTGAATAATCTGAGTATTAACTATTTTATGATTGGATAGTGTAGGCCCATCATTATTGAGTTCAGTATCTATAAAATCAGAAGCAAAAGAGAAGTGCTCCTGAACGTCGATTTCTTCAATATTAAGAGTCATTGAAGATGGTATTAAATCTGGACGGCTGCTTATATCTAATAAATAATCATCACCCCAAAAATTAGCCTCTACTAGCATTAATCTTGATTCATTTTTAGCTATTTTGGTGTTAATTTGGTATGAATCAGAATACACTCCATCAATAAACTCACCAAAATCATTATGATCAGTTGAAATTGTCAACTGGCTAATTCTGCTATCTAAAATTATAGTATTGTTACTTGTTTTTAACTCTGAATCATTAGTAAAATTATAAATAGAATTATATTCTGTGCCTAAATAAACTTCATAATAAACTTCGTTGTTACTTTCATTGTTTGGCTCTGTATCATCGGGAGTCTCATCATCACCATTATCTGTGTCTGTAGCATCCGCTATATTGGGATCTGTTCCTGTGGCTATTTCTACTCCGTCATTAATACCATCATTATCGGTGTCTGGGTTGTTGGGGTCGGTGTTGTAGGTGTAGTTCTCTTGGTAGTCGCTTAGTCCATCACCATCGGTGTCTTTGGTAAGTAGTAGGCTAAATTGGGTTAAGTCCCATGAAAATAGGTGTTTGGCTTGGCCTATATTGGCGGGTTTAAAGTTGTCTGGGGTTTGGTCGTTGAGCCATGGGTAGTTAGGTGAGTTGTCTACTGCTCCTGTATCGAGTATGAGTGTTGCAGGCCAGCCTGCTGAGTTGGGGGTGAAGCCTAGCTCGGCAAATCTGTCAAAGAATTTGGAGCTGACATTCTTGAGTTGTCCTAGGTTAGCTGGTGAGTAGTAGCTGGGTGTGTTGCCGTTACTAAAGTCTGCTAGAGTAAAACCAGCTCCGCCTATGAGGCTGAGCTTGTTGTTGAGTTCGTTGATGCCGTTGTAGGCGATGTTCCAGAGTTGTCCTTGGTTGAGGATGCCTGAGTTGTTTTGGTTAAACTCTGTTTTGGTGCCGTCGATGAGTCCATTGGCTGGGTCTGCAGCGTTGTACCACCAGCTGGGGTAGCTGGCTGGCCAGTTGGCTGGTAGGTCTTGAGTTTGTGCTTCATGAATACTAGCGAAGACGCTACAAATGAGGCAAGCAATTGTTGGTAGTTGTCTCCAGCTTTTCATTAACTAGTAAATAATGTTAGTAATCAATAATTAAGCAATGATGCCTTGGTTGCGGCGTTGCTGTTCTTTGGCTAATAGGGGTACTTGGTAGTTAGTCTCTATAATAGGCTCTCCTAAATCAGAAAGACTGCCATAAGTAATACCATTGAGAGCTTTATAGGTTTCACTGAGTTCAATAAATAGAGCTTCAGGTTGTGTGGCTAGGTGATTAACACCTAGTGAATGCAACCAATTAGTGAGAAGTTGAAAATGAGTTTTCACTGCGGTAGGTGCTTTGGTCGCAGCATTAAGTTTTTGTAAACGTCCGCTGAGGTTAATCATGGTACCTTGATTTTCAAAGGCAGTGGCGACAGGCAGGCTGTAATCACTGGCCTGAGCTGTAGCATTGGCAAGACTATGTGTTGAAATTAGACAATCTAAGTGACTTAGTAATTCAGCGTCCCAACCCCTGATAGTGGTTAAATCTTCACCTAGCACAATCAGATTTTTAATCGTACCTGACTTAATGCCGGTCTTAATTGAGCCTAGTTTTTTATAAAGTGTTTTAAGTTTAAATATCAATTGTAAGCCTAAAGTGTTAGGGTTAGCGTCAGAACTAATGAGTAGCTTATCTTCTTCTTGTTTATGTTCGACACTAGCAAGGGTTTTAATATCGAGTTTTTCTGCCAATGTTTTAGCTAAATAGAGCTCTTCGTTGGTGAGGCTTGCAGATACGATAAGTGCTGTATTTTCAGAATTAGCTGAACCTAGTTGCTCATTAATACTGGCAAAGGCTTTAGTCCAATGAATAGGTTGGTGAGTTTCTTTAACTTTTTGGGTAGGTTCTAATAAGCGTAACTCTTCTTTAAAGTTTTTAAAACTTAAACGGTAATTATCAGGCATCCAACAAGAATTAACAGCATCATTTTGACGAGGAGTCACACGATATATGTCATTGCCTCGAGTCCACACTGTAGTATTTACACCGTGCCCACAGTTAGTATCAATGGTTGAAGTCTGCTTAAGGAACCAAACTCTCATCTGAAACCTAAAATCAGTAGAGGTCAACGCACCCACAGGGCAGATATCAACAGTATTAAGAGAATAATTATGATTGAGTAATTTATCAGGGTGCACAGTGAGCTTAGAATGCGTGCCACGCTCTGCAAATCCCAGTACTGGATCATCAGCCACCTCATCCATGAATCTGATACAGCGACTGCACAAGACACAGCGCTCATCATCTAAACGTATGCGCTCGCCAATACGTACATTTTTAGGCTTTTTGACTTTAGTTTCCTTAAACCTACTCTGAGCTTGCCCATGTTCGACAGAGTATTCTTGGAGGGTGCACTCACCAGCTTGATCACAAATAGGGCAGTCTAGAGGGTGATTGATTAGGAGAAACTCCATCACATCTTTACGACATCCTTCTACTAATTCACCTTGGGTTTTAATGCCCATGTTTTCTGCCACTGTATTGGCACAAGAAATAATAGGGCGAGGGTTCCAGCTAATCTCTTGGTAACCTTGCTCATCGTATACCGGCTCAGCTCCGGGAGCTGGACGAGGAGGCATCCCCATTTGGACTAGACACATGCGGCAGTTACCCGGAGATGAAAGCTTTTCATGGTAACAGTAGTGAGGTACTTGTGCCTTAGCTAAATTACAGGCTTCTATGATACGTGTGCCTTTAGGTACTTGCATCCAGACTCCGTCAATTTGAATATTGACCAGACCTTTTTCTGCAGCGATATCTTTAGGTAGAGAGGTGGTAGATAGCTTGTTCATTATGGGATTGTTGAAAGTGTAGCGATTATGAGCCCGTTGGTTATTTTTGCCATAAGTGAGGAGCGACTGCAAGTGTGTATAAACATACCACTAAGGAAGCGACAAAACTTATGGTAAAAAGAACAACGGCTACCTTTGTTCAATTTCAAGTCAAATCTGTTGACTTGAAGAAATGCTAAAACTTTTATTAAAATGCTCATGATTGATAGGCCTTCAACGACCCCATTAGGCCTGAAAAAATTGTTGTTGAAGTTCTTTTTCTTTAGAAATGTAAGTGTTGTCCTCACTAGTTTCACCAATGAGTTCATCTTTAAATTTGTCAATAATGGCTTCGACTGGCCATGCTGAGGCCTCACCAAAAGCACAGATAGTTCTACCATCAATTTGGTAAGCAACTTCTTCTAGAGTTTTGATGTCTTCAGCGTTCGCTTTGCCCTCGACAATCCGATCAGAAATTTTCTTCATCCACATCGAGCCTTCTCGGCAAGGTGTGCATTGTCCACAGGATTCATGAGCATAGAAATGGTTGATATTATTAAGTACCCATGACATTTTTCTCGTGTTATCAAGGACGATGACACCACCAGAGCCAGCCATTGAGCCGCAAGCTGCCAGGGTATCAAAATCAAGAGGGATATCCCAAAAATCTAAATCTACTTTCTTATCTCCTTTGGTAATATTAAAAACTTCATCACATTTTAGAATTTTAGAAGAAGAACCACCTGGAATAACTGCTTTAAACGCGCGACCCTTGAGTGGTCCACCGCCGATATCATAGAGGAGTTGACGCATGGTGATTTTGCCCACTTCTACCTCAACGTAGCCAGGATTTCTTACATCACCAGAGAGGCAGAGAATACGTGTGCCTGTATTACGTGGAGTGCCAAGCTTAGCGTACTCTTCGCTACCCATATTGAGGATATGAGTCACATGGCATAGAGATTCTACGTTGTTTACAATAGTAGGACACATGTAGAGGCCTAGAGCAGCAGGGAAGTAAGGTGGCTTAATTCTAGGGTAAGGGCGTTTTCCTTCTAGAGACTCGATTAGCCCAGTTTCTTCGCCACAGATATAAGCTCCAGCACCACGGTGAATGTAAATCTCCAAATCAAACTCAGCGCCTAAGATGTTTTTACCAAGTAAATTTTTCTCTTTAGCTTCTTCAATAGCTTTTTCTAAAATAGTTGCGGCTTCAGGAAACTCCTCGCGCACATAAATATAAGCTAACTTACAGCCAATAGCATAAGCTGTAATAACCATGCCCTCAATTAGCTGATGTGGGTCTTGGTGAACGATGTACCTATCTTTAAAAGTACCGGGTTCTGATTCATCACAGTTACAAATCAGATAAACAGGCTTATCGTTGTCAGGTGGTATAAAGCTCCACTTAAGACCAGTAGGAAAGCCGGCTCCACCACGACCACGTAAACCAGAGGCTTTAACTTGCTCAGTCACTTCATGAGGCTTTAATTGAATAGCTTTTTTCAAACTATTATAACCACCTTCATTTAGATAAGTGTCAATACTCGTATCCCAATCTTTACGATCTACATTTTTAAAAATGAGACGCTTTTCTAAAGAGTGTGGCTCCTTGCCTGTTAAGTAAGTAATATCAGCCATCATTATTTGGAATATTGAGAGATTAAATCTTGTGCCTTAGTTGGGGGTACTGCTTCATGAAAATCATCGTTGACTAGACAAACGGGGCCTGTACCACAAGAAGCTAGGCATTCAGCAAACTCTAATGACCACGTGCCACAATCGGAGACAGCTACAGGCTGATGGTGAGAGTCACAAGCAGAACGATCTATGCCTGTTATTTTAGCCAGCTCTTCCATGAGTTCTTCACTGCCAGCCATCGCACATGACAATGTACGGCATACACGGATATGAAACTTACCTGGGGCACTTTGATGAAAGCCAGGGTAGAAACTAACGACCTCTAAGATGCGCATAGGAGCTAGCTCTATTTTTTCTGAAATCCAAGTAATAGCTTGGGCAGAAATAAAGCCA
>Ga0209533_1001470_pt1 | contig 22141 bp, 27 predicted proteins | sample COG_04_FD_184748 | JGI IMG/M metagenome (GOLD analysis project Ga0209533, IMG submission 184748) | Pelagic Microbial community sample from North Sea - COGITO 998_met_04 (SPAdes) (version 2) | ecosystem: Environmental > Aquatic > Marine > Neritic zone/Coastal water | place: Helgoland, sampling...
GTTTCCTGCTAAGGCAGTGGTTGCACTGTCACCCAATTGCAGGAGTGCCGTGTTTCCTGCTAAGGCAGTGGTTGCACTGTCACCCAATTGCAGGAGTGCCGTGTTTCCTTCCAAGGCAGTGCCGGCCACAGTGCCGTATTCCACCGTATTCTTCAATGTAAGCACACCGTCTGTAAGCTCAAAGTCTGTCGAAATTTCCAATTTCCGAGCACACGTCTCCGCGGCGCTGTTATCACAACAAGTCGCGTCTTGGTAAATGGTTTGTACCTCCCCACAATTGAGAGCTGTAGCGGCGGCACCGGTAGCAGAAATTGCAACAATAGCTGATAAGATTTGAAGCTTCATTTTACACAAACGGACCGACCTTTTATAGTGCAAATAATTAATTACCGCAAGTGTCGCCCGACCTTTACAACCAGAATCATTTTCCGAATATAAAGGGATACCCCCCCCCACTCCAAATGCAGGCCGGCCTTGTCTACATAGCGACAACAACGAGCAAGCTGGTTGTCTCCTCCGCAATAACCCCAATAGTGAATTCCACCCTCTCTCTTCTCTCCACCCTCCGAACTTCCGGCCTCGACACGGCCACGCTTCAAGACATCATTCACAAGCACGACATCGAATGCACCCTCCAAACAATCGAAGCGACCTGCCTGTCTCTCGGCTGCACCGAGGAGCCGTTCAAGACGGCCTGCACCAACGTCACGAACGGCGTCCACCAGATTCACACGATACTGACTCGCATCGCGGACATAACAGCGACACACAATGCCGGATACATTTCTCGCTGGCGTCACTTACAGCTCGAACCCGAAATCTCCCAATTAGACAAACGAATGACGATATTAAACAAAAGATTTCGCCTTCTATGCGACATCCGCTCCGCCATTCCCCCCACGGACTGACCCCATGGCCACCCCAACGCGTAGTCCGCTCCTTCCCCATCGACTCCGGGATGACCCTCCCACTCCTTGTACACATCGGCGAAAGTGCTGTATATAAGCCCACCAATGTCTTTCATCTACAACCTCGCATGGGATACCTACCCGAAGTAGTACGCATCATAGCCGCCCACACTGGCGGAGCAACCGGAGGAAAAGCCATCGGCACCGGATTTTTCCTCAAAGTGGACGGCCACCGCATCAAGGAGGAGGGACTACTACTAACGAATGCTCACGTGGTCACCAACTCACCGGTGGTCAAAATCATGACGACGTACATCGAGCACCAAGCGTTACCAGTGACCGTCGTCGCCATCTGCCACGACCGCGACTTAGCCTTATTAAAAGTGGAGCCTCAAGTCCACCAATGGTTAAAGCGAACCCTACTGAGCCGATTCGGCGTGGACCACATTCCAGCCCTTTCATTTGGCGACTCCGACACTCTTCGCGTGGGCCACCAGGTCCACGCCGTCGGCCACCCTCTCGGACTCATTGACCAACAATTCACAACGGGCGACTACCAAGGCCCCGTCCACCTCAATCATGAAATCCGTGGTTTATCTGGCGCCTTAATCAACGGAGGCAATTCCGGTGGCCCACTTCTCTGGAAGCCCACGGCACCCACCTCCGAAAAGACATTCGAAGGCCTTCACTATTTCGTCCCCTCCCGCTACGAATTGATAGGCATTAACACCTTCAAATTAACCGGTGCCAATGTCGACGGCGAGAACGGCTTCATCCACGCCAACACCGTGAAGAACGTCCTCCCTACCCTACTGAATCCCCTTTCGCTACGATACGAGAAGGAAGCGGCGGCCCAACAATGGATAGCTCAATTACAGGCCCAACAATTGAAATCGACCGAGTCGACCATTCACGCATTGCATGACCATTTAACGGAGGAGGAGCAAATGTGCCTCCAAGACACCGAGATGCACACCACTTGGGAAAAGGAGGAGATGGGTGGCCTTGTCCAAGGCGACCCGCGTTCGTTCCACTCGTGGTTGATGCGTCATGTGGTTGTCCCGGGCGGCCACCTCCTCCACCGCGGCGGCCCCGAATTACTGAGCCAAGTCTTGGAACACGTCTCTAACGACGACTGGAAAGGACTGTCCGAGTTCAAAGCCGGCCGACGCTGGGGTCAAGTTCGCCAGGAATTAATGAGCACGGCTCCCGAAAATTTGCCTGCGGTCATTCGCATTCTCCCACCCCCTGCGTCTCACATTCATTCACCACAAGTTGGAATTACATCTCAACCCATCTACACCTCTGACATCCTGACTCACTACTCTTGTCCTCAAAATTCTAAAAACGGATGGATAACAACGGGCGGCGTCATGGTGACGGATGTGCAACCGAAGTCGTTGTACATGATGGCGGGTGGCAAAGAAGGCGACATCATTTACAAGTTTGAGAACGCAACGGTGTCCGCCTCGCTCTCTGCCGGTGGGACGTGGTATTCTCAAAAACGCGATTTGCCGCTTTCGCTGACCGATTTGTGCAACGATACCAATATAGGCGAGACAATGAAAATGAAGGTGCTGCGTCAAGGTGGCGAACTCACTGACATTGAGATGGTGAATCGCGAACCACAATATGATGAATTGCCACCCATTCGCCAAACGTATGGATTCTGCAACGAGGGTCGTTTCGAATCCCAACAGCGGGTTCAAGTGCAAGGCATTCAGTTCACACCTTTGCGTCTCCAACACGTCAGCATGTTTAAGTTGATGGAGTACATGGCTCCGCAAAAGCGCCACCATTTTCGCATCGTGGTGGAAGCAGTGTCGCCCGAATCCCCGGCCTATGCGACGGACGCCATTCATGCGGGTTCCGTCGTGACCCACATCAACGACGTCCCGGTCGCGGAGACTTGGCCGGAGGTCCAAAGTCAATTGAGCGCACCTCATCCCAAAACGGGGTGTTGGGTCATCAATACAAACTACAATGGTTCAAAGAGTAAGTTTGTAATGTCGGCTCGGCAAAACATTATGACAAAAACAAAATAGCTTGGTATAAAAGATACACTTTTTTTTCCAAAATGAGTGCTGTTGTTTGGATGGCCCCGAAAGATTCCGATGCAAAAGTGAAGAGTGGTCGGTGGAATCTTCGCATTCGTAGCCGGAATCTGTCCATATCGGAGCGTGCCACATCGGAGTGTGCGAGTGTTCGTCCCGCCCCACCCTCTATCGAACGGAGACGGCGTGGCAAAGGAGAGCATCACAAATATCAAATCATGAGACAATACACTTCTGAAAAAGATTCCAAATAAATAAGAGATATTCTTGTCTGAATCTGTACTACAGACCTAAATCGCACCACTCATTTCCCCCCCCTTCGTCTTGAAGCCCTACCCACCACCACTCTTTGCCCTACCCAGAACACTCCCACCCGGCCACGTCTGACTCGACTTTCAATAGCAACACCGGTCTGATTTTTCTTTATATTTGTACGGTTGCTTGGAGTGCGCAACAGGCATCTGACGCAGAAGTCGGACCACCGACGCAAACATCGCATTGACGGGCTCGTGCTGTTTCGCCGAGAGCTCCTCGTACAACAGACCCTTCTCAACTGCCCACGCCGTAGCTTTCTCTCGAGTGACTTGCCTCCTCAAATCAGTTTTATTTCCCACCAACATCGCCACCGATTTATTTCTATCTCCATACGAACAATACTGCCGCCACCAACGCCCAAGAGAATCAAACGACGCCATGGAAGAGACGTCATACACGAATATCACGGCATGTGCCCCACGATAGAAATGCGCATTGACCGCCCGAAACCTTTCTTGCCCCGCGGTATCCCACAAACACAAATTGGTTTCATTCCCCAACTCTTTGTGACAGAATTCCACCCCAATTGTTGTGGGCACACTCACTTGAAAAGTAGAGAAGACGTATTGATTTAAGAGACTTGTTTTGCCAGTATTGACATCTCCAACAATCACCACTTTGTATTGCATCCTCCTTTGGCGACAGGAGTACTTATATAGAGAACGACCCACATTCTTTTTCAATACTAAAAGATTTTCAATGTTTCAGAGTCAATCTTTTTCTCCGCAACGGCGCCGCCAATCTCAAGCACTTTGCACAGATGATTTTCTGTGGAAAATCGAATTTGATTTCACTGCAGAAAGAACGACATTTGTGCAAAATACTTTCAACATCTTTGACACAAATAGCATCCAAGATATGCAAATCAAGACCATAATACTCCGGATTGGACGTGTCCACTTTGCAATCGAACTGGCACTCCACATTATCCATACTACTCAACAATTGCAACAACGTGACCAGACACTTTGTATCTCTCGAATCGACTTGAGTCATATCACACACTATCCGACACGCTTCCGTATCAACCAATCTTCTCTTTTTACTCTTTTTTTTCTTAACAGCTGGGCCTCTCCACACCTCGATGCGCAAACTCGAATCCAACAGATTCACTTTCATAAAACGAATATTCTCATTCATATTCCGAATCCTTTGAAAATCACTCAAAGAAATCACGGGCAAACCACGAATCAATATAATGTACCGGGAAGGATACTTTGTATTCGTGGACAGCGTCAACGACGATGGAACCGCACCATGGATACTTGAAATGTAATGCAACGTTTTCTCAACAAATGCGGTCTCCTCTGGTTTCAGTGCCACTTGTCGCGTCACGTTTACAACTCTATCAGAAGTGGATACCTTTCCGGAACGAGCAGATGCAGATGATACCAGGACCAGGCCACCATTATCAGACTGGTGCTCTTTAGAATCCATTGCGTTTTATTGCTCGAGACGCTTTGCCTTTTATACTCAATATTCAAATCGATATGACCGGTGGATGTGTTCACCTTGACACTGAGTCCCATTGCTCCATTTCGGGCTGCTATTGTGCGCCATTCGTCCACGTCCGTATCTTCAAAGGTGTCCACGAATGTCATTCTCAATTTTTGGCCGAGTGTGTAATTGAGTTCGCCCAGTTGTTGAATGTCAAGGTCGACGTTTTCTTCCGCAAATTCGGACTTGTACAAATCAGTCATAATTGATGCAATGCTTTGGTCAATGTGTTGCATCTTGTTTGTGAGAGTCCATCTTTAAATACTAAGACGAGCGAATTCTCACATGTGCTGAGTGAATTGCTCGCACGCAATATATATAAGTCATAGGATAAAAACACTTTTGATTGTCCGATATCTATTGCAACTACGAATGATTGGATTTCAAAAGGATTATGTCAAAGCTAAAGTCTGCAATTTGGAGAATGTGCAGGCGCGTGCCGAAGTGGAAGCGTCCCATCGGTATGCGGAAAATTCTTTGGAAGAAGCGCTCTTTGAGTGGTTGAAGTTTCGAGCAATGGCACCACCATTGAAAAAAAAAGCGGATTATGAACAATTCTTGGCCAAGTATCGGAATAATTATTTGAATTGTTTTCTGTACAACAATCAAAACACTTCAGCGTCATCGTTGCAATCTCCGTTTCTACAAAGAATGTGCGACATGGAGGTCGGTACAAAAAAAGAGTTGGAACGGATGTTCTCCGACATGACCTTGGAGTGCCACGACCGACTTCAACCGTTTGTGGGTGGCCATTGCTACAAAACACCCGTTGCTGTTATCGCCGCGATTGCTCCGGACGCCGACCTGAGCAGTCTTTGGTATCACGACGAAGTCGAACAAATGAGATTGGGCCATGAGAAGACGGGTGAGATGAACCAGTACCAGTTACAATTCTATTCGGATGAACATTTGCAAATGATTCAAGATTTGAAAAGAGTGTACAATCAATTTATTACAAATTATATCAATGATAGTACTCCAACGAACGCCTACAACCAAACGTGGACCGAACAATCCGCACTGCATAACAGTTCATTCTTCTCAACTCTTCAACGGATTGAAAAAGAAAAGAGCGAGCATGCGTTGGCTCTCAAGCAGTCCCAAGACATGTTAGAAGAGTCGCAATTCAATCTGCTTCGGACAAGGGAGCAATTGGACTCGTGCCGACAAACGACCAACTCGGACCGACAACTCATACATCATCTGAACGTGCAGATATACAACATGAGATGTCAAATCCAATCGATGCTTCAATCTTCTCGTCCAATTCATTCCGGGCCCTATCGAACTCAGAGTCAGTCCTATCGAAACGAGACTTCGACACGTTATCGAGAGTTAGTTAAAAGTGGGTGGGACGAGAGACCGGTTTCTCACGTCAATCCACACGCCCATCGACACAATCCACCACCCTATCGGAAGGAGACCCAGCCCTACTGTCCGCCTTCTCGCACAGTACAATTCCAACCAAGTCTGACACACTAGAACCCCCGATGCTGGAAGACTGGAATCCTGATTGAAGCTATCGGTGGGATTAGATAGTCGAGGGTCGGTGTTCATGCCGATGTTTTAACAAATGTGCATGTTGGCGTTGAATGCGCTGCTTTCGTTTGAGATAGTCAATGATAAAACAACAACACTGGACACTTTCAAAATCATGGTAGCCGCTGTCGGATTCGCGGCAATTTTGTCTGGCTGCGTTTTCAGTGGTTATGTAATGGGAACGTGGTGTGCCGCACCAACAGCACTTCATTTGTGTACGGCATTGTTGATATATATATGTACATGTTCACACTCAAATCTAAATCCACACAATACTTCTGTTTGAGATATCATTGGTGGTGTGTCATTTTCTCTTAAAATGCCAGAGGCAACGTCCGGGCCATTTTCGGCACCGATGGTGCTGGGATTGGTGCTGGGATTGGTGCTGGGATTGGTACGTAACTACCCCGGACCACAAATCCTTTTTTGTATTGCTCTTTCTTTTCGTCGCCACAGCAGTGGTTGCAGCGGCAGCATTCGGTACACCAAGCACATGAGACGACGGTCGCACAGCTATTGGCGGTCGCGCCACAGATGCCAATACAGCACTCACAGAATTCCGCCATTTGTTGTTCATTTGAGTGAGGACTTATATAATTCAATCCTTCAACTTTAGTCGGCGGCGGTAGTTCTGAACGCTTGGCCCGAGAGACAAAGGTCGAAGAGAGTCTAAAAATAATTTGACATTTAAGACAGTATAAAAGCTTGCTCCAAATAAAGAATGTCGGTGTTCAATCAGAATAGCCCGGCCAACCTTGAACAATATTTACAACGAACGTTGGAACTAATTGCATCTTACACAGAACAACTGCAAGACATTAAAAAAATGCCTAGTGAAACGCAGGAGGAGATAAACAAAAGGAATATGTCTGTTGAACGATTACACTCAGGTCTTCTCAAACTCCAGGTTGATGACATCAATGGCGAGATTCAAAAGCTATTGACTTCGGTGCAAGAATTGCGCGGACATTTGGTCAGAAGTGAACCTGTTGCCAAAAAGCTGGACACGATTTCTCTAAAACTTCTGGACACGATTTCTCTAAAACTTTGAGCGACATCGGCTCTGCATATGGCCTGCCCACTTCCTCCAAAAGTAGGACATCAATATCGACGTCTCTGGCATGGCGACCAGAGCGCAGTGTGGCGTCAGAGAGTTTTTATTTTGACTTTTTCGACTTTTTAGGTTCGGAAGGCAATAATGTACGACTCTTTATATATATGCAAAAAACAATTTTTATCTTTTAGTTACTGCATCTTCTATGGACTCTTTGATGGCAGTCATAGTGACGGAGATTCTAGTCACCATTTTTTGGAAGAAGGACCCCGCCGGTGGTGTAGGTCTAACATGTGTCTCAATTTTCATTGCTTTATTTCTCTTGAACATTTGTACCCAAGACGACGAACCTTTATAGCTACAAACAGCAAAAGCCGACACATTTGGAACAGAAGACCTCTGCACACTCCGGACATCTTTCTAAGTGACTCTCACACACGTCTTGTTCACAAAGAGAGCAGTGTGAGACCCGCCGTCGTTGCCGCATGGTCTGACAAACGCCACACTCCACGACTCCCTTTCTTTTCAATGCGTTCTGTCGCCAATCTCTGATATCATTCAGTGCGAATCTTGCTACTTGGCGACAACGACCCACCTCTTTGACCGGTAAATATGTAGCCACTTCCGTCATCACACTCTCGTTTGGACTGAAGACCCTCCACATCTATTTGTGACAGAGGGTGGGATGGAAACAGTCCTGCAAACATATGACCACTCTAAGTGTCATTGGACTACAAAGGAAATGGCTTTGCGAAATTTCTATTTCTAGTTTGTAGGTGATTATCCGGGGTCAACGAGATAAGTTCGAATTCCCACCGTTTCCGTTTCTTGTGCCATGCTCTTCTGACATAGATATACATGTTGCCCTCTACAGGAAGGGCATAACATTGACGTGTTTTAGCTTTATTAAACAGAACATCCAAATCTACATTCTCCAACAGATTTTTATCTCCACGTGCCGAACGCTCATCCATTCTATCTAGAAAGTGTGGCGTATAAACAACTGTAAAAATGTTGGCACTGCCCCGAATTTGCATGTATTCGCATGGACGTCGTTTTTGATGTGGCATTGACCGATGGTGAACGGAACCATATTTATACTCTTTTCAATCCCCCACCGAAATCATGCCACCCGCCTTTGACCACAATGTCAAATAAAAAGCATTGGCTGCTTTTGAAACGGGGTCATTGGATGAGAAATAACAATGACATATTTTTCTTAACTCGTGCCAAAAGAGACGTGTGTCGTGCACCATTTCCTTTTCTAAATAATTGAATGCCTGATGAACTTTATAATTTAATGTAAATCGACGCAACGTGGCAATTGCACCCATGTAACTATTCGCCCTTTTCGCATACCATACCCCAATCGATTCCGGGCGCTCTTCCCAAGACTTTCTGTAGGGAGAATTGCGCATGTACAATTCGTGCATCACTTCGTTCATATTTTGATTGAACACTCCGTCGTACCCCGTCGCATAGTGTGCGGAACAGGGTTGATTCTCACGACAGGATGTGCAAGACGCAACCAGATGAACATCCCAGTGACAGAGCTGGCACACCCCATCTTTATCCAACAGACCACCTTTGTATTGAATCAATGCAAGGATGGAGTCGTGAGCAATGCCCCTCGAACTCACATTTTTCGTGCGATGCCAACAATGTGGACAAGCATCCCCTTCTTTCAATGTATCCATAATTGTGAAAAATATTGCAATTGGTCCGATTTCATGAAGACTCCTCTTCAATCCGATGTCGAATACATTTAACATATGCCGGAATCGCTTTGTTCTCAATCTTCCTTTGGAAAAAGCTCGTATGATGCACATATAATACACACCGATTGTAATTCAATTCAGTTCACTACAAAGAGAACAAATAATCATGTCTGGAAAGTTAGTACACGTCCGACGTTCAACTCGCGATGGTCGACGCAAATCAACTCGATTGAAGCCAAAAAAAAGAAGAAAACTCCGCCCCAAAACGGTGCCTGATTTCTACGACCGTGACTTGGGTGGCTACAAGTTCGTCTCACTTCACAAAGACCACCTTTGGCACCCGACAATCCGTTCCAACCTCCAGGAACAAGAGGAAAAGGAGTTGTGTCAACAACTTGAGAACTGCGCGGACAAGCTAGATAAAGAAGGATACGGCATGGATGATTTTTTTGTGGATGACGAGGAAGACGAGGAAGAAACGATAGCAAAAGAAGAAACGGACATTATATTTCAAATGGCGAGCACACAAAGATGGTCCGACAGCGACGAGACTGACCTCTCCGACATCGATGAGTATGAATAGGTCCTCTCTTTTTCTTTTTGTATCGATTTTATTTCCAACGACCTCCAACATTCCGAGTATATAAGAACCTTCCAACTCGGACAAAGGTTCTTAGATGCACTCTCCCGCCGTTTCAATTGATTTTCAACCGGTTGTCGGTCGATATTGGTGGTATTCAGGCCGACCTCATAACATATGGAAATGTACAGAGTTAAGCGATGGTGAGTATGTCTTTAATGATGGGGGGGGCCAACAATTAAAAGTAAAGACAAAGAAATTTAACAAAGATTTTCAAAACGAGGATTGGGAAATAAGATGGGAGGAACAGCGGGAGAGTCCGACACAGCCACACCGGAGTCGACCACCACCGGCGTCACCGTCCTGCCACATACAATAATTCCAGACAGCGACGAGACGGACCTCTCGGACCTCGATGAGTTTGAAAATCGTCTATCTTTTTCTTTTTGTATCTATTTTATTTATAAGGAGAGGAAATGTTTCTTCCAACCATTTGACAGACTCTCTCAGTTGCAATATATTACTATTGAACTGTTGATTTGTTTGGACCCACTGAGCAAAAAACCTACTCATCCAATCCGCAGTATGTCCAATTAACCCACTCCTATCATTCTCTTTATAACGCACCACTTTCGCAAACTTTTGGATGACATTTTCAAATGCTTGAAGTTGCAATTCTCTTTCGGTCAGCTCGGCCGCCCTCATTTTCAACGCACCAGTATCCAGCAGGTCCAAATTGCGTATCCCCTCCAACGCTTCATCTCTCAACCCCACTATACTTTCTTTCTGCTTCAAGACATTCTGAAGCCACGTGGTCAGGTATTGTCGAATCTCATTGGCCTGTTCGACCGAATTCCAATCTTTTTCGACAATCCCACATATCTGTTTGAGAAGAGCATAGTACTGTTCCTTTTTTTTTGCCAACAACGCATTACTTTTGGACAAATGTTGCAACGTTGTCCAATGATTGGACGGCATCATTTTCATTTTTTTCTTTGGGCGTCTCTTCATAATTGGCAATGGCGAGCTATCCTTTGTACCTGCCATTTTGTCACAAAACGGACTGCAATAAATAGATTATTCTGGAGTTACATCCCGAACCAATTTAAGAGAGAACAGCGGTATCAAATCAAAACAATGACACAACAGCATCAGTTTCCACAAATTACTGAAATTATTCGACGAGACACCAAACATAGTTGTCAGCAATGAACCCCACTCCGCACTGACAACACCACCTATATTTGTAATGGACATCAGCAGTGCGTACAGCGTCCCCTCCACCCCAACGGGGCACAGTCTGGCCCCCAACACCACCATAGGCATAGTAATGAATTGACCAACCAATGTAATGACTATCCTTTCTATCAATGCAAAAACAAAATCTGGTATCCCCATGGAACGGTTCGTATGCAAAACCAAAAGCAACAGTGAATTTTCAAGCACGAACGAGAGAAACAAGGCGACACCAAATATTCGTCGAAAAGAGACATTGCGCAAATATTTTTTATAAATAAATGTCCCAACGATGGCCACGACATGCCCCAACACATCCAAAGTTCCGAATTTGTCAGGGGTGAATCCCAATTGTCGTTCGTAGAAAAAGGTCAGAACACTACCATAGCCCGGCATTGCGCAGATAAGAAATAAGAAAAGTGCCGGGCGATACACCGCCGACTTTCTGACTACGGAGCCGAGCTTGCGAGCAGTGTCGCGCCAATGGACACTCTGAATTTGTCGCGAACCATCCATAAAAGTCGCCGAAACGGCGATGCCAATAGGAATGATGGAATTGAGATGAAAGACTTTGACAGCGCCCAAATTATCATACGCTATTGCACCAAAAATGGAAGCCGTCAAACCACCCGCAAATCGAAACATCCATGAGTAGGACTGAACGGTTCCCTTTTCGTCGGTCGACTCCGCCCGTGCTATCTCCACCAGTAACGAATCGGCCATCACGTCTGCGAGACACAACCCCATTGAAGACATTGTCATCACAAAGGTCACTACAAATTCATCGCGAGGGCAAAATGGTAGGAGTATCCACATCACCGATGATAAATAACCACCGAGTATCATGTATGGTCGACGGCGGTAGCCAAAGAGTGGATAGGAATCCGAGATGAAGCCGTACAGAGGTTTTAAACACCACGGCACGCTTGTGATTCCAAAGATGGCCGCCATCTGGGCGGGGGTGACCCATTCCATCATCCAATAGCGCATGGCTATGGATGGAAATGAGAAACAGAATCCTAATAAAAAGTAGAAAAATAAAAGTGCCTTGTGTTTCATGGTGTTTGTAGTGTCATTTGTGTTCAAATAGGCATGTGAGAGAACATTTTGGATTTGATAAGTGAAGACTGACATTTAAACGTATAATATTATATTTATTTTACATTCGCTTTTCTCATTACATTGTTGCAGTGTTTTCGCCCAACTCCATCGAGCATCATCACTGTTTTAATAAATAAACCTTGCAATACAATCGACACAGTCCAACGGTAGTTGCTTGATGTTGCAAATGGTTGTCCAATATCGCATCCTTACAGCCCGCCAAAAATTGGTCGGACGAAGAATCTCTGCATTCACTTCGTCCAATAGTCGTTGACGTCGGTGAGAAAAGATAGGTCTAAACACAGTTGGATTTGACAGTAGTCGGTATCCTACACATAATTCTCGGTCATTGACCCAATAAGCATGGCCTGAGAGTACGGATGGGTGGTTGTTTCTGTCGCGGGTGACACCAGTGGAGCAGGCGATGGACGAGTGTTCCCGGCAGGCTAAAGCATCAACTTTGTGCGTTATCTTTGTGAATCGGTTGAAGCCGCCAGTGGAGTGGGCAGACAAATACCATTTGCGATACAGGATGACATTCATGTTGCTACAACTACAGATACATGTTGCTACAACTACAGCAGCATCCGTTCTTATATTCGAATATGTGGCTCATATTCTATGTGACTGCATTTTCTGATTCGAGGCCAGACATACGCCACTACAATTGCATTTGACATTGAATCAAATCACCAATCATCACGCTTGCGTTTTCTTACCGGCTTGACCACTTGCTGCCGTTTTGGGGGGGGTGGTCTGTGGTGTGCATTGGAGTTGTTCCAGAGTCCAGGCCGTTTCATTGGTGCCACTGTTTTGCCAGAAAATCGTGCCCGTTTTTTCGCATTCGACTTGGATACAGGACCTGTTATTCTTGTGCAATGGAGTTGTCGGAATGTGTTGGGTGTATCCAGACATTTGTGTAGATGTGTGTGTGGTATATATATCTGACATCTCTTATTTGTGACAGAGGTCCCGGCGCGAACTCAGCAACAGCGACCCGAAGCGACGACAATTAATTTGCCTGAAAATTTTTGTATGTGTTACATTTATAAAAACAATCTATTACTTTTTTTGCTGCTCATACTTTCCGGCATCAACAGACTTACTATTTTTTTCTTTTTGTCCGATAAACGAGGCTCTTCTATTTGGAGGAAAGACCCTATCTCCGGCATCAACAGACTTACTATTTTTTTCTTTTTGTCCGACAAACGAGGCTCTTCTAAATGTTTGATGAAAACATCGAGCGTATTGCCTTCATCCTTGCTCTGTACATAGGACGCCACCGCCGTTCCTACCACATCTCCCGCCAAAATTACGAGATACAACCATAGATTGTTGCCAATGATGAATATGACTCGCAATATCCCTATGCTCGTGCCGATAGCCGTCCACCCCACATTTTTGCAGATTAATGCGCAACGTTTCTTGTCTCCCCTTTTATATTGTAATAATTCGCGTGAGACTTGTGAGACTTGCAACCAAATAGAATTCGATGCGATTTGGAGAGCAAATGCAGTCAGCAACAATCCTACAAACTTGTCAATTCCCGGTAATTCAATGTCTACTATCTTTATTCGTGAATAACACAAGAAAGGTATTTCTGTACAATTAATCGTCATTCCTATAATAACAATGGAATATATATGTCTTTTTACTTAATGTTGACGCGAGCTTTCTTTCTCTTTTGGTCGGGACATCCTAACATGTTCAGAAAAGAATCGTATACCTATAAAACAGGTCCTACTTTGGTTCATTAGAAGGTTGCAATCTTTTCTGACAATAGAAGTCACCACATGGCAAATCAGGAAAGTTCATAAAAATGATTTTTTTCAACCAATCCATGCTGGAAATGCCCGATTTGGCCATGTGCAAGTGAAACGTCAAGTCCGTGGGCTGTGTTTGAACGACAAAGGAACCTTCCGGAAGCAGACCCTGAATGATTTCCAACATCGCACGCTCCTTATTTTCAAGCAGAACGACGACGTCCGTGTGAGAGTATTGGAGTTCTAGACTCCTCTCCAGTGTATAAATCCGACGGAACTCACAAGGTTCTAATTTTAATAATTCAACACTATCCGATGTGAAAAGAATTGACATTTCATGTCCTTGTCGTATTTATATATATGTTAGCGCCGAACCGATGCGCGCGCACTCCGGTTTAATTCAGCAAACATGTCCACCATTGCATCTTGTATGATGCGTTTGGACACTTCCGTTTTGTACATCGAGTGTTGTCGACCCATGTATTCACAAATATATTCCGCATACAACATGTCCGACTGAAGGATAATCATCTCTCCATCGGTGGAAGGGGGTCTCGAAGAATTGAATGAATGAGACATCTATATTGTATCAAAAAAAAAGGAACGTTTATATGATGTTTTCGTCCCGGTCTACAACGGAACCCTACCTCCACTCCAACTACAAAAAGAATGGACAACACGAATCCGAACGGTCCAAACATGTTGTGTTCACTTTCTTGTACTCATCAACATCATCTGATACTTGGACATCTCCAACTCCCGTCGCATGCGACGAGTCACACTGGTGGCCTGTTCTAACAATTGATTGTACGCATTCGCCAAAGTTTGATTGTGTTTTTGTAAGACTCGACAATGTTGCAACGATGACACGTGCATTTTTCTCATTGTGATGAGATGTGGCAATACAAAAGCCATGACTTCCTCCGCAGTGGGTGTCGTCGCCTTCAATCTTTTATGCATGTGATGCACTTCGGAATCAAACTCGGCCGCTCTTTTTCGACACTTGGACTCTTCCTCACCCCTACTACTCGGCACAACATGCGCGCGTCCACAATCATTAAACAGTGGACTCTCCGACTTCGACCGCTGTCTCTTGTAATCCACCACGCACTCCGTTTCGGCCGAACGTTTCACACCGACCAATGAGACCGGGTTCACCACCGAGCAGTGAGACAGTACATTGTTCAAGACACATGGTCTTTTTCGTTCGAAAAGAATGTCACCCTCACGCTGACGTTTGGCCATTGGACAGTTGGAAATGGATTGCTTCAATGTGTGCCAAAACACATTGAAGCATTCACTTAAGATAAGATTATGTCATTTGAGAATACCACAACGGACATCTCACCCCAAGTTCTCCAACATCGATGGCATCGGACAGCCTGTCATACACTGTCGATATCAAGTGTCTCTGTCAAGCACTCGGTCCGACATCGGATGGCAACCCGTTGCCACATTTAATGATGAATGGTCATCATATGAAAATCACTTTTTTTTTTGATGACGCCGCCGGCATGCGCGTGACATCCATCCCCCTGTCCAGCCCATCCCCCTGTCCCAGCGTGTGCTTTGAGATAACGCCCACAATGCATGGTTTTATCACGCGCTGTCGCCGATTTGACCAGATGACATTCAAGATAAATCGGGGTGCCTTGTCCCTGCTGGTCAAATCGACCTACAGTGCACTGCGCTATGATTTCCCCAATATTAAAATGGTGCCCGATGTCTCCATCGACCATACGCGGGAGGACACCGTCCTTCAAATCCCAAGTGCTGACTGGTTAGAAATCTGGAAAACGATACCGAACGATGAAGACGACGCTCGAGTCACCATTGCCTATGGAAGGAATGAAAGTGCAGTCACATTGGCACATTCCAATCGGGCCTGGGCAGCGGTGATTCAACCATCGCAGTGTCCCGTCGCTCCTCCATTATTATCTTTTACATGTCCGGTCTCCGCGGCAAAGTATTCTTTTTCGGACTGTTTGTCGAATGACTCTCAGTCATCTCTTCATTTTTTATCAAATACGGTGCTCTGTTGGACCTCCTCCAATGTCAGTGTGTACTTGGCTCCATTCATTGCCAATGTGAAATAAAAATGGATTTTTGGAATTGTGTATATATGGAAAAAGCTATGATTCTAAATGAGCCGCAGAGCAAATATTATTGGCGAAAAGGAAACGGACAAATTTATTGAACTGGAGTTGGGTTCTTCTGACAAAATGAAACCGGACACTATCTATGAATTAATGAAATTGAGAGAGCTGCAGTCTTTTGTGAGTAAGATTTATTGGTTGGTGATTCTTTGTTTTGTATCGGTGGGGATTATAATGGCGTTGGTCTTATCCGATGGTACTTTTAGTGAGGTCTTCATGGCCGAAAATCTGCTGTCGTCCGTTGGAATTTCAATGTACATTTTACTTATGGCATTGATTTTTATGTGCAACAGTCATAACGAAATGCGTGTTGTGCTGTTGCTGACCATCTTGTTTTTTACAGGGTGTTTGTCAGGCTTCATGTTAGCATTGCATCTTCTGGATGTCTCCATTATTCTGCAATCTGCTAAAAATCATACCTAATGGTGCCATTCTGCAATCTGCTACAACGGAGACCTCAAATAAATGTTAAATGATATACTTTCTACATTTTTGTACCCAATAGTTGTAACCATCTGTCCATCCCCTTTCTTTGAAAATGGTGCCGCCCTCCCGAATGAGATATTGCATGGTTTTTTTCCTTGATTGAAGTGCACGCTCGGTCTGTTGGGTCACAATGTGATTCTCAATGTCAATGCGTGGGACGGACTCTCTTTGTTTTTCATTGGAGAATAAAAGCACATCCAGTGCGAGCATGTCCAACCACAGTTCCAGAGTCCCAAAAATAACAGTGGGCGCTTTCTTGCCATCGGTTTGAAGGAGACCCTGCCATTTTTGTAGTTGTCCGTAGATTGGAATTGGTTCCTTATTTTGAATGACTGCCATCCGACAATGGCACCACCAATGTGCATAGCTTTGAGGGAAGTGGTCATCTATCAAACGAAAGGGCGCGGAGTCGTCGAGCAGAGTTCGGGCATGGGTGACCATGTTCTCAACCGAATCAAATGGAAAATCTCGAAGCGCCAACCAATTCGTAATTTCTGGTGTGCTCCACCACGATTCGGGCACCGCGCCCACTGGAATGTCCAACTTTGATTCCTCCATATTTCTACATTATGCCGTATTTAAATAATCATTATTGGAAAGTCACAGATGCTGCTGCCGTTCAGTCTCGCCATGGCAGTCGTCGGAATCGCTTGGTACCGGGCCAATGTGGACCTGTTATTTCTGTCCTTTTTCGTTGCAATCCTGTCCGCAACCGTCCATGACATGTACGAATGCAGCAACGACGCGTTCCTCTCCAAAGCGCTCCATCATTTCCAAAAAACGCCGTGTTGTATCCTGTCTAAATATTTCAATGACCCCCTTTATGTGTTGCGTTGGACAATTGCATTAAGGACCGGGACAGGGGCATTGGCAGCGGTGGCCGTACTTGTCTCATGGTATTTTAAGGGTTCCTTTGCTACGGGTCATTACCGAGTCGTTTCGGGCTCCTGGACTCTGGTCTGTGTGTGTTGGATTCTGTCATGTGTTCCATTGATAATCAGTTTGATGCAGTGTGCGGCGGTGTCGTCGTCCAAAATAGCAGTGCGGTACAGGAAAATTGTTTTTGTCTGGATACTGCATGATATTTTTTTGGGATTGTTTTGGCTCTATTTGTCTGTGATGTTGTATGATTTGGCGGATGACAATGATGACAGTGAATGGCGAACGATATTTTTGTCAATGCTTTCATGGCATATTATTATATTGATACTGCATCGTATCTATATGAAAGACATGGACGAGTCCCGCTCTTCGACCCCCTCATGCACTGCTTGTTGCGGGCCCAATACAAGTGCCCGATGGTTGGATATCTTTTTGCTTCTCTCGTTTGTCTGCATCTACATGACAGTTATCGCTCGATTGCAACAGAACATCATCATGTCGATGGGGATGAGTGAATCTTACATTGCTCTCTATCTCTCTGCTGTGGCAATGGCCTATTTTTGCAAAAGTTCTCTGAAAGACACCTTTGCAAAGAAGGAGGAGCGGGACAGCAAACGCAAACATGGAAATGTCTTTCAAAAGGTTGACGATTTGTATGGACTGGATACTTCGGAGTTGTCATTTTGAATGATATCACTTTCACAATGGGCCGCACTTGTGAGAAAAGAAAAAACAGTATATAAAGTTACAAATATTGAATCAAATGTCCCGACTTCTTTTCCGTCCTTCCACCGATGAAAAGGTGCAGACAGGAAATGTACACCACAAGAGTCGAGCCACCGTCATGCATCACATCATCATTGAATCGACGGTGCGTCCCATCGCCACGAACGAATACGATAGTGCCAAAGTCTCAGAACAGTCCGAAATTCTGTCCAAATTACGTTCAAATGGAAAAGACATTTTCGAAATGAATGAAACGCGCAAAGTGCAAAGTGCTGGAACGACCTTGTACCAAACGACAGAAATGTACGGCACTTCAATGTCCATTGAAAATATTATCGAAACCATGAAACAGGCCGACCTCACACTCCGAGTCAATTTTCAAAGACCGGGGCTGCAGTCCAATACAACCTGCATGGCTTTGTCAGCGGAGACTTTACAAAAATTGATACAGACTCAGTCGGATTCGCAAAATAATAAAATAGCAGAATTAAGAGTGCAAGCCGAAACGGCTGCAAATGTGCCACGCCACGGTGCTTTCTTTGTGGCCGTGACGAAGAAGGGCACACAACATTATCTGTCTCACATTGATTATAAAATCATGACGTCGTACGACAAAATGTATCACGAATCAAAATAAAGTATCACGAATCAAAATAAATCATACTTTACATTCCTTTCTTAATCTATTTTTGGTGACTGTTTCTCTTTTTTTATATTGTCGACTTTCTTGGCATCATCAGTACCAGCACCGCCACTTTCTTTCTTTACTTTCTCCTCCTCCTTTCGGCCACCGGGAACGGAGGACTCCGATTTTCCTCGGGATGGTTCGGGCATCGCTGTATACTCGATTGACGTGGCGTTGCAGACATGTTGTTGGTATTTATCCCATGGCAATAGCCCCCTCTCCCAGTGCTGATGCAATTTTTCCACATTTGCAAACGGCGACACTGGAAAGACAATTTCAACCTGCAATCTTTTCTTCAAAGCATAGACGTCCGCAATGTCGGTCTCTCGTTTCCGTTTCTTGTTGCCCATTGCCTTTAACAATTGCGATTGAATGTCTTCCGCATAAACAAGATTGTAGATTTGCTCACACGCGCTTTGCAATATTGTCTTCCAATTCATTATCGTTTTCTGAAATGTTTGGTGCGTGCCTTCCGAATCCGATTTGTGTGGAGTGTCCGACATGAATAATGAACGTGGCACACCCATCGCACCGCAGATGATATCCTCGTTCAATTTGACCTGAGCGACCAAATCTCCACGACCCGTCATTTGTGGCACGGTCACCAAACGCTGTCCCATTGGCAACGGCACCATGTTTTCAAGTGGATTGTTTTGAACCGGCAGGCCATTGTCGTTCATGAAAAAACTGTCGTACAGTTGTTGTTGCTCCGCCAATTGTTTCACGTTGGACCGATTGCGCTCGAACTGATTGCGGTTGGAATCGTCCTGCATGTCGCCATCCGCGTAATAGTCGTATTGAATCCCTTCTACGTTGTCACTTTTGGTGTCCACCGCCTCTGTCATTAGGAGTGGATTGGCGCGTTTTTTTTCCATGTAGAGAGAAGAACCCTGCAAGGCGTTCATGTAATTGACAGTGGGTAGTAAATTGGAAACGAGGGAGCAACTGCGACCGGAACTCGTGGGTGAATAGCCAAACATGTCAAAGACTATGCTGTCTGGAATGATTTGGTTTTGAGTGTCGGTGGCGGTGTATTCACGCAATCCGAGATTGTATTTTAAATGAACTTCACAGCTGTTTGGCTCCAATGCCACTGGAACTCTTAAGCCATCGCCCATGTCCACAATGCGAACCACTACAAAACCTTGGATTAAAACCGTGTCCAACATGTCTTTGCAGAATGGCAACCAGTGGTCCGACATTATCTCCTGCATGTGTGGGTCCGGTCGGACGCGGCCACGGCGGTGGGTAAATAGGATGCCATTTGAAAAAAGGTGTTGTTGAATCACGTTGCGACAAGTGTAGATGGTGGGAGATTTGTAAAGAAATTTGGCGGCGGCACTGATGTCCCCCTTGTGACATAAAATACCATGCTCCATTTTGAGATGTATTGACTTCCTTTTATACTTCAATCCCAAACCGATTCTACAATATCAATCGCGTGAAGCCAAGTGCATGCCTCTTTTGCATCTCTGACAATGCGCGTCTTGGATGTAAAAGTTTCGCCGCAAACATATTTGAGGGAAAATGGATATTTGCGAGTCACTGTCTTGGTTGTTTCGCCGTAGCTTTCGACACAGCGCACCTGGGATGTCGCGGCACCAGATATCACGGCACGGGCGTTCAGAATGGTTTGGATGTGGTCGATTGGTGAACACAAGTAGATGTAAGATTCTTTCATGCGTTCCAAATCAATGTTAATGTTCTTGTGGGTGAGGATTGTGTATTTGTCGGAGGTGCACACGTCGGACATGACGGAAGAAATGTGACGAATTGAAACACGCCAGTGGACGTCGTTGATTTTGTCACTGTTGACGAAGTCGCCTCGTTCTAAATTGAAGTCGGAGGGAGAGGGGGGGACAAAGGTGATGGGGGTCGTGTCGCGGAGGGAGAGAAACAGTGCGGCGAGGATGGAGACGGCGCTGGCGCTGTAGAGGAAGGTGTTGCGGTGGGAGGGGGGCTTGTCATTGTAATAGTTCGACTTGCTTTTGCACAATGACATACGGTGAAAGAACCATTCGACCCTATATATACCACTCGGCTAAGTCGAAAGGATTTGATGAGTGTTGGTGTTAATGTTATTGCAGCGAGAGAAAAAATTATACAAAAAATGGAAGAGGCTCTTGCGAAAGAAGAAGCTATCCGGGATGAGGATAAGCAAGGAATGCCAAAATATGTGCAAGAATATTTTGGTCAAGCTGTAAAGAGGCGGGGCTACCCTGCATCTTTAGAGAGGTTTGTGAATGGTGTTGATACAGTTTATAACAATCGATTTAACATTGTGAAATTGAAAAAAATGATTAAAGAGGCCAAAGATGAAGTTCAAAAACAGAGGGATGAAGTTGGAAATGACAAAGAGAAAAGCACTGTGGCGGTGAAAAGCATTCGTGTCGTCTGTCGTAATGGGACAATCTATCCCGACCCTCCTCTCGATAATGTAGGGTTGTGTCATTGGGAAATGAAAACAAAATATCAACCATGGTGGAAAATATCAGAACCAAATGTCAGGCCCGAGACGTCGGAAGGGTTGGTTCGTATTCGTTGTACTGACAAAGGAGGATTCGTATCCAATGTTGTGGATATTGGAACAGTCATTCAAAGACAGGCATTCACTGCAAAACGACAACACAACCGATTTGACATCTCGGACAAGGAATTTCAACAAAGATGTCGTGGAGTTGCTCAAAGAATTTTGAGGTTGACAACACCTCACATTATTAGACATGGCTTGTCGAACGGATTCTCAATGCGTATCTTTCAAGACCGGGTCAGTCGTTTGCCGGACCATCTGCACAAAACCGTTGCGCAGATTTTGACGTTGTGCGAAACGAAAATCGATGGAGAAATCACTTCAAAGGTACAAAATGAATATATCAAAATGGTTGAGTTTTGCGAACCCACTATTCATCTGAATCCATCCGGAATGAGAAGAGCGCTGAGAGAGATTAAATTGGGAAAACGAATTCAATTACAATTAAAACTGTCGAAAGAGGAGGACGCAGTGACGCCCATGGTCGAACAAAGTCCGGGAGCGGCGGCGGGGGGTGGTGCTCTCAGTGAGTCGTCGGAGGACGATGAAGACTCTTCCAATTACGATTTTGACATGGACTCTAACGAGGCCAGCGACCAAGAGGAGGACAAGAAAGAATCGTCATCGTCGTCTGAAGGGGAGGATGACGATGACGAATATGACAGAATAGAAAATTACGGATATGTGACCACCGATGAATCGTCGACATCCGAGGGCAGCGACCAGTCGGTCGCTTCCCAGTCGGCCGAAGAAGCGGCGGAAGAGTCGGCCGAGGAAGCGGCGGAAGAGTCGGCCGAAGAAGCGGAAGAATCGGCAGAGGACGACACTGACTCAGACGATATGGCCACCGACCTAACCATTGATGCCCGCGTAGTTGTTGTTGACGGAAAATATTTGGGCGAGACTGGCCG
>Ga0209533_1001472_pt1 | contig 22129 bp, 17 predicted proteins | sample COG_04_FD_184748 | JGI IMG/M metagenome (GOLD analysis project Ga0209533, IMG submission 184748) | Pelagic Microbial community sample from North Sea - COGITO 998_met_04 (SPAdes) (version 2) | ecosystem: Environmental > Aquatic > Marine > Neritic zone/Coastal water | place: Helgoland, sampling...
AATGCCGAGGCGCGCATTGCGATGGATCTCATCACACAGGATCTAGAAACTGCAGTCTTTCGTAATAATGGGCAGCAGTGGTTGCGGGTCGATGCACCGTTGCCAGGAGGTGGGCAGTATTCTGGCCAAACTGTCGGACTTAAGTTGTTTTCACCAGCATTAGATCGTCCGGCTGGCCCTGGAGATATCTGCTCGATCGGTTACCGTTTATCTTATAAGCAGTCCTATGCGAATGGGGCGAATGTATATGCGCTTTACCGAAGGATTGTTGATCCGAAGGCAACGTTTGATAATTATCTGGGTTCTGCTAGTGATACTAGTAGCCCTCAGATCTCTCTGGATAGTGCAGCACTTTGGGCGGATTCTTTGATTACTGCTGATGATAATTACTTGGTCAGTAATATTGTTGGCTTTAAGGTTCTCGTTTATGAACTGGATCCCGCAACTGATCAAGCGGTCTTAATCAATGGGAGTGTCGCTGATGGAGAGTTGACTGTGGATTATGCATATGGCGGTGATGCTGCTTTGCCCGAAGTGAGCACTAATCAGTTATTGTATGCGGATGTTATTTTGACAGTCGTTTCCGACGCAGGTTTGGAGATGTTGGATCATATTGATAGTATTCCAGAAGATGCTGATGAAGTGGTTGCATTGCACGGTGAAGTGTTCACCCGCCGCGTGAACTTTATGGCGCATCCTTTGTAGGTCATTTTACTAGATCGACTCTTTATCAAACAGCGTCCTCTTCGGAGGGCGCTTTTTTGTCTGGTGGATGGGCCGAAGAAGGGGTCAGTCCACGCATTCTAACAAACAAATCTTGACTCATTCTATTTGAGGTTAGTAGATGTGTTTATGGCTCGCAAGGTGAGGATTGAATATGAGAATGCTTATTATCATGTGATCAACCGTGGGAATTACCGATCTTGGATCTTTGAGACCGAGGGTGCGCGCAAGAGTTTTTTGGAATGCTTAACTTTGACTGCAGAAGCGCAGGGGTGGCGTGTGCACGCTTGGTGTTTGATGAGCAACCATTACCATTTGCTGATCCAAACCCCGGATGCTAATTTAGTTGAGGGGATGAAATGGCTGCAAAGCACGTTTGCGAATCGTTTTAATCGCTATCGTCATGCGCACGGACACGTTTTCCAAGGCCGCTATAAGTCAATATTATTAGACAGTGATGGGATTGGCCCAGTGGCCCATTACATTCACTTGAACCCAGTTCGTGCGGGCCTAGTTGAGGCGAAATGTTTGGAAACGTATCAAGCATCGAGTTTCAATCAATTATGGTATCCCAGCAAGCGGTGGAGTTTTATGGACTTCGAGTCTTGTTTGGAGGCTGCCGGGGGATTGCAGGATACACGAGCGGGGAAGCACTCTTATCGGGATTACCTGGTATGGTTGTCAGCAGATGACGAGGCCTGTCGGCGTTTAGGGTTTGAGACGATGTCACGTGGTTGGGCGAAGGGGACTAAGGAATTCAAGAAAGCGGTTTTGGAAGATCAGCAAGATGTGCTGCGCGGTCGAATCGTGGAGTCGGAAGCGGCGGAGATGCGAGAGCCACGCTGGGAACGAAATTTAGATCATGGTTTGGCTGCGTTGGGGCGCCATGCGGACGAACTTGAAACTAGCAAGAAGGGCGAGCGTTGGAAAGTTGCCTTGGCGCGGTATCTTCGTGAGCGCTTGCTGGTGCCAAATACTTGGCTAGCGGAGCGGCTTCAAATGGGGACGCCGAACTCCGTGAGCAGTCGTGTCAGCCGCTACCGTAGAGAGTCTGGGAGCTCCGATGATGAGTGGAACACTCTGAAAGTGTTAGAATGCGTGGACTGACCCCTACTCTTCACCTGAAAGTGTTAGAATGCGTGGACTGACCCCTACTCTTCATTCCTACTCTTCACTTTAGAATGCGTGGACTGACCCCTACTCTTCACTACTCTTCACCCATACTCTTCACCGACCCCATACTCTTCACCTTACGAGCGTAACAAATTGCTCGCCAAGCGGAACGTTGAAACCGCGCCAAAGAACACTCCAAAAATACATCGTAGCGGCGCCCTCGCCGAGCTACACCCTCACGGGCTCCACTTCGGGCGCCGACTGCATAAAAGGGATTGGAGTTACTATAAGCTTCGCGCTACACCAGTTGCACCCCATACCCACAGGCGCCGCAGCTGAACACCACCAGCCAAGCGGGCACTTTGAATCGGCTCAGCGCGATAAAGGCCGCGACTGCGAGCGCGGCGTCGGGCCAGCGTTGAATGCCGTGGGCCCAGACTGGATTGATTAGGGCTGCGAGCAGCAGGCCGACGACGGCGGCATTCGCGCCGATGAGCCCCGCTTGCGCCCAGACTTTGTTGCGAAAGGTATTCCACAACGGCAGCAGTCCGACGAGTAGCAACATGCCGGGCAAAAAGATTGCCACTAGTGCGATGAGTCCGCCGATCCACTGTGGATTCGTGGTCTGGCTGGCAGTGCCGAGAAAGGCCGAGAGAGTGAAGAGCGGGCCGGGGAGGGCTTGCGCCGCGCTATAGCCGGCGAGGAAGTTGCTTTCTGAGACGAGGCCGCTTGGCACCACGCTGTCGTGCAATAAGGGGAGCACCACATGGCCGCCACCAAAGACCATCGCGCCGGCGCGGTAATTCATCCCATAAATCGCGCCACTTGAATCAGGGGGCATGAGCAGCGAGCCAATTAGCAGGACAGAGAAGCTAGTCAGCGCGACGAGCATGGTGCGCTTGCTGACGAGTTGTTGAGCACCCTGCAGCTCCGGTTTGTCTTGAGTGGATTTGCGAAAGAGCGCGTTGCCGAATGCGACGCCCAGCAGAATGACGCCCATTTGGATCAATGTACCGGAGATGCACAAGACGAGTGCTGCGCAGCCTAATGCGATTAAGATGCGAGGTAAGTCGTGGCATAGCTTTTTTCCGAGGTCGAGCACCGCTTTGGCGACGACGGCGACCGCTGCAATCAAGAGTCCGTGTATGACGGGAGCTGCGCCATCGCCAATCGCGGTGAGCCCATATGCGAAGGCGCTCATGATGAGCGCGGACGGCAGAGAGAAGCCTATCCATGCGGCGCAGGCACCGATCAGCCGCCCGCGTTGCCATGCGATAGCGAAGCCCAGTTGGCTACTGGAAGGCCCCGGCACGAATTGGCACAGCGCAAGGAGTTCGGCGTAGTGCGCCTCGGTCAGCCACTTGCGCCGACTGACGAACTCTTCCTTGTAGTAGCCAAAGTGAGCGACTGGGCCACCGAACGAGAGGCAACCGAGACGAAGGTAGATCAGGAATATTTTAAGTGGAGAGAGCGGTTGCTGCGTCGACATGCAGAGCAGTTAGAGCTGTTTCACTGATTGGTTCAAGGGCGGAAGAGGGCAGAGGACGGAGGTCAGGGGACTGGTTACTGATTTTCAATTATGGCGATCTACTGAAGAGAGGGTTTGTTGCATCTGGCTTCTGTTCTCTGATTTCTGGCTTCTGAATTAGGACTGAAGGCTGGAAGGTAGATGAGAGAATGTCGGAGAATCGAATTTTGAGGCTAATTTGATGAATAAAGAGGAGGGTTGAACTTTTACAGAGAACTCGCACTGTCTCGCCTTTATGGACATCGAGACTTTCCCAAATCCAAACCAAGAGCGCAATTATACCATCCAGCATATTCAGGAGGAGTTTACTTCCACCTGCCCGATGACTGGTCATCCGGACTATGCGACGGTGGTGTTTAGCTACGCGCCCGATGAGCTCTGCATTGAGTTGAAGGCGATGAAGCTCTATCTGCACGATTATCGTAACAAGGGGATTTTCTTCGAAGCGGCGACCAACAAGATCTTTGAAGATTTATTTGAAGTGACCAAGCCGCGTTGGGCGCGCCTCGAAACGATCTGGCGTGGGCGTGGTGGTATTCGCTCCAATGTGATCGTGGAGTCACAGCAAGATGGTTATGGCGGGCCGAAGACGGTGCCGTTTGCGAGCTAGTTGAGAATGACAGGCAGGAATGCCTGTTTCACTTCAGCCTTGGCAGTATCTTAAATAGATTCAAATTAAAGACACAATGGTATTGGATAAAAAGGCACGTGGGCTCACTGATTTGCGGATTTCGTTAACGGATCGCTGTAATCTGCGTTGCACGTATTGCATGCCGAAGGAGATTTTCGGTCGGGATTATGAGTTTCTGAGGCGCACGGAGTGGCTGCGTTTTACGGAATTGGATGATTTGGTGGAGGCGTTTGTTGCGCTGGGTGTGCGTAAGGTGCGCCTGACTGGGGGCGAGCCGCTGCTGCGGCCGGGCTTAGTGAAGTATATTCATGGGTTGACGCGGTTCTCTGGTTTAGAAGACATTGCGATTACCACTAATGGGCTTCGCTTAGCTGAGAAGGTGGCTGAATTGAAAGATGCGGGCTTGAATCGTGTCACGGTCAGTTTGGACGCGTTGGATGCAGAGTTGTGTGGGGCGATCAATGGCCGTGGCATTGGGCCGAAAGTGATTTTGGCTGGGATTGATGCTGCGTTGGCTGCTGGCCTTGGGGTGAAGGTCAACATGGTGGTGGAGCGTGGCATGAATTGCGGCGAGATTTTGCCGATGGCTCGTTATTTTAAAGACTTGGGCGTGTCGCTGCGTTTTATCGAATTCATGGATGTGGGGAATTGTAACGATTGGAAGCTGGATAAGGTTGTCAGTGGTCGTGAAATTCTAGATCTGATCAGCAGTGAGTTCGATGTGGAACCGGTGGATTTGACTTCGAACAATGAAGTGGCGAAGCGCTATCGCTATGCGGATGGTTCGGCAGAGTTCGGTTTGATCACTTCTGTCACGCAGCCGTTCTGTGGAGGTTGCACGCGTGCACGTATTTCGGCGGACGGCAAATTATATACCTGTCTCTTCGCGAGCGAGGGATTGGATTTAAAAGCCTATATGCGCTCGGATGCTTACTCTAAAGAAGACTTGTTTACACGTCTCTCCAAGCACTGGCAGGGGCGTGGTGATCATTATTCGGAGGTACGTTCGTCCAGCACTGCGCCGAAGTCTAAAATCGAGATGTCCTATATCGGCGGGTGATATTTACGTCTGCGCCATCGGTATCGTATTCGCTACGGATTCGCAGATGCCTAGGAAGGTTTCTTCGGTGATGGAGAGTTTCTTTTCGTTGGCGTAGCAAATGCCCCATTCTCGCACGATCTTGCTGCGGCCGACTTTAATACGAGTCAGGCTTCCACGGGCTACTTCGTTTTCTACGATCCAGGAGGCTAAGAAGCTCACGCCGTAGTTGATCGTAATCAGCTCCTTGATGGCCTCCATGCTGCCGAGTTCGATGTAGTTCTGTAACGCGAGTTTGTTTTGGCGGAAGGTTTGCTCAATCAGGCTGAAGGTGTGACTGCTTTTGTTGTAGAGCACCAGTCGCTCTTGAGCAATTTCGCTCATTTTTACGGAGCTCTGTTGGGAAAATGGATGAATCGGCGAGGTGACTAATACGAGCTCATCAGAGAAAAGTGTCTTGACTGTGATGTCTTTCGCAGCGCCTGGAGCGACCACGATTGCCAGATCTATTTCGTGGCGCCGCACCATCTCCAGTAGTTCGGGAGTGTCGGCTGGAGTGATGCTGAGAATGCAATCAGGGAAGCATTCGTTGAATTCCCTTAGGACGTTCGGGAGGATGTGCTGGCAGGCGGTTGTGCTGGCACCAATGCGCAGGCGGCCGCGTCCTAAGTTGGCTCGGTCTTGGATGCGATTACGTGCTGCTTCCATTTGGTGGAGAATGGCTTGCGCGTCCCGGTAAAGTTCTTCGCCGTCGTCGGTGATGTGGATTTTTCGCCCTGTTCGGGTGACGAGTTGGCAGCGTAAATCTTCCTCCAAATTTTTGACCGAGTGACTGATCGCGGACTGGGTGAGGTTTAGCTCGCGGGCGGTTTCTGTGAAGCTGCCTGTTTGCACAAGGGTGCAAAATGCGAGGAGCTGTCGGCTGTCGATTGTTTCTATCATGAATCTAATTCATTAAATGCAAGAATTCATTTACTTCATTTATAATGGAATGGGCATGGTCAATGCTAAAAGAGCATACCAGATGGAAGCACTTACGTCAGAATTCTCGATACGCACACGCCCGACCTCAACGATACGTCTCGGCTATATTCGGCTGTTGGATGCCGCGCCGCTGATTGTGGCGGAGAGTCTGGGGATGTTTCGAGATGCGGGTTTGAACGTCGAACTAAAGCGCGAAGTTGGGTGGGCCACGATCCGTGATAAGCTTGCGTTTGGCGATTTGGATGTAACGCAGGCGCTGAGCCCAATGCCCTTTGTTATGCAGTTGGGCATTGGAGTGACTCCGAGCAAGGTGATTACTGGCATGGTGCTCAGTTGTAATGGAAATGCCATTACACTTTCGAAGCAACTGCGTGAGGAGGGGGTGGATGATGGTGACAGCTTACGCCGCTATATTACGAGCGGCTATCGTCCGCGTAAGCTCGTGCTCGGTGTGGTGTCTCTATATTCATCGCATCACTTTATGCTTTGCCGTTGGTTAGAGACGCATGGTATTGATCCGAAGAAGGATGTGATCATTACAGTTTTACCGCCCGAGCAAGTGCTGCGAAATTTACGATCAGGCAATATTGATGGCTTCTGTGTGGGTGAACCATGGAACTCCGTCGCTGTGGAAGAGGGCTTTGGTTGGTGCCCAGCAACGAGTGAGCAAATTGCGAGTGGTTACCCAGAGAAGGTGTTGGCTACGACTGAGCGGTTTTACGATGAGCGTCCTGAAGACTATTTACGTCTTGTGCGAGTTTTGAACCATGCGTGCGAGTTGTGTGATGCAGAGGAACAGCGCACTGCGATCCTAAATATTCTATCGAAGCCCAATTATTTGAATTGCACCCCGCAGGTGTTGGCACACGCATTTTCTTCATCGTTCCCGATGGGGGGAGGACGCACGGCTGACGGTCCGTTTCTTCGGTTTCGAGGGGAGGCGGTGAACCGGCCTGACCGCGATCGAGCGAAGCAAGTGCTCGATGACCTTTCGCGGTATGTGTCACATGCAAAACTTAAAAATATTTCAAGAACCTTAAGCTCCCGTGTGTATCGGGAGGATATTTATGATCAGGCCATGAGCCCGATCCTAAGCTAACTACCTAAAATAGAAAACTGAGTAAAAAAGAGAGACAAATAAAAAATGGAAAATATACTAACAAAAATGTCAATAGCAACTGCTATGTTCTGTTTTTCGACCGGACTGCAGGCCGAGATGCTCGACCTTGAAAAAGACGAACTGAAGTTCGGATTTATTAAGCTAACAGACTGTGCGCCGATCGTCATCGCCAAGGAAAAAGGCTATTTCGAGGATGAAGGGTTACAGGTCGAAGTGACTGCGCAGCCGAACTGGAAGCAGCTCCTTGATAACGTCATCAATGGCGAATTGGACGGTGCACACATGCTCTCCGGTCAACCGATTGCAGCGACGATTGGATTTGGCACGAAGGCACATATTGTGACTGCTTACACTCTGGATTTGAACGGTAATGCGATCACCGTATCGAATGATATCTGGAAGCAGATGCAGGAGAACGACGAATCGCTTGATACGGATACGCCGAAGCATCCGATTACTGCGGATTCTTTGAAGCCAATCGTCGAAGCGGCGAAGGACGAAGGTAAGCTCTTGCCGATGGGCATGGTGTTCCCGGTCTCCACACACAATTATGAGATCCGCTACTGGCTCGCAGCTGCTGGCATTCACCCAGGCATGTATACATCGACTGATATCAAAGGCTTTACCGATGGTGATATTGAGCTTTCCACGACACCTCCACCGCAGATGCCTGCGACTCTGGAGTCTGGTAAGAACGTCGCATACTGCGTAGGTGAGCCTTGGAATCAGCAAGCAGTTGCCAAGGGTATTGGTGTGCCAGTTGTTACAAACTATGACATCTGGAAAAACAACCCAGAGAAGGTCTTTGGTGTCACCAAGAAGTGGGCCGATGAAAATCCAAACACACACATCGCTGTCGTGAAGGCGCTGATCCGTGCGGGCAAGTGGCTCGACGAAACCGATTCGAGCGGCAAGCTCGTCAACCGCGAAGAGGCCTGCCGTATTCTCTCTCAAAAGAACTACGTGGGTGCAGACTACGATGTCTTGAAAGCATCGATGACGGGCTACTTCTACTTCCAGAAGAGCGACAAGCGCGACATGCCTGACTTCAACGTCTTCTTCAAATATCAGTCCACATACCCATGGTATTCGGACGGTGTTTGGTTCCTTACTCAAATGCGTCGTTGGGGACAAATCACTGAAGCCAAGCCAGCTGAGTGGTATGCAGAAACTGCTAAGTCAGTGTATCAGCCTGCAGTTTACCTAGACGCTGCAAAGCACTTGCTCGAAGAGGGCTATATCGAAGAGAGCGATATTCCATGGGATACGGATGGCTATAAAGCACCAACGAGCGACTTCATCGATGGCATCGAATATGACGGTAAAGATCCAATCGGTTATATTAACGCACATACGATCGGTAACAAAGGCTAACTTTTATTGAGGACGCTGCGACTACCCAGCTAACGACCGCCTCCTTCCTAATGGGAAGGGGGCTTTTGGGGTGAAGCTACCGAGCTTCCACTACAACACACCTTAATTAGACAATAAATACTATGGCTGAGAAAACCTCAGATAAAATTAAATACCGTATCTTACGGTTCCTCGATGTAACTGGCTTTGCTGTGTTCGACCCGATTGTGCGTTTGTGCTTTGGTGAAGATCCCAAGAAGCAGGTGGAAGCGATTATGAAGTTCATCGTCATCCCCATCTTCTTCATCTGCTTCTGTGTGTGGATTTGGTGGACTGTTGCGCCACAACACAAAACCAAGTCGGGCGAAGTGCCGACACCTGATATTGTTAAGCAGTCGGCTGCGATTAATCACCAGTTTGCGCATCGCGAAGATACGAAAGAGTCAGACTTTCTGCTCGTAGGTGAGGAACGTGCAGCGACGCTTGCCGAAGTGGAAGAAGAAATCGCCGCGGCGAGTGTCATTCTGGCTGAACGTGAAGCAGAGTTGGCAACACACGAAGCGGCATATACCGCACAGTTGGAGCAACGTCTGGCACCTCTGCAAGCAAAGCTGGATACCTTGAAGGATGCCAACCGCACGGTTGCTGCAGAGCAGAAGGCATTGATTGCTGCCGAGGCGCAAAAAATTGAAGCAGGCACAGGTTCGACCGGAGCATTGATCGCGGCCATTCGCACCGAGTCGGCGTCTAAGGATAAAGGCCGTGCGGCTGAGACGATCCTGAAGGATCAAATCGATGTCATCCGTTCAGAGAAGTATAAGCCGATGGAAGCGGCGCGTCTCGCAGTCAATGCGATTGCCGACCAGGTGCAGTTCTTGAACAAGCGTGTCGACATGCTGACTTCCGCGAATCGTAGTATAAAAGTTGCAGCAGCGAACGATAAATTAGCTGAAACTGAAGCAAAGCTTGCAGAAGCGACGAGTGCGAAAGTCGCGTTGTCCGAGGCGAAGAAGCTAGTGCGTGCGGAAGACTCGTTGGAGCGCCTCGAAGGGCAACAATATGCGAAGGCAATGACGGTTTACCTCCAGGTGAAACGCAGTTTGTTTACCGTGTTTATAGGATTCATTGTGGCCGCTGTCATTGCGATCCCCGTCGGTATCCTTTGCGGACTGAGCCGTATCGCGATGGCTTGTTTGACGCCCATTATTTCGATCTTCAAGCCGGTATCACCGGTGGTTTGGTTGCTGATTTTCCAGATCGTGGTCGGTGCCTTCTTTCCGGATCCTGAGTCGCATCCGTTCTTCCTTTTCTTTAACAGTTTGCCAATTGTTGGTGACCTGGGCATCAATCCCGCGTTGGTCTTCTCTGGTTGCACTGTGGCGATGTGTGCGGTTTGGCCCGCACTGGTGAATACTGCGCTCGGTGTGGCTTCTATCGACAAGGATCACATAAATGTGGCACGTGTCTTGAAGCTCAATTTCTGGGAGCGTCTGACTAAAATCATCATTCCTTCGGCCATGCCACTGGTATTCGCAGGTCTGCGTATTTCGCTCGGTGTGGGTTGGATGGTCTTGATCGCTGCGGAAGCGCTGTCCTCTTCGGACGGCCTGGGTAAGTTTGTTTGGGATGAGTATCAAAATGGCTCGTCGTTCTCCTTTGCGAACATCATCTACGCCTGCTTCGTGGTCGGTATCATCGGATTCTTCTTGGACCGTATGATGATCGTGCTGCAACGCTTCGTCTCCTTCGACGATGGCGGCACATCACTCTAGTGCATTTCCTAATTCTTAATTCCTAATTCTTAATTTTAGAAAATGTCTTACTTAGAAATAGATAACGCGAGTATTGGGTTTGGTCCGCCAAACAATCGCACTGAAGTGCTGACGGATGTGAATCTGTCGGTCGAGGAAAATGAATTTGTCGCAATCGTTGGTTTCTCCGGCGCGGGTAAGTCGACACTCATTTCTCTGCTGGCTGGATTAACACAGCCGGACAAAGGTGAGATTCGCATCGGTGGGAAAGTGATCAAGGAGCCGTCGCCGCGCCTCGGGATCATGTTTCAAAACTACTCACTGCTGCCATGGCTAACTGTTTACGAAAACGTCGCGCTCGCAGTGAAGCAGGTCTTTACCGAGTATAACAAAGTCGAGCTGCGTGAGCATGTTGAAAAATATGTCGCCATGGTTAGTTTGACGCCTGCGTTGGATAAAAAACCATCAGAGCTGTCCGGTGGTATGCGCCAACGCGCTTCGTTGGCCCGCACCCTGGCGATGCAGCCTGAAGTCTTACTGTTGGATGAGCCGCTGTCCGCACTGGATGCCCTGACGCGTGCTGTCATTCAGGACGAGATCATCCGCATCTGGGAAGACGATAAGCGCACCATCGTGATGATTACCAATGATGTGGATGAAGCCGTGTTAATGGCGGATCGCATTGTGCCATTGACGATGGGGCCGAGTGCGACACTCGACACTCCGTTTCCTGTCAATCTAACACGTCCGCGTAATCGCACGACGCTGAATACCAATCCGGAATTTCGCCGTCTGCGTAATGACATCTCCAAATACATGGTGAACTTAAACGAAGAATCGAAGGCATCGAGCGACACTGAAGACGTCGTGGATCTACCAGATATCATGCCGATTGATTTCTCCGTCTATCCATTGCAACCCGCGAGGGGACGTCGTCGTGAAGCCTTCGCCAAGGTGGCTAAGGTGATGGACCGCGAAACCACTTTCTTTAAATAGCACTGATGGATCTATCAGCCACCATCCGTAATTCCCCATATATAGTTTATGAATATCAACGACCGCTACGTCGAAATCTCTAATTTAGTTAAAGCCTACCCAAATCCGTTTGGTGATGAAATCAAAGTGGTGGATGGCTTTAACCTAAACGTGCCGCGGGGAGATGTGATCTCTATTATCGGACATTCTGGTTGTGGTAAATCCACGGTGCTCAATATGGTCGCAGGTTTGATCCCTTACTCGGAAGGCGGCATCGTTGTTGCGGGTAAAGAAATCAATGGCCCCGGGCCTGACCGTGCTGTAGTCTTTCAAGCGCCTTGTTTGTTGCCATGGATGACGTCCTTTCAAAACGTGCTGCTTGGTGTGAAACGCAGCTATCCGCATGCCACGAAAGCTGAGCAGGATTCCATTGTTGAAGCATCCCTTGTGATGGTGGGACTGGCAGATTCGATGCAAAAGTATCCGCGTGAAATGTCTGGTGGTATGCAGCAGCGCGTCGGAATCGCCCGTGCGATTGCACTCAAGCCTCGCATGCTGCTGTTGGATGAGCCGCTCGGCCGTCTCGATTCGCTGACTCGTATGGAGTTGCAGGATGTGATCTTACGAATTCTAGATAAAGAAAAGATCACCACGATGATCATCACGCATGATCCCGATGAAGCGGTATATATGTCGGATCGTATTTGCATGATGACCAACGGGCCACATGCCAAGGTGGGTGAGATTATGGAGATCGACTTTGAACGTCCGCGCGATCGGGCCGAAATCGTTGAAACCGATTTGTTTTATGAGTATCGCCGCCGCTTGTTAGCCTTCCTAGACGATTGCGAGCACGAGAAAGCCCAGCGCAAAAAGCAGAAAGTCGGATAAACGGAAGGGTGCTGCCGCACACTCTTTCGAGTCAGCTGTCGCTGTAGAGGCCCAATTTCAAAAAGCCCCTTTCGTCAATCGATCGGGGCTTTATTGTGTCACAGTAACTGCACCCATCTAACGCTCTCGGTATGATCAGATTTGGCAGAACAACTAGGGGCAGAATAAGTTAGTATATATAGAAACCTGCGGAACCCTTTTTGCTCAATTAAATTATTTCCAGAGGCCAGCGGCTTGTCACAGCGTAATAAAATGAAGACGGAAGCTGGAGACCGCTTAACTGCGCTTAAAAAGATACCTTACGTCGTGCTGGTTAAGCGTAAATTAAGTGAAGAATCCCAAATCATGGCTCAATATTGTATAAAGTTTAACCGCAGAGCTCGCTGAGTTCGCAGAGAGTCAGAAGAGGATTCAGTGAGATGCTCTGCGTCATTGCTCCGCGCCCTCAGCGAACTCTAGCGTAAGCGGGCGGTTAAAACTACGTCTGAGAGGCTCAAGATGTGCTTCCTTTGAAAGGCGTCATACAACCAGAAAGTGCCACAGGCAGGTATAGCGCGGATGGTTTTTGTGTGGAGCTGCCTCACATCTTTCTTGGTCTGTGACAATCGGTGTCACCAGTGGTCAATTTTCAGTTTTTCTGTGTGCCCACTCTGACGCGCGGGTAAGCTTATTCGCCAGAATGTGTCAAAAATGTGACCATTTCTTTATCAATTTAGTGCGCGTTATGTTTCGCGCTGTTGACTGGTCCGCTTTGGGGCTGCTTTCGTTGCGGATCATGTGCCGCGTTGGGGGAGCATTGTGGATCGAATTGTCTTTTTGGCTAGTTGGTTTTGTAAGTGTCTATTGTAGAGCTTTATGTGATTCTGTGTAGTCTTTGTTGTTTGGTTTTTTTGTGGTCCGCTCAATCCTCCTTTGGAATCATTTTCACAGCATGTATGAAATTAGCTCATGTGATTAATGGCATCTATTAGTATTTCTGGCATGAGAGGTGGTAGCTCTGTTTGTGTGCAACGCACTTAACGAACAATAAATTAAAAATGAAAAAAACATATACTAACTCACTCATTGCACTGTTTGCTGTGGCAGGTGGTGCATCATTGGCTTCGGCTGATCCTGTAGAATCCTTTTTTGACGAACAATTTAAGAGCTTAGAGGAGGCTGTGCCTGGGAAGTTCAATATCAATATGCGTAACCGCTATGAGGTATTTGACTTGGACAATGGCAATCCTGCTGCGGACCGCGATGGTAGCTCGATGCGTATCCGGTATGGTTATACCACTCCAGATTTCTCTGGTTTTACCGCGATGGTTGAGGGCGAGACTGTCACACGTCTGGGCGGAGATCATGACGACATTCATCCGTTGGATGATGCCGGCGATGGAACAGACCTGAATCAAGCATGGGTGAAATACGCGAATGCAGAGTATGGTAATGCAAAGGTCGGACGTCAGATTTATGCTTTGGATGATCACCGCTTTATCGGGCACGTTGGCTGGCGCCAAAACATTCAGACTTTCGATGCGGCGACTGGTGAATTCAGTGGTATTGATAAGCTTTCAGTGAAGGCCTTCTATCTTGCTGAGCAGCATGCCGTGAATGGCACGCATAACGAATTGGATTCCACTGGGGGAAATGTGAGCTATGCCTTTGATAAGGCCTTCAAGCTGACTGGTTTCGTCTATAACATCGAAGGCGATGAGACTAGTAATGAGAATGCTTCCAACTTGAGCTATGGTGTGCGTGCGACGGGTGCGTTTGATATCGATGAGGTGAAGTTTGGCTATTCTGCAAGTATTGCGGAGCAGGAAGATACCGGCCCATCGAACCTTAGCTACGATGCGAGCTATTATGCTGCAGACCTTGCGGCTACTTTCACGAATTCGATCACCATTGGTGGTGGCTTCGAAATCATGGAGGGTGGATTTCGCACACCGTTGGCAACCGTGCACAAGTTTAATGGTTTTGCCGATGCGTTGCTACCGGTCGCTGGTTTTGATAACGGCTTAGAGGATTTCTATGTCTATGCTGGATATAAGATCCCAGTGGGCAATGGTATCGCAGTGAAAGCGATCTACCACTGGTTTGATTCTGAGTCTGGGGCTGCTTCCGGCGAAGACGGTGGTGAGGAAATCGACTTAGTCGCGAGCTATAAGGTGAACAAGTATCTGACGCTTGTTAGCAAGTATGGTGACTATGATTCAGATGGTGGTGTCGGCAATGCTGGCGCAGTGGACAAGAAGATGTTCACCTTCGAGATGAACTTTATTTATTAGGATTGTTTGTTGTAGGAATTGAAGGCGGGGTTGTTTCGGCGACCCCGCCTTTTTGTTCATGCTCGTTCCAAATTTAAAAGTAGGCCTTCAGACCTTCGAGCATTTGAGTGGCAGCGATGGAGGCTAAGATGAGCCCCATGACTTTACTGACGATGATCGCGCCGCTCTTACCGATGATTTTCGAAATGATGCCGGCGCCGCGCATGAGTGCGTAGGTGGTGATGATGACGAGTGCCGTGATCATCACGATGATGGCTTGTTGGGGGATGGAGGATTGGCTGTTGTCGGTGAGTAACACGACCGCCATGATTGCGCCGGGAGAGGCGATGGAAGGGATCGCTAGCGGGAAGATCGCTTTTTCCATCGAGTCTTCGATCGACTTCATTTCGCCCTCGGGCTTGCTCTCACCGAAGATCATGGTCAGCGCGAAGAGAAAGAGCACACAGCCGCCTGTGATTTGAAATGCCAAGAGTGGCACGCCCATGGCGCGTAGTAGGATCTCACCAACAACAATGAAAAACAGTAAGATGCCCGCCGCGACTAAGGCCGCCTTGAGGGCGATGGCCTTCTTTTCGGTGGGGCTGAGCCCTCTCGTGACTGCAATGAAAATCGGCACCGTGCCGATGGGATCAATCACGGCCCATAACAAAATGAAGGAGGTGAGTAATGCGTCCATAGCTGTGCGGTGTCGTGATTCCGAGAGTGGTTGGCGTTGTCGCGGTCTTCGCAGGCAAAGTCCCTACCTTTTTACTGTGGCTTTGCTTCGGCGATGTCTACGTTGCAGAGGAAGTCCGTCGAGAGCCAGTCGCGGCCGATGAGTAGCTTATAGGTCATGGCGGAGCGATCGCGTAGATTGACTTCGATTGGCTTGCTGATGCCGCTCCAGGTGAGCGTCATTGGCACGCTGTAGCGCTGCTCGGTGCCTTGTGCATTGCGCACTGTTGTGACGCCGTTGATGGTCGAGCTCATTTTGAATGTTTTGCCTGCGGCATCGACGATGGTGAAGCTGATGGGCTTGCCGATGTTGGCATCGAAGTCTTTGGCTGCGCCTTCGATCTGCATGTCGATGGCGTGAATCGAGGTGGTGCGGGCGCCAGTATCGATTCGCGCTTCGATGGCATGGTCGATCTCGTCGATGGCGATCCACGCGGTCTCGCCGACGATGGTGCGAGTGGAGCGAGTGCATCCGCAGTCACTGCAAGTGGTTTTGCAGCCTGTGCTGTAGAGCGCGGAGAGACCGATGAGTAAAGAGAGTGCGAGGGTGCGTGGTTGTTTCATACGTATTTGGATTTATGCGAAGTGTTTTTGAGCGTAGTCGACGCGATCTTGTGCGGAGGCCATGATGCGTTCGGCGCGGGTGAGATTTTCGACCGCTTCGAGGCGGGGGAGTAGGCCAGCGTTGTTGGCGACTTGAATGGCCAGGCCGGGACGGGCGTTGAGCTCTAGGATTAATGGACCGAGTTCTTTATCCAGCACGATGTCGGCTCCGAGGTAGCCCATTTCGCACATTTCATAGCACTGTGAGGCGAGTAAAATGAGTTCGTCCCAGTGTGGCACCACGAGTTCTTGAAGCACACGTCCAGTGTCGGGATGCTTAAAGATGGGGCGTCCGTGTTGCACGGCGCTGCGAGCTTTGCCAGTGATGAGATCGATGCCCACGCCGACGGCGCCTTGGTGGAGGTTTGCCTTGCCGTCGGAGGACTCCGTGGAGAGGCGCATCATGGCCATCACTGGGTAGCCGAGGAACATGACCACGCGGATGTCGGGCACGCCTTGATAGGAGAAGCCATCGAAGGCGTCGCTAAACTGGATCGCATATTCGATCATCGCCTTATCATTACGCCCACCAAGACTATAGAGCCCGCTGAGCGTGTTGCTGACATGGCGTTGCAGATCGTGTAAGGTGAGTTTCTCGCCGTTGGGCTTGAGGAAGAATTCACCATCGCGGCCTAGGATCACGAGGATGCCTTTACCAGCGCTGCCTTGGCTGGGCTTGATGACAAAGCTTTCGCGGCCTTCCAGCATTTTGCCAAGTTGCTTCACTTGAGATTGATACTGAACGATGCCGTAAAGCTCGGGCACTTTGAGGCCGAACTCGTTGGCGAGGATCTTGGTCTCTACTTTGTCGTCGACGCGTGGATACAGTGCGCGCGGATTGTAGCGTGCGATGTAGCTACCATTGCGCTTGTTCATGCCAGCGATGCCTAGTTTGCGCAATTCGCTGGGGCGGCACCATTGGAATAAATTGGCGATCACGCTGCGCCCTCCTTGTTGTCTTTAACGAGTGGTGCAAAGCGCATGAGCTCGGAGAGACGGTAGCCGGAGTATTGACCGAGTGCCAAGATCACGGCGAGTGCGACGAGTAGTAGCTCGGGGAAGACGAAGACTAGGTAGCGCAAGGTTGGGCTGCCCATGGCGGCATACGCCATGATGGCGACGACGAGGCTGCCGAGTGTTTGAATGCCGACTTCCTTGGGGCCGTCTTCTTCCCAGAGCACGGAGAGGCGCTCCACCGTCCATGACAGAATGATGGTGGGGAAGAGGGTGACGGATTGCATGATTTGCAGATCGAATTTGCCGCCTACAATCCCGAAGCCGACCATGATGCCGATGACCACGACGACCACCGCTGAAATGCGTGGCACTAGGAGTAGATCCAGTTTTGATAGATAGGCGCGCATGGTGAGTCCGGCGCTGACGACGATGACGAAGAGTATCAAGCCTGGTCCGAGATTGGTGCGAAGAAACGCCATGGCGAGAAGGATTGGCATGAACGTGCCAGTGGTGCGGATGCCGATGATGTTACGCATGATGACGACGATCAGCGCACCGAATGGAATCGTGAGTAACAGGCGGTAGGAGTCTTGTTGCTCGATCGATAGCGAGGTGAGCGAGAAGTCGGTCAGGGTCTTCTCGCGTTGGCGTGAGGCTTGTTCCAGCACGAAGCTGGCTGGGAGCTCCTGTTTCACGACTGAGAACTCGACTCTGGCATTTTTGCCGCCTTCGACTTCGATCAGTGACGGGCCGCCGCGTTGCCACGCGAGTGTGCTTTCGTGTTTGACTGGCTTCGGCGTGCCCCACACGAAGGCGTGTCGCTCTTCGCCGTCGATCAGAATGATAATCGGTTGCAGCGCCTGTTTGGTGGTGGTTTCGCTGAGGATGAGTGCACGAATCAAGTGTGATTCAAATCCGCCATTGATGATGAGTGTGTTGAGCAGACGTGCGCGCTCGAGGTCAGTCTTAGCCGAGGCGATGAGTGTCTGTGCGTTCTGATTACTCTGATTGTTGAGCGTTTGTATCAGCTGGCCGACAAAGGTTTCCGAATCGGCGGAGTGCCTTTTGGCTGTGGTGATGACTTCATTCGCTGCGACTGCGAGTTGGCCTACGCTGTATTTTTGCGTGGGGTGGACTTCCGGGGCATGGAGTTCAACGTCTTCGGCGCTTTTTTTCTTATAAACATCGATGCGGTAGTAGAGCTCTTGGTGTCCCTTCGCTTGGTCCTTGGACCATATGACGGAGCGGTAGAAGCCTGCAATCATCGGGTCGTTGCCTGCTGGTATGAATCCGTAGTCATGCGACGAACCCGTTTCTTCCAATATTCCGAAGCGAGCCTGTTCGCCTGGCACGGCGAGGCTGACTTTGACCGGATCGCCCGTCGCTTGAAAGGTGACTTTTGCTTCGATGGTCCAGATTGGGATTTGTTGCTTGGGGATCAGCGGATAGCCGATTTGAAAGTGCTTGGTCAGCATGGTGCCGATGCCGACGGCCGCCAAGATGAAGATCAGAATACGAAGTTGAACTTTGGAATTCATTATTTGACTTGGCTTTTAGCGATGGATTTTTTTGTCGGTTTTTTGAGCGTGTAGCTCTGGCTGACGTCGACGACGGCGATGCCTCGAAGTAGGTTGCGGCCGACTAACATCGGGTAGCTGTAGTTGGAGCGATCCGCGAGTGAGAATTCGAAGAGGCGGGTGTCCTCGCCGAGTTGCACTTTGAGTCTTACGACGTAGCGACTCACAGACTCGGAGGCGTGTTGTTTAATTTCAACGACTCGAACGACTTTATCGACGCGCTCGGTGCGTTCTTTGGTGTCAAAGTTGACGAGGTTGAATTTGACCCATTGCTCGCCATCTCGCTCAATTGCAGTGATGTCTTCGGCGTGGATGGAGCAGGTGGTGGCACCTGTGTCGATGCGAGCATCGTAGGCATATTCGGCTTCGTGGACATAGAGGTGTTCGGCCTCGCCGATGGTGAGCAGCTCTTCGGCTGCGGGATCCGCTGTCTGCTTTACCTGAGCGACGGATGCTTCCTGTGCGGTTAGGGGTGTGGTCTCCTTCGCGGATGGGCTCTCTTTAGGTGCTGAAACGCATGAAGCTAGCGTCAGATTGAGGAGCAATAAGTATTTGAGCATACGATTGGGCGATTTGAATCTCATGATACCATCGATTGAAGAGGTCTAGGCGGTTATGGCAAGGCCTTGGGTGAATTTGTTTCGAAGTGGCATCATCTGTGCTGGGATGGTGGTATGAAAAGAATGATGGTGGTGACGGATCTGGATGGTTCGTTGTTGGATGAACGGTATTCGTGGGATGCTGCGTTGCCCGCATTGCAGCGGTTGCAGGAGTTGAAGATGCCCCTGGTGCTCAATTCAAGTAAGACGCTGTCTGAAATGCGTGAGCTGGTGAATTGCTTGGGGACGATTGCTCCGATTGTTGCAGAGAACGGCGGGCTGATCGCAGTGCACGAAGACGCGGGTTTGTTGAGTCAGGAGGATGCTTTGGTGCGTTCGGGGCGGTATTTGATCGAGGTGAATGGTTTGTCGCGCGATGTGATTTTGGCACAGGCACATGCGTTGCGGGCGAAGTTCGATTATAACTTTTCTGGTTTTGCTGATTGGTCCACGGATCAGGTGTGCGAGCATACGGGGTTATCGCGTCCGATGGCGGAACGCTCATTGGAACGGCATGCAACGGAGCCGATTCTTTGGGACGATACAACTGAGCGTTTGGCCGAATTTACTGCGGCTTTAGCGACTGAGGGCATTCGTATTCTACGAGGTGGCCGTTTCTTGCACCTGATGGGCATAGCTGATAAGGCCGATGGTATGCGAGCGGCGCTCGATCTTTATAAAAAACAACAGCCAGGCACTGAGTGGTTGGTTGTTTCTGTTGGTGATAGCGCGAACGACTTGGCGATGTTGGAAGCTGCCGACATTGCTGTGGTGATTCCACATGAGGATGGGCCACATATTCAGCCGGATGCAGCTCAAGTCATACATGCACCTGCGCCCTCAACGGTGGGGTGGAACGAGGCGATTTTAACGATCATTAAAGACGCGTGCGGATAGTAGGTCGGCGCGCGATCGAACTTTTATTTTGACTAACATTTTTTAAAATTATGGGTGACTTTCATCAACACGGACAAATTACAACATTACATCAGCTGAATAACCGGCCGCTGGATAAGCTGGAGGCTGATTTAATGGAGTTTAAGAAACGCCGCCCGATGGGGCTGGTGTTGCCATCGCTTTATTCGGAGCTGCAAGGGCCGGCACTATCGTCGATTGTCGATCAGATCGCGCAGGTGCCGTATCTTGATCAAGTCGTGGTAGGGCTGGACCGTGCAAATCAGCAAGAGTATCAGCATGCCTTGGAGTTCTTTAGCCGCTTGCCGCAGCAACCAGAAGTGCTGTGGAATGATGGGCCGCGTTTGCGTAAGATCGATGCCTTGCTGAAGGAAAAGGGCTTGGCGCCAAAGGAAATGGGCAAGGGGCGTAACGTCTGGTATATGTTCGGCTACGTTTTAGCCGCGGGCAAGGCCGAGGCGGTCGCGCTGCATGACTGTGACATTACGACGTATGATCGCGAGATGTTGGCACGCTTGATTTATCCAGTGGCGAACCCGAACTTTAGTTATAAATTCTGTAAGGGGTTTTATGCGCGCGTGGCGAATAATTCGATGAATGGCCGTGTGTGTCGTTTGTTGGTGACACCGTTGTTGCGGGCGTTGCGCAAGGTCTGCGGTCCGAATGATTATTTGGAGTATTTGGATAGTTTCCGCTATCCGTTAGCAGGCGAGTTTTCGATGCAGCGTGATGTGATTGAGGATATTCGTATCCCTTCGGACTGGGGCTTGGAGATGGGTGTATTGTCGGAGATGCAACGTAACTATGCGACGAACCAAATCTGCCAAGTCGACATTGCTGACACTTATGATCACAAGCATCAGGATCTGTCTTTAGAGGATCGCTCGCGTGGTCTGTCAAAGATGAGCTGTGATATTACTAAGTCTTTATATCGCAAGATGGCGACACAGGGGGAAGTGTTTTCAGTAGAGCGAATTCGCACCATTAAGGCCGCGTATTACCGGATCGCTTTGGACCTCGTGGAGAGCTATCACAATGATGCGCAGATCAATGGTCTTAGCTTCGATCGACATTTAGAGGGCTCGGCGGTCGAGGTGTTTGCAGAAAATATCATGCAAGCTGGGGTCGATTTTCTGGATCCAGAGAACTCGATGGATGTGCCCTTTATGCCGAGTTGGAAGCGAGTGATTTCTGCGGTTCCAGATATTCTCGATCAACTCGTTCAAGCGGTGGAAGATGATCGTCAGGAGTTTGGGCAAGGTGCGGTGTTGAATCCAGCATTACATCCGAAGGCACAGCGTGTGCGTCAACGCGTGGCATTACACGTCGAAGAGATCTACGGAGCAGAGCGCACGGAGTCGATTACGGACAAGTTATTTGAAGCGGCGAATATGTCGGAGCAATCCTCGGCGATCGCTGCGGGCACGAGCAAGTGGGATCAGTCAGACGTGATGATGATCACTTATGGCGACACGATCTTGCAGCCGGGCAAGGCACCGTTGCAGAGTCTACATCATTTCTTGCGTCGTGAGCTTAAAAATACGATTAGTGGGGTGCATCTTTTACCATTCAATCCTTCGAGCTCGGACGACGGTTTCTCGGTAGTCGATTACCTTGCGGTGAATGAAGATTTGGGTGACTGGGATGATATAGTAGCGATCGGTAAAGACTTCAATTTGATGGCAGATTTGGTGATCAACCATTGTTCCAGTGAGTCGTTGTGGTTTAAGAATTACTTAGAAGACCGTGAGCCTGGGCGTGGATACTTTGTCGAGGGCGATCAGTATCCTGATATTACAAAGGTCATCCGGCCGCGTAGTTCGCCGCTATTGACTTCGGTTAAAACGGTGAATGGCGAGAAGGAGGTGTGGTGCACATTCAGTGCGGATCAAGTGGATTTAGATTTTAGTAATCCGGAGGTGTTGCTGGAGATTGTCCGTGTCATCCGGGAGTATGTGAACCGTGGCATTCGCTTCTTCCGCCTCGATGCGATTGCGTTTCTCTGGAAGGAGTCTGGCACGGGGTGTGTGCACCTGCCGCAGACGCATGAACTGATTAAATTACTGCGTCTGGTGATTGAGAATTTGGAGCCTTCGGCCATCGTGATTACGGAAACGAATGTGCCTAATCGTGAGAACTTGAGTTACTTCGGTAATGATAACGAAGCGCACTTGATTTATAACTTCTCGCTGCCACCACTGTTGGTGCATGCGTTGCTGAGTGGCAATTGTCAGCATCTGAAGGTGTGGATGATGTCGATGCCGCCAGCGCGTCGTGGTCGAGCGTATTTGAATTTTATCGCGTCGCATGATGGTATCGGTCTGCGCCCTGCAGAGGGCTTGTTGAGTGAGCCTGAGTTGAATGGTTTAGTCGATGAGCTACG
>Ga0209533_1001473_pt1 | contig 22127 bp, 4 predicted proteins | sample COG_04_FD_184748 | JGI IMG/M metagenome (GOLD analysis project Ga0209533, IMG submission 184748) | Pelagic Microbial community sample from North Sea - COGITO 998_met_04 (SPAdes) (version 2) | ecosystem: Environmental > Aquatic > Marine > Neritic zone/Coastal water | place: Helgoland, sampling...
CGATAACAAAAATAATGATAACTTTATACATCACATACGGTCAGGTCGTCCGAGCAGCACTGGCCTACTTGTGAAATTATGTATTTGTGTTCATCCGTCTTGAACGAGTTACACGTTACCGTCGGCCAATCCCAACCCACAAAACTTCTAAATGCGTATGGGATTTGACCACACGGGCCTCTGAACCTTCTACTGCTTACACGATGACTTGGATTATATTCTTCGAATGTTACGATGGTATCGTAGACAAAATTTTCCGGAGTGGCACAGATAGTACGACCAAGGTGGGGGTCAAGACTAGGGCGGGGGTCACGACTAACCGTATGCTTTGGTAGCAAAAGCAGTATCAATAAAGAAGAAACGAACTTCATTTTAAACAACAAGTGTCAGTTATATACTATGATTTTATTATATCATACATATATGTTGCGAATATATGGAGTTGACAACAAAAAACATAAATGCAGCAGATTAACAAAAATACACTATATGCATGGAACAACTTATGTTATAAAAATAAAAGTCATGCATCTTATTATCATTTTGTATGGACTGATCCATGTTGCGACATCAAATTCCTGTCGCAATCAACCAAGCTCATACGGATACGACCTGAATGATGTCGACTATATGTGCGATGTTATTAACCAATTCTGCGATGGTTCCGTGTGTACCCAGAAACTTGCCGACTCAGAGATACTATATCCATTGAATGTAGATCCGACCGTGGCTTGTGTCAGTGGACACAGCGAAATTGACGTTAATCAAGGTTTCCAGCCTCGATGTTCCACCACAAGTGGTGGTGGTGTATGCATAGGGGGTCCGAATCCATGCATGACAAATTACTGTACAGACAAGTACGGGTTTACATATCCTGCCGAGTTAATCAAATCGGACACCACTGTCGCCGCGCAAGCTCAGTCTTACGAAGCAAGGAAATTTGCAACTCGAGTTCGTGATCAGGCAAAGGTTGACTACTTCACGGCCTGGAACTACGCTGTCCTTTCGTCCATTGCCTACAGTAAGTACATTGATTATCCTGAGAACGGCAATAAGGGACCACAGTTTGCTAAGGCCATACAGGATTGCGACGGATTTAATAAACATGTGGATGCGTTGATAAGAAACGACAATACATATGCTTCTACGAGGATGACTCCGATCCAAACTTGGTTGAATAGTAACACGAATGACACGCGCTGGTCGAAACTAGAGAAATTGTATTACGAGCCTCAACATCTGGCTTCAACTACAAATGAGGAAAGTCTAAAAGCAATAGTAGAGTTAGGGTTAGACAGATGCAATTCCGTTGACAATTATATTCTTGCGCAACACAAAAAAAACGTTTACGTCGTAGCGAACGCCACGTGGAATGCAGCACAACCACCTGAACTTGTTTCCCCAATGTTCCGCTGTCGGACATATTGCCCACAAAAAATCAAAGATTTAAAGTCGCTCGGAACAGCAATGGCGTTCAATGTAGTAGACATATTTTCAAGGCAGATTGTCAGCGGGTGTTTTTTTCTCGTATGGGAAGTGTGTGCAGAAACAAGGAACCCAACAAAATACAGATTGGCCTCGGCTGCTTTAGGTGGTTGTGCTCCTGCTTATAAAATCAAGACCCAAGAACAATGTTTGATGGCGGCTCTTTCTCTGCCGGAGCTCCAGGACCAGTTGCAACACTTAACCGTGGATTCTATGGACACCACCGACTGTGCAGACAGCTGGACAGACCCATTAGTTACAAATCACTGGACCAGTAACACCAATAGACCATGGAATATAATAGACCCACCAAACGCGTATTCTAACTTTGGTCCATGTGGAACGTACGGGACTTGTACTGCACTACCAAATGCTGTCACAGATCCACCGGTTGGTTTTGACAATATCATACGATGTCAATGTAGAAGAGGACAAGGCTATTTTTGTGAAGAAGATTTTTGTGATGGATATTGCAAGAATGGTGGAAACTGCACATTGATAGGTGGAGAACCAGCATGTGAGTGTCCCGCCAATTATTTTGGTTCGGATTGTGCTCTTTCTTCGTTGGAGAATGCGGCGACGGGTAAGTGGGTTCAGTGGGGGGCTCACTATAATTATGAATTTGAGGAAGGCCAAGAACTAATCTCGTATGAGTCTGTCGAAAGTGATATGGGTGATGACGGAGCCGATGCGGCTACGGTCACACAGCCTACACCGCAAAGTTATTGGTGTTTTGGTGATCTGGCGTCGTGCAACGACAGCTCTGAAGGAAAATCTGTGAGGATGCTGGTGTCTGACTTGTCCCAAGGCGCTTTTTTTTCTCTTGGTGAGTTTCTGAAAATATTATTTTCAGGCGATTTCGGTGCCGCGCGTGATATCGAGATTGAACGCAACAATCGTTATTGGTGGCGTCTCCACACGTATTGGAAGAAGAAACTAGATGCTGTTACCCAGCAGATTTTGGAATTTGAGTCATATGTATATCGCATGCGAGTAGATATTAACCAAACTACAGACGTGGACGACAAGACTCAATTAGTAAGCAATTATACAAATGAGTTAGTGGATCTACTCAACCGGGCGGCAAACCCTAACGTGGAAAATCCTCCTACGGTTGCCTACACTACCAACGATACCATCTCAATCATTGGAACAGACCTCGAGGAGCTTCAGAGGCTAGTCGAAGACATGACCAACATTACCAATGCAGCAAAGGTCAACAAAATAATTGAGACTACAGCGATAGGTCAAGAAAATGCATATGCAAGTCCACAGTTTCTGGCGGTGGATGACGGTACGGTTTTATTTTCGTCAATAATAGATGATGAACCAGATGGCATTAAGAATTATTACCGTGACTACCACGGACACTGTGACTACCCAGGTGACAGAACATTGATGCACCATATCGGATCGGATGCATTATGTCAACAGCATAGCGAAATCAAAAGTGACAGGGTTTGTTGTAAGCAACGTTACAGCGTTAACAAAGACTCTACATGTCAGGGCTTATTAGGGCTAATTAGTAAAATCATAACAGTGGCTGATTGTACCGCTGCTGCCGGAGAGCTGTTCGGACTTAACCTAACAACGACCACTATCGAATCACCCGAACAAATATCTGGATGTAGCCGAAACAGAGGGACCGGCAAACTCCAGTTCAACACAGCAACTTCAAGTGTATCCTGTGGCACGAATAACAACGATTGTCTGTGTGCATTACATCCCTATATACAATCCAATGTTTGGGTGAATGAGTGTGAAATTAGCGATATGAGACCAAACTATTCAGCTTTGAAGTTTAACAATATAAGCTGCAGTCCGGACAAATACGATAGTGATACTTTGCGATACACGTACAGCGAAATCTCTTCTGAGACATGTGACAACAACATCACAACAGCAATTGAGTGTGAAGTCGCGGCCATGGCGCTGGGTGGACTTGCTCAAATGGCCTCAGACCCGAAAACCGTAGACACATTGACGTTGCCTGGATGTTACACAGTTGCAGGCGAACTGCGGTTCAACAACAAAGAACCTCCAACGGACAAGTGTGGTGCTACGGGGTACACGTTCCAAACAAGTGGGACATGCCAATATCCCATCACAACAGCAACTGAGTGTGACACCGCGGCCGAAAAGCTTGGTGTCACACCGGATCTGACCGACTATAGGCTGTACGCGACTAGGCTGTCCGGATGTTCCATCAAGGACGGTGTTCTTATGTTTAACGAAGTCACCAATAACAAAGAGTGTGGCGAGGACGAGAGGAAATGTTTGTGCAAGGTCCAGTCCAAATGTTTGTGCAAAACACAGGTTGAGACCACTATTGACACGTTGATAGCAAAGAGGTACGAGATTTTACGTGATATCAAGTCACGCACAACACGGATTGAGAACTATATTGCGACGCAACTCGAGATAGCGAATGCTATTCCTATCTCAGCCGATGTTGTGGACAAAGTGATCGGGGATGAACGGGGGGAGGGGGAAGAAGCAAGATCCATCGACTTTTCAATGACAGCACTGACACCGAGACCAAATGTTGCGTTACTGTCAATCAGCGACTTTTTTGGCATGGTGGTCGAAAGTGTACTTGGACTTGTTGAGGTGCCCGCAACCATAATAAGTGCAATGAAAATCTTTGTAAACGTTGTTATGATTCCCGTATTGGGTTCAGGGTTAGTGTCCGATATCCGGTCGCTGAAACTCACGGTACGTCTGAACGAAAAACTTCAGTTTGTGAAATTGACAGCAAGGCCACATATTACATTCTCAAAGGCCGCCTGTGTCAACAATCCAGAAAGTATCACCTGTCTACTAGGTGAGGTGGCAACCTTTGCGTTTGGAGACGACGCTGTCGCACAGGTAGAGCAAATGCTGCAGTCACTAGAATTCAAATTTAAAGTACAACACAAGATGAGAGGTAGCGAAAATACCGTAAAATTTACGGTATCAATGCTCCATCCGCTTGTGATAGTGGATACTGAAGACATATATTTGGCACTCGAATCAACGTCTGGTGGAGGCCCCTCGCTATTTTTCGACTGGGCTCAAACGAAGGCCAAACCTGCCACTGCCAAAAAAATCGGTGGTACAATTCCCTTTCGTTTGAAAATGGGGAAAACAACGGACATAACAGTGATTGGTGGGTTTGACTATGCCATGGGGTCAACCCCACGGAAATATACTCTTCAAGCACGATTGCCCTTTTGGATAATGGACGTGGTTCCTATTTTCCAAATTCCTGTACATGTCAACGACATATCGCTCAAAATAACATTTGGAGAAGCCGGTGGTCGCCGCAGTATACAATTCGGGGGCGGCGTGTGTCTTGGTACGGAAGCTAATTGCAGGTCGAAGACCTGCGATTTTATACAAGGGTATTATTTCAAGAATATCAATGTAGCCAAGCCAGAAGAACATATGGATGCACTTCTATTAACAGAAGTATCACTGACAAAAGTAATGAGGGTCATGTGCTCTTCCGAATGGTTTGGCTTCTGCAATAGTGTAGACGAGAAGACGACTTTTATGTCAGCGGTGACTCATATGGAGAACAATTTCGGGTGGCTTGTTGGCTTTGGATGGTTGCCCCTCACACCACCGTGCACAGACCCAACAGACGTCATTGGAAACGGATGTTGTACACGCGAGGAAATGATAGACGTGGGTCTAAGTTTTGCCAAACAATGCTACTCCAAAATTATCATTTCCCCAAAACAAGATTTTGCGTTTCCAACACAAACGTCGACCATCCCAATTGAAAAGGGTTATACACTTTCAGGTCGACTTGTGATTTTTGGTTATGGTGCCAATATTTTCCTCAAAGCAAACTCTTACAAACAAGGACCTGTTACGCGCCACCAGTTGGACGGTGCGATAACGCTTGATGTTCTGGACATCGGGGGTCTCGGTGTGTTCCGAGTGGTAAACTCAGCAGACAATCAACTCGAAGGTCCTGCGATAGAAATTAAGGTTCGCTCCCCGTTGTCTGTAACATTCACCATGAACGGCTATCTTTCAATCCCACCGCTCGGAATTGGAGTGGGCTTTAACGGAACCATGTCATCAACCACCGAAATGACATACCATGCCTCCTTCAAATTGTTCGACGCATTTGAAGCAAACATACGGGCACAATTTTGGCTAAATACCATTGCCCAAGCGATACATAAGGGTAGTAATAAGGTCAAAATTTCCATCGATGCCAGTGGGTTGAACGATTTCGTAACTGGTGCCATTACTAATCTTAAACAATTAATAACAGGAGTTGGGACAACTATCAAATCGAAAATTAACGAGTTTACTGTGACATTAAACGGCCTCGCTGTTACAGTTTGTGACACCATTTTTCCTCCGATAGATGTGAGTCCTATCACAGCTACTTTAGGTGATATAGGTGAAATGACAGGAATAGAGGCGATAACCAATATGCTCGTACTAATTCAGGTCCCGGCTGACATTATTGAGGCAGTCCTGAATTTGCTCAACACGGGGTGCAAGAGTATACTTCAAATACTTGTGGATATAGTTGCCGAAGCGGTCAAATTTGTGACAGACCAGCTAGTTAGCGGAATCAATTGTATGTTAACACAGGCAGAAGCTCTTCTTGCCGCCAGTGGAAGTCTATTTACTCTGGAGTACTTTGAAATGGAGCACTCTGTGGGATATAATGGCGCTGGGGCATCCCTGCAAGTAAAAGGTTCACTTTTCGGTAATCCCTTTGACCTTATTTTGGATACATCCGAAATACTTAATGAACTTTCAGAGAATGCAATTGGGGCTGTGGTCAACTTAATCAAAGACCACTTTGTAGGCAGGCGTCTGAATTCGATAGACAACACTCACGACAGAAGGCGTCTCTCTAACCGTAACCCTTTGGAGTTGGTGCAGGACATGTTTGACACCGTTATAGAAGATTTGAGCGAAATGATACCAACAATGATAGAACATTTTATCAATGGGTTTGTAGCTTTGGGTGAATTGGATTTTACTAAAGCGTTTGAGCAACTGGGAAAGGCAATTGCAGCACCAGCCACACTGCTACAAAAATTTACTTGTCTGGACGTGACGACACAGGACAGAAGGCGTCTCTCTAATCCGAGTGAAGAAGCAGCTAAGGAAAAAATGTGCAACGACCCCAGCAGGCATCTTATCGACACTGAATGCAATTTGGGAATAGAGGCATTTTACTTGTTGACAGGCAACTGTATGTATAAACAATGCATGTGGGGCTGTAACATTGATTCGACATGCAATTCTTGTAACCCTGATACATCCACTAATACATGCACGGACCCGAATAAATTCTGTGACCATGGTAAATGTATTGCCAAAAAACCCTACGGTGCACTCACAGGGGTTCTCTTGGCCGAAAACGTGTGCCAGTCAGGGATAAGTGATGAAAATTATCCATTTCCAAAGTGTATTGACTGTAATTCCGATAGTGAGTGCCATGATGCACTGAAGACAAAATGTAATGAACAAAATATGGGGTACGTGGATGATAACTACAGAGAAAATCTTGGAGAAAATAAGAGAGACTCCTGGGGCAGGGTCCATTGCATTGATAATCAATGCAAACATGAAAACAGAAGAGCAAAACCTACAGAATCGAGGACGTGGAGACTCGCGGGTCAGTGCGGCGATAAGTACGGACATACTTGGGAATTCAGTTGTCCAAAAGGTGCTGTGCGAAGAGGAGAGAGGTTTAAGTATACGTGCGCCAGTGATTGCTGCACCACACATGACGCTGTCGGAGTGGCAAGGGACAAGTGCGACGCCACAATCGCAGTTCCCTATGGAGAACACAGTGCTAGACAGCATTGGAAGAACCGTCTCGAAGACTACCTTTCAGAACAACCCAAGCCTTCGCGGTTCAAGGATCTTGGAGGATTTAGTACCATTTTGAATTTTCAATTCTATGACACGAAAAAAACGTCCCTTGGAAATGTAGATGATTTGAATGAATGTGCATATGCATGTCTTTTAGAAGCAAGTTGCATATACTTTACACACGATGGCACAACATGTTTATGGCATCATGTAAAGTATATGATACCCGGTTTGAACATACGGCCAGAAAATGGTGTCGACATCCATAAGTTAAACCTGGCTCAAATGAAAACGTCATGTATCTGGGGATGCTGTAATCCAGATGGCACAGATGCTGGCTATTCATCAAGGCCTTATTGTCCGGGAGAGGACGATGGCTATACAGATGACTGGAAAACATATACTAGAGATGACCTAGACAACTATGGAACTTGGAAGCTACCAAGAAGAGACACATGTGGTTACGATTGTTGTGCACAGGGTGGAACCGACCATGGCGCAGGATTTTTTATCCTGCCAACAGATGCAGCTTATGACGAGAACGATAATTACATGTGTCATCCCTATTGGCCGGTGAGTAAGAAGAATGACGACCATTATAAAGTTGTGACTTCCCGACAAAAGTACTACCAGTATAAGTACGGTTGGTCGGACAGGAGAGGTAAGGCTTGTCATTACCTGCGTGATGACAATAGTTACATGCGGTACAAGTTCCACCTGTCCTCAGCGTACCAACGATTTCAAGTCATGGCATGGAAAGAGGATCCCGAGTTTGTCACTAATCTGTTCAAACAATTAACGTCTTACCGTGTGTCTGTCGGTGACGACGGGCCAAATCACGACGAGCCTGGGGGTTGTCTGATCCAAAGTTGGGATTGTGAGAACGGATGGGGATCGTCTGGCTGTATATGTGCACATACATGTTGTAACTCTGCGGGTCACTCTGGTGGATACGCAGAGTTTGATTGTGAACCACAACCAGGAAAAGAAATGACAACATATGTGGCCACTACTTACACGTATTGTGGAAAGAATTGTTGTTACAAGTGGGGTGGGGGATGGGTTGGCGTTGCAAAGGTATGGGATTTATATCCAAGTAATGGAATACAGGACTATCGCTCGCGTTGCACCGTAAACCAGGCTGTTTTCAAAGATGGTGTTTTGTCCCATAGTGACTACAATGAGGCGAGAAAAAACGGTCACTATACACGAGGATGGCGAGGTTACGGAGGAGTCAAATTTCCATGCACATGGGACTGTTGCTACAATCGAGGACAGCCTGCGCCACAATGGAAGTATTGTAACGTAATGACATCCGCTGGGTCACATGATACTTTGAAAAATACCTATGACATTGACCCCTCGATACCAGCGAATTTCGACGCTTTTATATCGGATTCTTCAAAGTCAAGTTATGGAGTAGAAACACGTCCATATTGTGCTTTTGGATGCTGTACATCAGGTGGGGCTCCGACCGCAACTGTGTGTAAAGACTTCCATAATGGTAATACAGTTGTGTCACGTGGAGATGTGACAAACGCGTTGGGCAAATGTGTGTGGGGCTGTTGCGACAAAAATGATGGTACTATGGTAAATTACAACAGGGACCACAGGGCTTGTCTGGATGATCAAACTTCTGCATCTAATGTATTCACTCAATCCATGGACTGTCACTTCAGCGGGGGTTACCAACAGCCACATTATACGAATAGTAAATACACTGGAATCAGTGGTGGGTGGGTGAATACACAGCACTACGATGATTTCGAACCAGGCTTTCCTGTCAGGACCCCAAGTGAAACGGAAGGGTTTCAGAACGAGAACGAACAGGGCAGACCCACATTTTACAGCTATGCGAGTAATTTCTGTCTGTATGCTGAGGTCATTCCAGTTTTTAACCCTAAAATCCAGCTAACCTCCACGATGTGTCAAGATAACTCAGCGTTAGACCAAAAACTGAAAAATCTTTTGTCACTCGGAAACACAGTAAAAGCTTTTAGTCAATCGGCGTCTGGCAAGGCCATAACTCATGGAGATTCTCTTGTGACTATTGTAGGTAATGCATTGAAGATGTGTACCGCAATGCAAAGGTCGGAAGATATGTGTAGTGCTATGGAGGGTATTGACTTGTATGCCCCAGTGGCTAACATTCAGAGTGAGCTTACTAAGGTAATGTCTCTGGTTGGATTCATAACGGAGTTGTCTGCGGAATTTACACTTACTATGACCGCAACGGAAGCCCAAACAGTCAATACATTACTTGATGCAAATAACTACGATTTGCAGTTCAACGCTGTCGAAACTAATGTACAGACTCTATTGGAGGCCTTGCCATACTTGCACGCAGCTGTGACAGCGAATGGGGTCGCTATTACTGCTTTACTCGATGGATGGCGGGTGAACGCACCATTGGTAGCATTGGAGGACCTCATTACTTCTCTTGGTCAGGGAGTTGTAGCAGAGGACTTGAACCAGTGGCAAACACAGCGAATAGTCCAGGAGGGACAGCGCAAAGACACTTGGTGGAAGGAGGTCATTGAAGTGATGAATATTGATACTGTGTTTGATGGAACATCGCGTACTCTCAACTCTCGTATCCAATACATGCACATAAGTGATTTGAGTTGTTCATACTATGGCGCGGCAACGGTGTCGTCTCCACACGAATGTCGACGAGCAGCCGAGTCGCTTGGTATAACATATAGCGACTTCAAAGAAACAACCTCGAGTTCAGAACCCGGTGGTTGTTATCTCTGGTCCTCATCGTCTGAATTGCGTTACAATGGAGAAGTTTCCTCGACCGCGAAATGTTCAAGTGGTGGGTGTTTCTGTGTCAAAGATTATGTGCAATTACAGTCTGATGGCACATGTGACTCTGCGGGTTTGGAACCCATCACCTCTGCAACAGAGTGCAAGATGGCTGCGCTACAATTCGACCTACCCGCGAGTAGTTTAAGATTGACTTTGGAGAGTGCACCTTACTGCTCCCTGGGTTGGGATGGTTCGGTGAAGTATAATGAAGGTCCGAGAAAAAACAATCCGTTTGTTGTGCAAGGCTATTGTTCACACACCATTGATACATCCGACAAATGTTTTGCTGTTGCAGAGCGTATGGGACTAGCTGGGCGACGAACGCGATTTGCTCAGCGTGTTGACGACGATTGTGATAATATTGGTGACCTGACAGATGATGGGTACCAGTGTTGTTCCGGAAGTCGTGGTACGTGCAGTGATAATTCTTGCTGGTGGCCTAGTGCGAATGTTGGCGCAGCGGGTGTTTGTGACGAGCACCCGGAAATCAGCGGGAACGTTTCTGTCAGTTCCACCGACAGACCAAGTGGTTGTTTCATAAATGAGAATTTTGTGCCGCATTTCAATGACCAATTAACCTCAGTAAAATGCAGTAGTGAGTACCCATGTATTTGTGACGAACTTCTTCGACATGGAACTTGTGTCTCGACTGGTTCTGCTGACATTCGCACTTTTGATAAATGTAAGAGGTACGCAATAGAACGAGGATGGGGCGTACCCACAGTTGCTGCATCTGACGGGCCACGTGGTTGTAGTGTGGACGAAGATGGAAAAGCGTACTTTAGAGAGACGGGTACCAGCCTCTGTTCCGCCAGATTTGGATGCATCTGCGATACGCTGTTGCGAGAGGGGGATTGTACACATCGGATAGATGACGAACGTATGTGTTATCTCTCTGCGATAGGAAATGGCTATCGAAGTGGTCATCATACATCTGACCACTGGAACGATAGACCACCGGGTTGTTCAGTCAACAACAATGGTGACCCTCAATATAATACGAATAAAGATTCCCAAGTAGATTGTTCTGATGCTTATGGTTGTGTTTGCGACGTAAGTAGAACCATAACCTGTGACGATGGTTGTCTCTGTCGTAACACATTTACGACGATAACTACTGGCACGTGTCTTTCCAATGGTCATGGTCCTGTCCGCACAGCAGATGGTTGCAGATCTGCCTCTATTGCCCAGTCGGTGTCTGTTGTGCAGGACGTCGAAGAGGTGTCGGATTCTGCCTACCCTGTGCATTGTTCGATGAATAATAACGGCAATGTTTATTACAACTCTATGTCGCAAGGTCGTGATTGTGTAGTTGATACGTTTTCACTATCAATTGATTGGAATGGACCGTCGACATTTACAGACTGTGGACAATTTCTAAATACAATTGGTCCGTATGCTGGTACCACGAATGTTGACGAATGGCTCGTCAATGAGTGTTTCGCCGGTTTTACAACTGGCGACTGTTCCACGGCGACGGACGGTGACGGCACAACAGCATGTAACTTTGGTGTCGAGGCCAAAAGGAAGTCTACACGTGGTTGTTTATGTGAAATAAACAGTGCGTGCATAAAAACGCAAGTGTCCGACTCTGATAAGTCTTCTGTCGACTCAATCACGGGGTTATTGGGTGATGTGGTCTATTATGTCTGTGACGATGGTTATTATATCCGAGACTCTGATAACATGAGAGGTGGAAGTTTACGTTGTACATCTGATAGGTTCTTTGCGTTCACGGAGGGTTCGGATGATTGTGTTCCAATACCGCGTGCTAATAGTACTTCGAGTCCTCAGTATCGCTCCTTGTCTCCGGGTAATAAAGTTCGTGTAATAGCAATGTCCAATGCAGAAAATGCAACAAGAGGTACGCGTATTTTATCCAGCGAGTTGCCACGGTCTTTGAGTGAAGATATCACCAGTGTTTATCAATCGCAGAACATTGACATTTACACACAGGACACCGAGCTGACCAAAGACCAATGTGAACGGGGTGTTGACTGTTGTGAGGTGGGTCTAGATATTGACACAATGACACCATTGGATATTCCAACGACGTTGTTCCGTTCGGGGCTGTGTAGAAGTCCAATCACGACTGTAGAGGAGTGTGCAGCTGCGGCGATGAGTATCGGCAATGGTTCCAGATTTACGTCACCAGATTGTGCGATCTGTGGCAGTCCCGAGGCGACAGTGTTCGAGGTTGACCAAGCATCACATACGAGCAGATTATATCCGCCTGGTTGCTCTCTGCGTAGATCCGGTTCCGTGATTACTCCTTACTTGAACTTGGACTTGAGTTCCAACCTTGCTTGTTCAGACTTGCATGAGTGTCTTTGTTCCGAAGATATGAACGAGAACGACCATGTACGAATCCAAACTGGGTCCTGTAATAGACCGGTGGAATCGACAATGGAATGTCTTGCCGCCGTAAGAACGTTAAAATTGTCACTGGAAAACCCATACAGTGCCACTCAAATAACAGAGGGAAACTGGCCAGACGACCCTCCAGGATGTTTTGTCCATACACTTACCGGCGAAGTGAGTGTGTATTTTAATACACATGTGACAAGCACCGTTGATTGTAGTACGACCAGTCGTTCGAATACTGTTCCATTTGGATGTATATGCAAGAGTATGTCGGATACGACACCCGTGTTGACACTACCGCTGCGGGAAGGAAGTTGGTCCGTCACCTGTAATCGAAACAAAGTTGTTGGTAAAAAAACGTTGAGTGCACTTGGTCAGTCTGTTGGTCTCAAAGTCATATCTAGTCAAGAGAAGCAGAGATGTCTTAAACCGATGACCGATGAGCATGCTTGTAGTGTTGGTGCTAGCCAGCTCGGTCTCGATGAGCAGGTACATGTTGTAGACAACCCTAGTGCACCACCGGGCTGCTACCATACGTTATACGAAACAATAAGTACCGGCCAATGTGAAGCCACAGGACGGGTGACCAGCATCGAGGAGTGTCAATCGGCCGTTATTTTGATGGGACACCGGTTCACAGTGTCGGTGGACCCTGCTGCTCCGTATGGTTGCCACCTACAATCGTCTTCCGTGTCTTTTAATGGAAATGTGTCACAGACGAGGGATGTGGGGAGTGGTTCTTATAATACTATTTGCAGAGATAAGAAAGCGTATTTCAATACCCACGTCAAAGAACTCGAATGTTCCCAACAGGAGCGATGTATTTGTTATGGTGATAAAAGTTACTTGCCATCGTCATACAACACAGAATGTTGGGACGACTACCTACGCAAGTGGGATAGTGAACTGGAACTCAAAGACAACTACTATGAATGCAATCATCATAAGATGTCTGCCCTCACGAATACGATTGTTCCACAGGTATGTCCCCCTACCGAGGTGTCTAATTCGGGCAAATCGGCGATTGGTTCTATCAACGGGACCATGTTTTCGTCAATCCAGGTCACTTGTGACAATAATTATGTCGGAGGAGGGACATCCAGTTGTGATTATCACATTGTTAAAAACCGACATGTTGCGCACAAGAAGTCGTATCATATTTCTGAAGGAGTGTGTCAAGCGCCCATCTTAAATCAACGCGATTGTTATACAATGGCAAAGTCCTTAGACTTGACACAAATACCGATGAAAGATTTATATTCGGGGACTCACTCAAGTGTCTTTGTAGAAAGCGGCAACAGTAGTTGTTCCAATCCCATCACCTCTGCTGAAGAGTGTGTTCGATCAATAGAGGCATTGGGTCTCGATATGTTGCATACAACACAAGAGAAAGTACGAACTATCTATGAACACTTGGAGCAAACCCCAGCTGGTTGTATTTTATGGAAAGACCCTTACACGACGAAATATCTCGGGTACTTTAATCCGCATTCCCAGTCATCAATAGCATGTAATCATGCATCCGACACTTCTTGCATATGTAAGACTGTGGATGAATTTGAAATGGACACACATACATTGATGTGTCAGAATACAAACAGTGTCAAGATATTGGACATACACGATGCACGGAAGAACAAATGGTATTCGCCCGATTTTACACATGTGGATATCATACCAGCCTCCTTAGAAGCTTCCAAATATCCACATGGTTGTTTCTTACATAAAGTGGACAATGACAATGAGAAATTAATAGCGTATTTTAATCCGCACTATTCAAACGTCGATTGCAACACGGCAAACAATCCAACGTCAACTCGGTGGGAGGCTGGATGTCTTTGCACCGAACTGTTCATGGGCCCGGTTTCTTCTGGTACCTGTCAAAGTCATGGGTACGCACCCATCGACGAACTTGGCAAGTGTCAAACAGCCTCATCAACGTTGGTACCAAAAGAGGCTTCCGAACAGATTAAGATTGTAGAAAGTGGTCAATGCTTGTCAGTGGTGGATACTTTGGAAGAGTGTCAAACCTATGCAAACCTGTTACACTTACAAAAACAAATAGTGGTAGGTGATTGGCCTGACATACCGTATGGATGTGTACTGGATGGTGATACTCCAAAGTTTAATCAGGGCTGTGGGATATGTGGCAATGCTCGCAAGTTAGATTGTTCGAACACTTCAAAATGTCTCTGTAGAAATGTTGTCCAACCCATCGCCGAAAGCTCCGAGTGTATTTGTCGAAGCATCAATGACACGTCGGTACCAAAAGCTCAGGGGTGTGTTGGACACGCTGGAGATACCTTTTTCAACAGTTACATCTCGTCCACCACCTGTTCCGTGTCGGAACCATGCTTGTGTGCTGCTGTCGTGGAAAACAACGTGCTTTATTCCTCAGAGGGTTCTTGTTTGACAATCGGAAGAGGATACGCACCGGTGAAGACAGCTACAAAATGCTTGGAGGCGGCCATTGACGTAGGTATTATTAACGTGTTTGGTGCAGACAACTTGGACATTCGTGAAATCGAACGACATGACCGCGCCCCAAATTGCTTTCAAGGAACAGGTGGCAAGGTCTATTTGAATACTGCCCCGTCAACACTCGATTGTCACAGTAGCAACAGCCACGGATGCCTGTGTGAGAAAAAGTACTCGCATATCCAGTCCGGTACTTGTGACTCGCAAGGGTATGCTCCCATCACATCGGAGGAATTATGTAAAGAAGCGGCGATTTCTTTACACCACCCATGGCACACACAGTTTGGTCAAGACACGTTACGCTTTGCAACTGATGACAATGGTCCGTCTGCCTGTTCGGAACGTCCAGACGGTTCCGTGTTTTTAAACAAACACTCATCTTCTACACGGTGTTCGGCCGCAAGAGGTTGTTTTTGTCAGACAAAGAAAATCGCCACATTTAGTGAACCTGCGTGTAAATTGATTGAAGATTGTAGTCCAACACAAGTTGACATGTCGAATGCATCGGAAACTGGTTCGATATCAGGTCATGACAGTGTCACGGTGACTTGCAATGATGGGCACAATGGTGGTGGTCTTGTCACTTGCAATCAATTGACAGGTTTATTTTCGACGGTGCAATGTAAGTATTGTACAAAGGGGTATGGATATGCTAGTGCAACAAACCATACATGTGTACGATGTGTAGACGACGTAACAAATGCGACTTACAACGCTATTGAGAATTCCAACAGTATCTGCATAACGCAACGATGCCCATTAGGAATGGGCATCGTCTACGACCCAAGTTTGAATACGGAAATAGCACAAGACTGTGTAAAATGTCCAGAAGATACATTTTCTGATTCAAATGACGGTGGTCAGTGTCAACATGTCCGTCCAGGATATAGAGTCGAAACGAGTGACGTATTAGACAATTTGGTACAAGTGGTACCCATGAATGTCGATCCTGTAACGGTCCTCCCTGTGTATTACGAAAAATATTTGTTTCAAACATTAAACATTCAAAACACATTGTTATGCACGTTGAGGTCACTAATGGCTGACACAATCAAAAAAATAGGACGGTTACAAGTTATAGCAATCGAACCACTCGAGTGCTGGGTACCACCGAATACGGATTTACCTATGAATCAAGGCCAGTATTTTATCCAAGACGATGGCAGTCCGGATGCACTATACAATGTCTCTGTTCCAACGAGTCTTTACACAGTAGGTACTGTGAAATACAACGAGGACAGAAAGACTATCGCTTTTACGATTCCTCAGTACAGCGGTGTTTTCAGCGCCATTACAAACCCAAGAAATAATTTGGAGATGGGTGAATTTATATTGCAATGGAACTCGAGACCAATACAAAAAGAGGGTCACTTAATTGCTGTGGTCGGTAGCGATGGTCACTACCTTCTTAAAAGTTATGTCAAACATAATAACAGCGGTGTTATCACAGAAGAGTTTCTGTACCGTAATATTACAGGTCACTGGACAAAAACACAGCGCTCAGTGGGTGGTTCAATAGAAACAAAAACTGTCACTTCGACCGCCCAACAAATACAGATTAAGACAGAGTTGGACGGTGTAACAACCACGAGTTGCTATTCCACCTGGGACATGAGCGTGGTATACGAGTTCCAGATCCAGAACATCACCACGAGTATTAGCAACTCCAAAATTGTTAATTGTTACGGTGGTTCCTTTGATATACCAGAGATCAACATTGAAGATATTCGTGAGTCTAACTTGATTACGGACTCTGGTCAACTTCGAATCAGTGAAACACCAATCACGTGCCAGACGGATGTTGACCGTTCTCCAACATTGACGACATTAACAGTGGGTCAGAGTACCGATATTCAATGTGACCCAGGTTATATTCCTGAAAATGACATCAATACTGTCTTGTGTTTGGCAGACGGTACATTGTCAAGTGTACGATGTGTCAAACAAAACTGCATACCGACACGAGTGCTCAATTCCAATGTTTCCAATCTTGATGCAATACAAGGGTTGACAGACGAGTCTGTTTATGTAGAATGTGATCCCGGATACGTTGGCAGTGCTTTTTCTACATGTATGACATCTGGCAGCTTCAGTACCGTTGTTTGTTCGAAAAGACAGTGTTCCAGCTGTAACATCTGTTTTAACAATTACCTTAACAACGGTGGTTATTTCACAGCCCTGTTTGAAGAAGACGTCGCTATACAGTGTGCGCTCGGTCATGTACCATCGCCGCCAGTCGCCACATGTCAGTCGAACGGTGTATTCAGTCCTGTTGTGTGCCAACAACAGTCTTGTGTCTTAACTGTGGCACACTCAAACACTGAAAATACGACTGTTATTGATAAAAATAGTACCATGTCAGTAGTATGTGACGATGGGTATAGTGGGGGAGGCACCGTCACATGTAATGCAGATACAACACTGACCCCTGTAGTTCACTGTGTCCCAAACCAGTGCACAACAACCAGTGTGGAGAATTCGAATACATCAACATGCAATATCTGTCGGGGTCAACACAACTTCAACGCAATAGCTGGTAGTACAGGACAATCTCGATATGTGCAATGTGACCCCGGGTATATTGGTAGTGCCCATGCAACGTGTATGTCCTCTGGAAACTTTAACAGCGTTCTCTGTTCAAGAGCACCATGTTCAACAACGTTGCCAGAGGGAATCCAAGGTCAAGGTACACAATTAACCAGTCATTATGGCATAGATGTCCAAGTCAATTGTGACTATGGATACGAAGGCGGTGGAACTATTAGTTGTGACCACAATGGAAATTTCAATGGTATTTCTACTCTTTGTACACGAAAACAATGCCATGTATCCATTCCGAATTCGCTTTATCATACCACAGCCTCCATTAATTACCAAGACAGTCAAAATGTTATCTGCGCCGTAGGGTACAATGGAGGTGGCACGGTGACATGTGGCGTTAATGGTCAATATAATGACATCACTTGTGTGCCAGGAGTGTGCAATCCTACTCAGATTCAACATTCAGACAAGCACGAAGCCGGTTCTATACAAGGTTCCTTTCATGAAAAAGTGACTGTAACATGTGACCCACTGTATCAGCCTGTATCGGCAAAAGGTAGGGTGGATATGAATACTATGGAACTATCGTGTCTTACAAGTGGGTTATTCCAGACAGGAGAATGTCGACTAATGTATAATTTCAACGATGACCCAGGAATTGTCAAAAACAACAGTTATATATTAAAGATTGCTACTGAACTTAAACGTACAATCGCAACGGAAATTTTCTACGTAGCACCGGTGCACACAATGAAGGAAATAATGACCCAGTTATCAGACGACCTTTATTTATCGAGTCAGGGAATAAGCGGAATAACAAAAAGACAAGCCGCGAAAATAAGCAAACTTGAGATTGATAAAATGGCCATTGACGACAAAATAAGACTCCGATTACCAACAAGTACCAGAAAGGTATATGTAGTACCATCACCACCTAACCAAGGTTCTATAGATACGTGTTCGAACGGCAATAACGACGACAATTGCTGCACATACATGTTTACGGATAACGATTTGGAGAGAAACGACGTGGTTGTTCATACAACTGGAACAGAGTTTTTAAGTTGGTCTGTGTTGTGCACGAATGACACACTTGTTACTAAACAAATGCGAGAACGGGAAGGGTTCAAAATGGAGTGTTGGAACAGTACTACAAATGCGTGGGAGAATCCGGTGCAAAATATGACTCCAGGCATGCCTTACGGACCGTGCAATGACTACACTATCATTGTTGGGTCACAAACGCCGATCGCTGGTACACTCTGCGAATTACCCTCGGTACCGTATTCGCAATATGAAAATATCTCCGTGACCGCTTTTACGGGTGAAACAATACTGGTGGAGTGCGACGAACATCATATGGGTGGAGGTCAATTGACGTGTGTGGATGGAACTTTCAATGCCAACAATGTTGCTTGTTACCCAGTGTATAATGGAAATATTTACTATGATTGCCAAACTGCTCAAGAAATATATCAAACAGGAAATTGTTGTGGTGGATCGGAGTCCAACGTCAATATATTCAACGATAAAGCGGTACGGTGCTCGGACCTACAACGGGGATACAACGAACAAGGATGTGGTTGTGGTTCAGAGACCAGTGCATTTCCTGTCTCATTGAATCAAGTTGTTGATTTTGGGTTCTCACAAGTTGAAGCCTGTAAGGGTGTAGGTGTGAAGGTTGTGTGGCAAGGTTCTCATAACATTCAGGAGACGGAGAGCAGTTCGTGTAATAGCTCACATATCAATTCGGCGGTCTCCGGTTACCAAAACTCCGGACACGATGCGCTCTACACGAACGACGAATTATCCGCTGCTCCGGGTGAAACAAGATACTTCAAATGTAGTACACATTGTGGTGTGGAAGCTGCAAGGTTCGAAGTGTCGTGTCCCCTTAACGCATGAATAAATTGAAACAAATAAATTAAAACAAATAAACTAAAACAAATAAATTAAAACAAATTTCAAAGTCTATTTAAGGTCGGCAAAATATAGAAAGAATTAAAATAGATGTGATTTAAAGTGAATGTTTAGTCTTCTTTTGTAAGTTCTGTTGGTTCAACAGTTAATCGAAAGAAGCCCCCTGCCAATGCACCTCCAATCAATGGACCGACTAAGTACAGTACAAAATCTTTGGTAACACCGTGCACAGCTGGCAATGCAATGCCGATAGCTGGGTTAAAAGCACCTCCCGAAATGCCACCAGACGCAAACGCGGCAGCAGTAACAGTCATTCCGATGGCCAATCCGTAAAAGGAATTTGTTGTATGTTTCTTGACCGTAGCCACATTGAGGACCACAATGGCCAGGGCAAATGTGTAGGTAATTTCTGATAAGAGGGCAGTGCCGAACTCCACATACTCTGGTTTGTCGGGGTATCCAGAAAGCAAAGTCGGGTCAATTCCGGCAAGAACCTCTTTTTGCTGAGCTGCACCAACAAGTGCACCGACTAGTTGTGCAACAGTGTATGCAATTGCAGAAAGCCAGTCGATTCGTTCGCGAATAAAAACAGCAAGAGTAACAGCTGGGTTGAAGTGAGCACCACTTATGTGACCAAATGCGTAGATCATGACCGTAAGAGTGAGTCCAATTGCAAGTGGTGCAAATTCACCTGCTTTATAAGCGCTCAATGCGATGGTTGATGCTAAAAAATAAGTACCTACCGCTTCAACGGCACATTTTTTGGCGGTCTCCATGAGGGACGACTTTTGTGTGAATTTTGTGAAATCTTCTTTGAGATCTTCGGATGCCTCGAAATCGAACATGAGTCTACTTTTTTCAGTGGTCATTATGATACTGAACAACTGTTCCTACTATATACTGCAAAATTACAACTGCGGTCAGAGACACTTATTTTGAACTTATCCTCCCAACTCATCTCTAGTCAGTGTTCTGTAGAGAGGCACTGTCTTCACGCGTGGGGGTTCCCTAAGCGGTGCAGAACAAGCCGTTTTTAGTGCGCAAAATTTTTTACCAGGTTGTCCCTTGCCTATCCAAACGTTTGCTTGATATTTTTGCACAGGATGGAACGAACCTTTGGCAAAGACGCGGTACTCTCCAAGATGTCCAACGAGAACGCGATTAGTACCCGCTATCTGCCAAACAGGTACATCGACCGATAGGGTGCGTTCTGTCGCTGCACCGTGCCAGTCATCGTAGGACTCGCGTTGGTAGACAAAGGGTTTCAAGTTTTTTTTGATCAGAACAACCGACAAATATCCAGGCCATCGATTGAAAGGTTTCTTGACATCGTAGTACCATTCTACCTCCAATGGGTTTATTGTCGTATTGTGAAGCGCATTGTCGTACCTAAAAGACCATTGTGTGCCTCTTTTGGATTTGATGACGCCGGGACGGTCGTCGACGTATAAACGTGTTCCACGCGTCCACCCTTTATGCATGTTTAATTTAAATTAAATTAAATGTCAGAATCTTGTATATAAGATGTTTGATTTCAATAAAACATGCACGGAATAATTTTGTTCACTCTATCTCTAATAATCATGCATGTAGAGAGTTTCAGATACGTTAAAGAAGCGGGTAACACAAAATGTGGGTCCGTGAGTAATCGAAAGCCGATTCCGGACAAAGCGGCGTGCGAGGCAGCAGCGACGAGCATGGGTCTGGATGATGTGGTGGCGGATGAGTTGTCGAGCCCGTACTTACCACAGGGATGTTTCTGGAGAAGTGACAGCCTAGGTCTGTTGTACAACGCCCTGTCCACTTCCTTTAGATCATGCACCTACAACTCCAAGTTCTGCCTGTGTGTCGCTTTGTCCGACTGCACACAAATCAACGGAGCGACATCAAACACCGACACATGCTTATGTGGTGGAACGGGATGTACAGCAGCTTCTGGTCTCTTCTGCTACGCATCCAACAGTCAATGTTCACTTGTTGCCATTCCAGATTGTCTCACGACAGATGGCTCAGCAGCTAACGGAGCGACTTGCACGTGCGGAGTCACAGAATGTACAGCAGCCTCTGGTCTCTTCTGCTACGCATCCAACAGTCAATGTTCACTTGTCGCCATTCCAGATTGTCTCACGACAGATGGCTCAGCAGCTAACGGAGCAGCATGCACGTGCAGTAGTGCGACATGCACGAGCGATACTGGATTAATTTGCTATTCGACGTATGGAGGTGGGTCGTGTCGGAAGACGGGCTTCGGTCCATTCGGTTACATTAAAGTAGAGGGTTACACAACTTGTGACTCCATGAACAATCGAAAGCCTATCTTGGACAAAGCAGTGTGCGTGGCAGCTGCGACGAGCATGGGTCTGGATGATGTGGAGGCGAATGAGATATCGTCATCGTCGTGGCCATATGGATGTCATTGGCGATGTATTGGAGGGGGTTGCTACCTGTACTACAACACGCGCTCCACTTCCACTGAACAGTGCCAATGGTTGAACAGCTTCTGCCTATGCGTCTGGGTACCCGACTGCACACACACCAACGGAGTGACGTCAAATACCGACGCCTGCTTATGTGGAGGAATAGACGTACGTTGTACGGCAGCCTCCGGTCTCTTCTGTACAGCATCCACAAACACGTGCAGTCCTTATGCATCATGCACTGTTGGTGATGGTAGTACTGTCAATTCTGAT
>Ga0209533_1001474_pt1 | contig 22122 bp, 22 predicted proteins | sample COG_04_FD_184748 | JGI IMG/M metagenome (GOLD analysis project Ga0209533, IMG submission 184748) | Pelagic Microbial community sample from North Sea - COGITO 998_met_04 (SPAdes) (version 2) | ecosystem: Environmental > Aquatic > Marine > Neritic zone/Coastal water | place: Helgoland, sampling...
GTCTAATAATTTTATAATTTTACGTCTTATAATCATTTAATTGTATTAAGATGAAGAAAATTTATGCATTAGGAGTTATCGCATTTGTTATGCTAGCTTCATGTGGCGCTAACAAAAAATTAGAAGCTGCTCAATTAAAATTAAAAACTACAGAAGATTTATTAAATACGGCGACTGTAAAATTAAATAGTTGTTTGTCAGACAAAGCGGTTGCTGATGCAAACCTCACAGGCTTGAGAGATCAACTATCAGATCTAAGAAAAACAAACGATGCCCTCATAAACAGCACTGAACAGATGACTCTTTTGACATCAAAAGGTGCTGACAATTTAGAAAAAACTTTAGAAAGTCTTCAAGAAAGAGATTTAAAAATCAACCGTTTACAAGATGCCATTACCAAAAAAGATAGCATCACTTTGGCAATTGTTTCAAGTTTGAAAAAATCAGTAGGAATAGATGATCCAGACATAGAAATAAATGTAGAAAAAGGCGTTGTGTTTATTTCTATAGCTGATAAATTACTGTTTCAAAGCGGAAGTTTCAATGTGACTGAAAAGGCAAAAACAGTTTTGGAAAAAGTAGCTAAGGTCATAAATGACAAACCTGATTTCGAAGCCATGATAGAAGGTCATACTGACAGTCGTACGTATTCAAATGGAGTTTTGGTTGATAACTGGGATTTAAGTGTGAAACGATCTACATCTATCATCAGAGAATTACAAGGCATGGGAGTTAATCCTGCTCAATTAATTGCTGCTGGTCGTAGTAGCTATGTGCCATTAACAGATAATGATACCGCTAGTAATAGAGCCAAAAACAGACGAACACGTGTTGTTGTCCTTCCAAAAATTGATCAATTCTATGAAATGATTGAAAATGAAGTAAAAGCGCTTTCTGGTCAATAATTACTTTTATCAAAAAAGATTACAAAAGCCCACCGTTTTGGTTGGGCTTTTTATTTGATAGCTAATAGCTTTATTTTATATTTGCTCAAAAGCTATAACACCGCATAATGAAGATATCATATAATTGGTTAAAACAATTTATTAAAATTGATTGGACTGCTGAAAAAACCTCTGAACTTCTAACAGATTTAGGATTAGAAGTCGAAGGATTAGAATCATTTCAATCTGTCAAAGGCGGATTAAAAGGCATCGTTGTTGGACACGTCCTTACTTGTGAGCAACACCCTAATGCCGATCGATTAAAAATAACTACTATCGATATTGGTGATAAAACACCACTCTCCATTGTTTGTGGTGCACCAAATGTAGCTGCGGGACAAAAAGTAGCTGTTGCTACCATAGGCACCACTTTATATACTACTGAAGGAGAAGCTTGGACCATCAAAAAAGGAAAAATTCGTGGCGAAGAAAGTCACGGTATGTTATGTGCTGAAGATGAATTGGGTTTAGGCGCATCTCATGATGGTATTATGATTTTAGATAATGCTCTGGAAATTGGAACTGCATTAGCCAAACATTTTGATATTGAAGATGATTTAGTTTTTGAAATTGGATTAACTCCTAACCGTGCCGATGCGATGAGTCATTATGGTACAGCTAGAGATCTAATGGCAGGCCTATCTCAGCATGGAATCAATGCAAAGTTAATAAGCCCTTCAGTTACTGCTTTTCATGTTGACAACAGAAGCCTAAAAATCGATGTCCTAGTAGAAGACAAACAAAAAGCGCCACGCTATTGCGGATTAACAATATCCGATATTGTTGTGAAAGACGCTCCGCTTTGGTTACAAAACAGATTAAAAGCCATAGGATTAAACCCTATTAACAATATTGTAGATGCCACAAACTATGTATTACATGATTTAGGACAGCCGTTACATGCTTTTGATGCAGATCGAATATCCGGTAAAAAAATCATTGTAAAAACGGTCAAATCAGGTACGGAATTTATAACTCTAGATGGAGTAAAACGTACGATTCATGAAGATGATCTGATGATTTGTGACGCTGAAAAACCGCTCTGCATTGCAGGGGTTTTTGGTGGTGAAAACTCAGGAGTTTCTAAGGATACCCGTTCAATATTTTTAGAGGCAGCTTACTTCAATCCTGTAAGCATCCGAAAAACAGCAAAAAGACATGCACTAAACACAGATGCTTCTTTTCGATTTGAACGTGGAATAGATCCAAACAATACAGAATACGCACTCAAAAGAGCAGCTTTATTAATTACAGAAATCGCAGGCGGAAAAATAACCAGTGATTTAATAGATGAATATTCTAATAAAATTGAAGATTCTCAAGTATTTTTAAGTTTTGATAAAACCAATGAACTCATTGGGGAAAAACTTCCCAAAGAAATGATCAAAAGTATTCTTAGTGCCTTAGAAATAAAAGTCAATAATGTTACCGAAAGTGGTTTAGGACTAACTATTCCAGCCTATAGAAATGATGTCCAACGCGAAGTAGATGTCATCGAAGAAATTCTTAGAGTTTACGGGTATAACAACATCGAGATTACGAATAAATTAAATGCTTCAATTTCTAATACCTCTAAATTTGAAAGCTACAAAATTGAAAATGTAGTTGCCAATCAATTGGTGGGGCAAGGATTTTATGAAATCATGAGTAACTCATTGACTTCTGAAAAACACACCACTCATAGCGAACAATTAATGAGTTCACATGATGTTCAAATTTTAAATCCTTTGAGCACCGATTTATCAGTGATGCGTCAATCCTTAATTTTTTCTGGATTAGAAGCGATTGCTTTTAACATTAACAGACAACAAAGCGATTTGAAGTTATTTGAATTTGGTAAAACCTATCATAATTATGAAAACAATAAAGAAGAATTAAATGTCCTCTCTATTTTTGTTTCAGGGAATAAGACCGAAAAACACTGGAGTTCAAAAGAAACCCCTGTAGATTATTTTTATTTAAAAGGGATAATCACTGCTATATTTGAGCGTTTAGGAATTCAAAAACCAAAAAGTTCACCACTAACTAATGATCTTTTTAATGAAGGCCAACAGTTAAGTATTGGCAAAAACTCACTAGTTGAATTTGGAAATCTAAAGGCTTCAGCTTTAAAATCGTTTGGAATTTCTCAAAGTGTATATTGTGCTAATTTTAACTGGGATAATTTATTGAAGGTTATACGTCAAGAAACAATAAAATTTAAAGACATCTCGAAATTCCCTGAGGTTAATCGTGATTTCTCTTTATTAATTAATGAAGATGTTACTTTTGAAAGCATCTTTAAATTAGCAAAACAATCGGAAAATAACGTCTTAAAAGACATCAATCTATTTGATGTTTATACAGGAGATAAATTACCCAAAGGCAAAAAGAGTTATGCGGTAAGCTTTACACTTCAAGACAAAAACAAAACGCTTACAGACGTTCAAATTGACAAAATAATGTCGAAAATCCAAAAGCGTTTTGAATCTGAGTTAGGGGCCGAATTACGCTAATTATCCTTCTTTGGAAGCCAAGTAACGTTCGGCATCCAAAGCAGCCATACACCCAGTTCCAGCAGCAGTAACGGCTTGTCTGTAAACATGGTCAGCTGCATCGCCACTCACAAAAACACCCTCTACATTCGTTTTAGAAGTCCCTGGTGTATTGATGATATAACCCGTTTCATCTAAGGATAAAAATTCTTTAAAAATATCGGTATTTGGTTTATGCCCAATAGCTACAAAAAATCCAGTTGCAGGAATATCTGTTATTGCATTTGATATATTGTTTTTTACTCGAACTCCAGTAACCACTTGACCGTCTCCTAATACTTCTTCAGTTTCAGTATTAAATAAAATTTCGATATTCTCTGTGTTTTTTACTCGTTTAGCCATGATTTTAGAAGCTCTAAATTCATCACGACGTACCAACATGGTGACTTTCGTACAAAGTTTGGAAAGGTAGTGCGCTTCTTCACAAGCTGAATCTCCTGCACCAACAATCGCAACCTCTTGATTTCTGTAAAAGAACCCATCACAAACGGCGCAAGCGGATACTCCGCCACCGAGTTTTAAATATTTTTGTTCAGAGTCTATTCCTAGATATTTCGCTGTTGCACCTGTAGAAATCACAATGGTTTCACAATGAATTTCTTTGGAGCCATTTACCCATACTTTATGAACAGGTCCAGAAAAATCAACTTTGGTCACCCATCCATCTCTTACATCTGTGTCAAACCGTTCTGCTTGAGCTTGTAATTCCAACATCATTGCAGGACCGGTAATACCATCTGGATAGCCAGGGAAATTTTCAACTTCATTGGTAGTTGTTAATTGGCCTCCGGGCTGTGTACCTTGGTATAATACAGGGGACATATTGGCTCGGGCAGCATAAATGGCAGCAGTATATCCCGCAGGTCCAGACCCGATAATTAAACATTTTACAGATTCTATAATATCAGACATGATTTTTTAATTTTAGAATACAAAAGTAGGCGTTTTACATAAAATTTGAACGGTAAGTTATCAACAGTTTATAATAAATTGTAGACTAAATAGTCCTATTAATATTAATCCTCAATAAACCAAAACCAAGAAAATAATCTTAACTTTGTTAAAATTCAAAAGTAAGGGGTATGTTAATTATTGGTATCGGTGGTGGAACAGGAAGTGGAAAAACTACAGTAGTGAATCAAATTCTATCTGAATTCCCTGAAGGAGAAGTACAAGTAATTTCTCAAGACTCCTATTATAAAGACACGTCTCATTTATCCTATGAAGAACGTTGTAAGATTAATTTTGATCATCCAAAATCTATTGATTTTGAACTTCTAGAAACACATTTAAAAGCGTTAAAAAATGGAGAAAACGTTGATCAACCCGTATATTCATTTAAGACACACAACAGAACTGGGCAAACTACAGTTACTGAACCTAAGAAGGTGATTATCGTTGAAGGAATTTTAATACTTTCAAATAACGAATTACGATCATTGTTTGATATAAAAATATTTGTTCATGCAGATAGTGATGAACGCCTAATACGACGTTTAAAAAGAGATCTTGCTGAACGCGGTAGAGATTTGGATGAAGTTTTGGAGCGTTACCAAACAACCTTAAAGCCAATGCATCAACAGTTTATAGAACCTATGAAGGCTTTTGCCGATATTATAATTCCAAATAATCATTACAATACCGTGGCTGTAAATGTCGTTAAATCAATAATAAACGATCAACTCTAATGCTGAAAAAATTTAAAGCTTTCTGGAAATTATTAAAACCCATCAAGAATATTTATTTTCTTATAGTGGTTGTCTTTATTGTTTGGATGCTGGTATTTGATGCGAATTCATGGATAATTCATAAGGATTTAAACGAAGATATAGAGGATTTAAATTCGAAAATTGAATTCTATAACGGAGAAATTGCAAATGACAAAAAAGAAATCAATACTTTGAATTCCCCAGGCGGTATTGAAAAATATGCCCGTGAGCATTACAAAATGAAAAAAGATAACGAAGTTATTTATATTATTGAAGAAGTCGATAGTTTAAAAACCAAAACCAATGAGTAAGTCAACTCTTTTTGAAAATTTTGAATCAACATCTGCTAAAGCATGGAAACAAAAAATTCAATTTGAGCTTCAAGGAAAAGACTTTAATGACCAATTAGTTTGGAATTCTATTGAGGGAATTGACGTAAAACCGTTTTATCACTCTGAAACCTATACCAAAGCAGCTGCCTTTGATCACAGGTCTTCCGACTGGAATATTGGCCATTCTATTTATGTAAATTCTATAGAAAAAAGTAATGCCCATGCTGTAGACCTTATAGAAAACGGGATAGAAAGTTTAGTCTTCACACTACCATCAGAATCATTTTCCATCGAAGACCTTCTGAAAAATATCGACACTTCTAGTCTCCCTATTTATTTTGTACCCTTATTTATTTCAGAAAAATTAATCCAAATGCTCCAAGCATTTTCCGATAAAAATAAGACTGTCTTTTATGTACTACAAGATCCTATTGGCCACTTAGCACGATCTGGAAATTGGTATGAAAATCTAAAATCAGATTTGCATACGCTAAAACAAACACTAAGCATTGGTTCTGCATTAGACGGGCTCATCTCAGTTGATTTGGGATTGTTTCAAAATGCAGGCGCTAGTATGATTCAACAACTGGCCTATACCCTAGCCCATGCTAATGAATACCTTAACATGCTAGGAAATGAACGTATAAACTGTGTCGTTTTTAAAGTTTCTGTAGGAAGTAATTACTTTTTTGAGATTGCTAAACTTCAGGCCTTGAGAGTGTTGTGGCAAAGTCTAACAAAAGAGTATGCGCTTACTGTTGACTGTCACATTCTTACTCAACCCAGTCGACGAAATAAAACGATTTATGACTATAATATTAACATGCTTCGAACTACTACAGAATGCATGAGTGCTATTTTGGGAAGTAGCGACACTATTGTTAATATGCCTTATGATCATTTGTTTCATAAGGATAATGAATTTGGGAATCGACTATCAAAAAATCAATTGCTAATTCTCAAGAAAGAAAGTTATTTTGATGCCGTCTCAAACCCTACTGAAGGCGTTTATTATATTGAAACACTGACACAGCAATTGGCTCAAAAAGCATTAGAGTTATTTAAAGATATTGAACATAAAGGTGGTTTTCTAAAACTCCTAAAAACTGGCGTTATTCAGAAAAAAATTAAAGATCATGCACAAAAAGAACAGGGTTTGTATGACAATGGAAATGAAGGGCTTTTAGGGACTCATTTTCAGCAAAATACTTCAGATAAAATGAAAGCAGATTTAGAAATTTATCCGTTTATAAAACAACAGCCGCGAAAAACACTATTAGAACCCATTATCCCTAGAAGAATTGCCGAAGGTATTGAACAAAAACGACTTAAAGATGAATAGAAAAAATGTTCAACATATCGTTTTAGAGGGGATCAAAACCTCAGTTACCGCAGAAAAAAAAATTAATACTGCCGAGCAAATTGCTGTAAAATCAAACTATAAAGTAAAGGACATAGAGGACTTAGAGCATTTAGATTTTGCGGCAGGCTCTGCCCCTTTTCTTAGAGGGCCATATAGTACTATGTATGTCCAGCGTCCATGGACTATTAGACAATACGCTGGATTTTCAACTGCTGAAGATAGCAATGCATTCTACAAACGAAATTTAAAAGCGGGTCAAAAAGGACTTTCGGTTGCTTTTGACTTAGCAACACATCGAGGGTATGACAGTGATCATGAGCGTGTTGTTGGAGATGTAGGTAAAGCAGGGGTTGCTATAGATTCTGTTGAGGATATGAAATTATTATTTAACGACATTCCTCTAGATCAAATGAGTGTATCCATGACCATGAATGGTGCTGTACTCCCTATTATGGCATTTTATATTGTTGCGGCTCAAGAACAAGGTGTTGAAATACACCAATTGAGTGGGACAATTCAAAATGATATTCTTAAGGAATTTATGGTGCGGAACACTTACATCTATCCTCCTGAAGCTTCCATGAAAATTGTGTCTGACATCTTTGAATTTACAAGTCAACACATGCCTAAGTTTAATAGTATTAGTATCTCTGGATACCATATGCAAGAGGCTGGTGCAACTGCCGATATTGAACTTGCATATACCCTAGCCAATGGGATGGAATACATTAGAAAGGGTTTGGATGCAGGTCTGGAAATTGACACTTTTGCGCCTCGATTATCATTTTTTTGGGGCATTGGAATGAATCATTTTATGGAGATTGCCAAACTTCGTGCTGCTCGAATGTTGTGGGCAAAAATCGTTCAGAAATTTAATCCAAAAAACACAAAATCTTTAGCATTAAGAACACATTGTCAAACCAGTGGATGGAGTTTAACTGAACAGGATCCCTTTAATAATGTTGCACGAACTTGTATCGAAGCCACTGCGGCTATATTTGGAGGGACACAAAGTTTACATACCAATGCCTTAGACGAAGCAATTGCCCTCCCAACTGATTTTTCGGCACGAATCGCAAGAAACACACAATTATACCTACAAACTGAAACGAAAATTACAAAAACGGTTGATCCTTGGGCTGGGAGTTATTACATTGAAAAATTGACCTCTGAAATTGCAGAAAAAGCATGGAGTCACATTGAAGAAGTGGAACGTTTAGGCGGTATGACACAAGCCATTAAATCTGGAGTTCCAAAACTTAGAATTGAAGAAGCTGCTGCTCGAAAACAAGCCCGTATTGACTCTGGTCAAGATGTTATTATTGGTGTTAATAAGTATAAGCTTAATCATGAAGATTCAATGCATATTTTAGAAGTCGATAATGAACGTGTTAGAGCACAGCAATTGGAACGGTTATCGCAAGTCAAAACGCAGCGTGATTCTAAAAAAATTGAGGTGGTTTTAAAAAAATTAACAAAAGCTGCAGCAAATGGAAGTGAAAATTTACTAGCTTTAGCCGTAGAAGCTGCCCGACTTCGAGCCACACTTGGTGAAATAAGCACCGCACTAGAGCAAGAATTTGGAAGGTATAAAGCAGAAATAAAAACATTTTCAGGAGTGTACAGCAAAGAAATTAAAAATGACGATGCATTTGAGAACGCCAGACAATTGGCCGATGAATTTGCGAAATCTGAAGGACGTCGTCCAAGAATCATGATTGCAAAAATGGGACAAGACGGTCATGATCGAGGCGCAAAAGTAGTGGCTACAGGCTATGCCGATTTGGGATTTGATGTTGATATCGGACCGCTCTTTCAAACTGCAGAAGAAGTCGCTAAACAAGCGGTTGAAAATGATGTCCATATCTTAGGTATATCTTCTTTAGCTGGTGGTCACAAAACACTTGTTCCTCAAGTGATTGAAGCCTTAAAAGCGTACCAACGTGAAGATATTATGGTAATTGTTGGCGGTGTGATTCCTAAACAAGATTACCAGTATTTGTTTGATGCTGGTACGGTGGCTGTGTTTGGTCCTGGAACAAAAATTTGTGATACTGCTTCTACTGTTTTGAAAATATTAAAAAATTAATTATATTTATTGAATTTATTTACAAATACACTATCAAAATAAGTTACAAATGAAACCCCAAATCTCATATGTCACTATCAAAAATAATAGCAATTGCTAATCAAAAAGGTGGCGTTGGAAAAACTACAACAGCCATCAACTTATCTAGTGCACTTGGCATCTTAGAACAAAAAGTGCTGCTTATAGATGCAGATCCGCAAGCAAATGCAACATCTGGATTAGGCGTAATTTCTAAAAATGTAGAGGTTTCAATTGTAAACCTTTTTCAAGTTGATTTAAGTGCAGATCAATGTATTGTAGAAACTCACAGTCCAAATTTAAAACTAATACCTGGTTCAATTAAGTTATCTGAAATTGAAATAAATGTTGAAAATCCTAATTTAAATCGCCTTAAAACTGCAGTGGATAGTATTAAAAATCAATTTGATTTTATCATAATTGATTGTGCGCCATCCTTGGGATATATAACCTTAAATTCTTTTGTTGCAGCAGATGCTGTTATAATCCCTGTTCAATGTGAGTTTTTTGCATTGGATGGGCTACGAAAATTATTGTCTACTATTAAAAGTATTAAAAAATCTTTCAACAAAGACCTAAATATTGAGGGAATTCTGATGACCATGTTTGACGAACGTTTAAGTCATAATAATCATGTTGTAAAAGAATTAAAAAAACATTTTAAGGATTTAATATTTAAAACTATTATTAGAAGAAATGTAAGCTTAAGTGAAGCCTCTAGTTATGGTACTAGTGTATTTGATTACAAAGTGTCCAGTGTAGGCTCAACGAACTATTTAAATTTATGTCGTGAAATTATGAAAAATCAAACCTTAGTCAAACAAAAACCTTTAGGAAAAAAGATCCCTCAAATTATGAAAGAAACTGAGGAGGCAGTTTTACTTGATCCTTTAACTAAAGAAAGGAATCTAGATAATTTTAAACCATTTGCATTTAAAGATCAAAATTTTGAAATGCTTCGTGGATGTACAAAAAATGAAATTATTACAAACTTAGGATTAGTTTATAATGATTTACATAGTGACATTTGGATGTATCGTATCTCTAATAAACTAAGTCTATTTAAAAAAAATTATTTGTACATTTATTTTTATAAAAACAAAGTGAAACATTTAAAGTTGAGACGTTTAAAGTTAAGTTAAAAACTCAACAAAATTCTTGAACAATTTCATTTTTATTCGTTATAAATAATTGTACTTTTACGTAAATAAAAGAATTCATTGATGGGAAAACTCATTGCTATAGCAAATCAAAAAGGAGGTGTTGGAAAAACTACTACTACAGTTAATCTAGCAGCTTGCTTGGGAGTTTTAGAAAAAAAGGTGTTATTGATTGATGCAGACCCACAGGCAAATGCGTCTTCTGGTCTTGGTATAGATCTAGATGCTGTTGAATTTGGAACATATCAACTGTTAGAACACAATTGTACGGCTGAGCAGGCTATTCAAAAAACGTCTGCAACAAATGTAGATATTATCGCTGCACATATTGATTTGGTGGCTATAGAAATTGAGTTGGTTAATATGGAACAACGGGAATACATGCTTAAAAAAGCTATTGAACCCGTTAAATCAAACTATGATTATATCCTTATTGACTGTGCACCATCTCTTGGTTTATTAACATTAAATGCTTTAACAGCTGCAGATGCCGTCATTATTCCTATACAGTGTGAATACTTTGCATTAGAAGGACTGGGTAAACTTTTGAATACCATAAAAAGTGTTCAAAAGATTCATAATGAACACTTAGATATTGAAGGATTATTACTTACAATGTATGATTCCCGCTTACGACTTTCGAACCAAGTTGTAGAAGAAGTTCAAAATCATTTTACAAATATGGTTTTTAAAACTATTATTCAGCGAAATGTACGACTCAGTGAAGCTCCAAGTCACGGTGAGAGTATAATTTATTATGACGTTAATAGTAAAGGTGCTACAAATTACTTAAGTTTGGCTAAAGAAATCATCAGTAAACAGTAACAACAATGGCCAAAGCTATTAAAAAACAAGCCTTAGGACGCGGACTTTCTGCTTTATTACAAGATTCAAAAAGCGAATCTCAAACGATTGGTACAGCAAATACTGATCCGCAAATTGGGACCATTAATGAATTGGAATTAGATCTTATAGAAGTCAATCCGTTTCAACCTCGAACACAGTTTAAAGAAGAAGCCATACGAGAATTAGCATCTTCAATTCAGGAATTAGGGGTTATTCAACCTATAACCGTTCGTAAAACTAAAAACAACACATTCCAGTTGGTTTCTGGAGAACGTCGATATAGAGCCTCTAAATTGTTAGAGTTAAAAACCATCCCTGCCTATATTAGAATTGCAAATGACCAGGAATCTTTAGAGATGGCTTTGGTTGAAAACATTCAACGCCAAGATTTAGACCCGATTGAAATTGCTCTAAGTTATCAACGTTTAATGGATGACATCCAATTGACACAAGAACAAATGAGTCAACGTGTTGGAAAAAAACGATCTACTATTGCTAATTTTCTTCGTTTATTAAAACTAGATCCTTTAATTCAAACAGGAATGCGTGATGGTTTTATCAGTATGGGGCATGGAAGAGCCATTGTCAATATAAGTTCCCTTTCGGATCAGATTGATATTTATAAAGAAATTTTATCAAAAAAACTATCGGTTAGAGCCACAGAAGCTCTTGTCAAAAACTATAATTCTCCAAAAACTTTAAAACCAAAAAAACCAAACGATCTTCCAAATTTTGTTGAAAAAGGAGTACAAAAAATTGCTGCTTATTTTGGTCATAAAATTGATATTAAAATGGAGAAAAATGGAGGAGGGAAAATACAAATCCCTTTTCATTCTAAAGAAGATTATAACCGCATATTAAAATTAGTTGAACGTGATGAATAAAAATTTATTCATCATGATATTTTGTGGATTTTGGTATGTGAATTTTGCTCAAAACCCAACGATCAGTCTAGATTCTTTAGGAACTGATGTTACCAATTCATTTAAAACCACTGCAATAGACCCCCTAGCGCCATCTAAGGCAGCGTTTTATTCTGCTATTTTACCCGGGCTAGGACAAGCTTACAATAAGAAATATTGGAAAATCCCTATCGTATATGCGGCAATTGGAACAGGTATATATTTTTATGTAACCAATGACAAACTGTACAATCGATACAGAAATATTTACAAAAGACGATTGGCTGGATTTACGGATGATGAGTTTTATGGAACTGGAAATATACCACTTTTATCAAATGAAGCACTCATTCGTGCCCAACGTACATTAAGACGAAATAAAGAATTATCACTATTAATTACTTTAGGATTATATGCTTTAAATATTATTGATGCTAATGTTGATGCGCATTTACTTCAATATAATGTAGATGAAAATTTGGCCGTTAATCCTTTTTTAGACTTTAACACACCAGATACAACAGCACAACTTGGATTATCATTAAATTTTAAATTTTAAAATGAAAATAGCACTATTAGGATACGGGAAAATGGGGAAAGTGATTGAAGAAATTGCGATCAGTCGTGGACATGAAGTCACACTGAAAATTGATATGGACAGCCCTCCTTACGATATCAAAACAGTAGATGTTGCTATTGATTTTAGTACTCCAAGTTCTGCAGTTGAAAATATTAGTATTGCCCTAAACAATGGCGTACCTATTATTTCTGGAACTACGGGATGGCTAGCCAAGATGGACACTGTAAAAGAGTTGTGTGATCATAAAAAAGGAGCGTTTATTTATGCTTCAAATTTTAGCTTGGGAGTCAATATTTTTTTTGAACTTAATAAATATTTAGCTAAAATGATGAAGAATTTGAACGACTACAACGTAGATCTTGAAGAAATTCATCACACTCAAAAACAAGATGCTCCATCTGGAACAGCAATCACACTCGCTGAAGGGATTTTGGAAAATAGCAACTACGACACTTGGGGTCTAGCGCCTCTTTACGATTCTAGTAAATTAGCAATTACGGCAAAACGCATCGATGATGTTCCAGGCACACATACTGTGAAATATGACTCTACAGTAGACTCTATTTCATTGACTCACACTGCTCATACAAGAAAAGGATTTGGACTAGGCGCTGTTGTTGCAGCAGAATGGATCATTGGTAAGACAGGAGTATTTACAATGAATGATGTGTTAAACATTGGTTAAACTCTTGAAAACAACTTACACTATCCTATAATTTAGACAACTAAATAATTTAACAGTATTATGACTTTATCTCAATGGTTTATTTTTTTCTTAGTCATCCAATTCGTTCATGGATTAGGAACTTGGAAACTCTACATAAAAGCAGGTCGAAAGGCATGGGAAGCATTTGTACCAATATATAATGGTATCATTTTCATGAAAATACTAAACCGACCAACTTGGTGGGTTGCGTTGTTATTTCTCCCCGTGATAAGCCTAATCATGCTCATTATTATATGGGTAGAAACGGCACGTAGTTTTGGGAAAAATACGACAACTGACACCGTTTTATCTGTCGCTACTTTAGGGTTTTATGCGTATTACTTAAATTATTTCTCGGATGTTAAACATATTGAAAACAGGAGTTTAAATCCAAAATCAAGTTCAGGTGAGTGGGTAAGCTCCATTTTGTTTGCAATAGTAGCTGCAACTATCGTTCATACCTATTCTCTTCAGCCTTATGTGATCCCATCATCATCTCTTGAGAAGTCATTATTAGTCGGCGATTTTTTGATTGTAAGTAAAATGCACTATGGCTCTCGTATTCCGATGACCACTGTTGGACTTCCTATGGTTCATGATACGATTCCAATATTAAATAAAAAATCTTATGTATTTAATGATAAAATTGAGGAACAAAAGACTTCATTGAAAAGTAAATTTCAACTCCCCTATTTACGTATTCCAGGATGGGAGAACATTGAACGCAATGATATCGTAGTATTCAACCAGCCAGCAGATACACTGCTAGATATGAATGATTTTACACCCGATAGAAATTACTATAAACCTATCGACAAAAAAACCAACTTGGTAAAACGTTGTGTGGCGATTGCTGGGGACACTCTCGAAATTAGAAATGGCTATGTATATATCAATGGAATTCAAAACGAACTTCCAGACCGAGCGCGATTACAGTTTAGTTATAAAGTGACCCTAAAGCCTGGGAAAACGTTTGAACGACGTATTATAGAACAGCTAAAAACGCGTTATGACATTACCGATGGTATCTATGCTAGTGGGAATGAAATCATCATTCCTGCAGCGTCTAATGAGGCCGTTAAACTATTTAAGAACCACCCGAGCGTAGCTACAATAACACGCTACATCAAACCTGACGGGCAAGCAGATATAGGATTATTTCCTCAGGATCCTAGCTATGATTGGAACCGTGATTTCTTTGGTCCGCTCTATATTCCTGAAGAAGGAAAAACTATGGCGCTTAATCTAAAAAATCTGCCAGTTTATAAACGACTGATAACAGAATATGAAGGCAATACGATATCCACAAAAGGAAATCAAATTTTTATTAACGGAGAACTTACAGAATCGTATACCTTTAAACAAAATTACTATTGGATGATGGGTGACAACCGTCATAATTCTATTGATGCCCGTGCGTGGGGGTTTGTGCCGTTTAACCACGTTGTCGGCAAGCCTGTATTTATTTGGATGAGTTGGAATACCAATGGAAAAGGATTCAATAAAATCCGATGGGATCGTGTGTTTACAACAGTACATCCCGATGGTGAGCGCACTTCATATTTGATTCCGTTTTTAGTAGTGTTATTGGGATGGTTTGGATACAGAAAATGGCGCAAAATAAAAGCAGCAAAAGCCTAAAGTACTTACATGGCACTCCTTTATCCCACGTATTTTCCAACTATTACTTCGTATGTAGTAATGACACAATCAGACGTTGTAGAATTTGAAGTACATGATTCCTATCAAAAGCAAACCTATAGAAATCGTTGCTATATATATGGAGCCAATGGAAAACTCAGCCTAAACATCCCTATTAATTTTTCCCAGAAAAACAGACAAAACACTGATAATATTAAAATAGACAACACCTCTAAATGGCAGTCTATACATTGGAAATCTATAGAAAGTGCCTATAAAACCTCTCCATTTTTTGAGTTTTATGAGGATGAATTTACATCGCTATTTAATGCCAAAAAAAATTGGCTTTTAGATTATAATTTAGAATGTATTGCGGTGATCAATCGGTGTTTAGGCTTAGAAATGAAGATATCAAAATCCGAAGTTTTTAGAAAAACAACTTCACACTCAGACTATAGGTTTTTAGTCAATGCACGAAAAGAACCCCAAATTCAAACCACAACTTATATTCAAGTATTTCAAGAAAAACATGGGTTTATAAACAACTTAAGCATCTTAGATTTATTATTTAACGAAGGACCAAATGCATTGACGTATTTAAAAAATCATCCCATAACTTTTTAGAGTATGCTCCAAGGATTTATTCATTATGGGCTTCATTTTTTAGCCCCGTTAATGATCGTCATGATATGTTTTAGAACACAATGGATCAAAGCCTATGCGATTATGCTAAGTACTTTTGTCATTGATCTAGATCATTTATTGGCTACGCCTCTATTTGACCCTAATAGATGTAGTATTGACTTTCACTTTTTGCATTCCTATATCGCAATTGGAGTATATGTGGGTTTACTACTGCCGCCAAAAACACGTATATTTGGGTTAGGGCTATGCATTCACATCTTAGCAGATTTCTGCGATTGTTTATTGATGTAGCGTCAACTCGGCGGTAATTGGAAAATGATCTGAATATGGCGCATTATAGTTGTGAAATGCTCCAGAGATAAAATCTTTATCGGCTAGAATAAAGTCAATTCGAACAGGAAAATATTTAAAATTAAATGTACCTCCAAAACCTTTACCCGAAGTTTCAAAGGTATCGACCAAGTCGCCTTTCAAAATTCGATAGACATACGAAGACACCGTATTATTGAAATCGCCACACATCAGGACCTTGTAAGGCGACTTTGCAACATGACTAGCTACCATTTCAGCTTGGGACTGTTGGGCACTAAAAGTAGCCCCTATGCGATTTAAAAGTCTGTTTGACTGCTCCGAATCCAATGTCTCTACATCTACATTAGCATCAATTCCAGACGATTGAAGGTGTACATTATATATACGCAGAGTATCAGACTTTATAAGGATATCGGCATAAATAGCACTATTGGCGGAATTAGGAAAATCGATAAATCCTGAATTCAAAATTTTATAAGTGGAAAAAATAGCCAATTCTGATTTTTTACTTGTAGCTGTATCCGTCTGATGTCTGTAGGGATAGCCTTTAAAATCTAAATTAGCAGTAGAATCATATTCTTGAAAACACAGTATATTTGGAGATTTTTCAGAAATAAAATCTTGAATTTTAGATGGGATATCATCATCCTTTATCCAATTATACAAATTGAACAATCGCACATTATAACTCATGATTGTAAATGTATCTTCTGTTTTAGTCACGGTTTGAGATGGAAATTTATAAAATGACAACACATGACCATAACCTAATAAAAGTATCAATAACGATAGGAAGAGTTGTTTTTTTAACTTGATAAGCCAATACACTACGAAACACAGGTTTAAAACAATTAATACGGGAACGGTTAAACTTAATACAGAAATCAGTGAAAATGTTTTTGGCGGCACATAAGATAACCCGAACGATAATAACAACAGCATAGCAAATACTGAATTTATCAGAAACACAATTTTGTTAAGGAAATTTAAGTTTTTCAAATTTATCTATTTACCAGCTCGGAATAAAAAATCTTTTTCTTCTTGGGTTAAACTCTCATAGCCGCTTTTACTAATTTTATCTAAAATCAAATCAATTTGTTTTTGATGCGTAAACCGATCAAACTCTTCTTTTTTCTTGCCTGCAAACGAAGGTTTTTTGGTTTTATGTACGGTTTTTAAAGGCGAAGCTTTAGCCGAAAAATAGCCTATAATTTGATCTATAAATTGTCCAATATCTGTTCCTTTTTGAAATTGAATCGCATAAAAATATCCTAAAACATAACCACCAATATGTGCTACTGTTCCTCCTGAGTTTTGAGAGAACAAGCCCGGTATATCAAACAATACCATTGCTATACCAATGTATTTTAAAGGAAATTGGAATGTGAAAAAGCGGACTTCTTTATTTGGTAAATACGTACACAAGAAAATGATCACGGCACGTACTCCTGCTGAGGCACCAACTAAGGGACCAACGGTTTTTAATAGACCCGATGGGAAAAGATTGTACACCAATAAAAAAGTAAAAGCACCACATACTATTCCTAGTATATAGACTTTAAGAGATAGATCTTCTTTAAATAAATTAGAAAATGAACGTCCAAAAAAATACAAAACGATCATATTAAAAAATAAATGGATAAAATTATAATGTGTAAAGCCATAAGTTAATATAGTCCAAGGTTTTGAAAGTGTTTCAGAAGCGGATTTTGAAAGGGAAAGCCATTCTAAACTTGCACCAACCCCTTGCAGCCTCAGAGCAATAAAACTGAATAAAAAAACAATACCATTAACCACAATGATTTTTTCAAATACATTAAGTCTTGACAATTTTTCTTTGATGTCTTGTTTTAAACTCGTCATTAGTTCCAACGGTATTTATCAAATTGATTTTTTTTCCAGAAATACATCAACAAAAAGCCAGTAACAGCCCCTCCAATATGGGCAATATAGGCGGTGTTATTTGGGCTAAATATAGACACACCCGTAAAGGCAGAAAATAAATCCAGAGCTATAATTCCAGGGATAAAATATTTTGCTTTGATAGGAATTGGCAAGAATATCATCATCAACTCTGCATTTGGATTAAGCATGCCAAAGGCCACCAAAACGCCCATAATAGCACCAGAAGCACCAACCATAGATCCATTACTAGTCACGTTGAGATCAAATAGAATTCTAAAAGAATCGCCACTAAACTGATTCAGTGTATAGCCATAAGTGGACATAAGCGGTTCTAACTTAGAAGCTAAAATTTCGCCTTGAAACATTCCGTTATTTATAATGTTTAAGCTCGAAGCTTCTTTAATAAAATCAAAAGAGAATCCCAAAGCTTCTAAATCGCTTATTCGGGGATAAACTTGAATATAGTACACTAAAAATGTCAAAGCCACAGCACCCAGTCCTGAGGACAAGTAGAAAATTAAAAATTTTCGTTGGCCAAAGATACGCTCTACTGCAGTTCCAAACATCCACAACGCAAGCATGTTAAACAGTAAATGCTGAAAACCGCCATGCATAAACATGTGCGTAAACACTTGCCATGGCATAAAATAATCACTCAAAGGATAGTAAAGTGCTAACAACCCATAGAACAACTCTTTATTTCCCAATAAGTAAGTTCCTAAAAACACGATGATGTTTATAATAAGAAGATGCTTAACGGTTGGGGTTATTTGACGCATATTAATTAAATTTTTTATCGAGTTCTTCGACCTTTAGGGTTGTGAAAACTGTTTTATTGGACGGAGAAACTGAAGGTTCTTTGCAAGAAAATAACGTGTTTACAATGTATTCTTGTTCTTGGCGTTCTAATTTTTTTCCATTTTTTATGGCTAAACTTTTGGCAAGTGATTTTGATAATAAATCACTGACACTAAAATTTACATCAGGAATTTCATGTTCTATATCATGAATTAATTGTTCGAAAATAATATGCACTTCAGATTCTTTGACACCTACTGGTAATCCGGTGAGTTCTATAGTGTCATCTGTAAATACAGAAAATACAAAGCCTGTAGTTTCTAGTGCCTGTTGAAGCGTTTTTAATATGGTATTATCCGCACTTGAAAACTTAAGTTGAAGTGGGAATAATAATTGCTGACTTACGGCTTCATTTACGGTAGTTTTATGAAGAAAATCTTCATATAAAATACGTTCATGAGCTCTATTCTGATCAATAACAAGCATGCCCGATTTGATCGTGTTGATGATATATTTATTGTGTAATTGGAATGTTTTTTGCGCTTTTCGTTCTGTAGTGTCATCAAAAATAGACGACGTCATTTCGTCAGATTCATAATTAACCTGACTAAAACTATCCGAATTCGATTTTGATTCTAGCCCTACATACAGGCCTTCCCAAGCCACTGCTTTCGGGTTGGAATACGACGGTGGTGTTTGATTGGAGTTAGAAAAAGGGTTAAAGGCGCGATCAACTTCAATTTTTGGAAGTGGCGATTGTCCACCTTCAAATCCATATGGAGTATCTAAGTTTTTATCACGCTCAAAATCAAGTACTGGCGCAATACTAAATTGTCCCAAACTGTGTTTAACAGCGGCTCTTAGAATCGCATAGATGGTTTGTTCGTCATCAAATTTTATTTCCGTTTTTGTGGGATGAATATTGATATCTATACTTTTAGGGTCAACTTCTAAGTTTAAATAATAACAAGGGGGTTTGCCAGGTTGAAGCACTCCTTCGAATGCTGCTGAAATGGCATGGTTCAAATACGGGCTTTTTATAAATCGGTTATTTACAAAAAAGAACTGCTCTCCTCTCGATTTCTTTGAATATTCAGGTTTACCAACAAATCCAGAGAGCGTTAGTACTTCTGTAGTTTCTTCAACAGGTACTAATTTTTCATTTGTTTTCCCACCAAATGTACTTACGATTCGCTGTCTGAAATTACCTGTTAATAAGTTAAAAAGGTCGCTCCCATTGTGGTACATAGAAAAGCTAATGCTAGGGTGTGCCAATGCCACTCTGTGAAATTCATCGATGATATGACGTAATTCTACAGGATCCGATTTTAAAAAATTACGTCGGGCAGGAATATTAAAAAATAAATTCTTTACTGCAACCGATGATCCGTTGGGTGTAGCAATCACTTCTTGCGATTTAAAAATACTGCCTTCTACAGTTAGATGTGTTCCTAATTCGTCTGATGCTTGTTTGGTTTTTAACTCTACATGAGCAATGGCGGCTATGCTTGCCAGGGCCTCACCTCTAAAGCCTTTGGTGTGTAGATTGAATAAATCGTCAGCAACTTTGATTTTGGAGGTTGCATGGCGTTCAAAGCTCAAACGTGCATCGGTCACACTCATTCCTTTACCGTCATCAATGACTTGGATTAATGTTTTACCAGCGTTTTTTACTAATAATTTGATGGTTGTGGAACCTGCATCAATTGCATTTTCAAGCAACTCTTTCACTACTGAGGCTGGGCGTTGTACAACTTCTCCAGCCGCAATTTGATTGGCGACGTGATCTGGTAACAATTGAATAATATCCGCCATATTTTAGAAAAATATACTTAAATCAAAATCTATTATCCAAAGGAATATAAATATCAAAATTAAAATTATAATGGTAACCCTTTTGTTGGCTAAAGAATTAGGGTTTGTTTTAAGGTCGTCAATGGCATTGATGAATTTGCCTTTCAGGTTTGTTTTTTCAATAGTAACACGTTGGTCATCAAACTTGTGTTTGATTTCAAAAGGGCTTTGATCGCCTTTATAAAAACGAGGCGTGTAACTATATCTCTTATTTTTTTTTGTCTTAAATATACTCATTATAAAACGTCTAAAATGTAAATTCCAATCAACAAAAGGACAACTGTAATTAAAAGCCAAGTTAATGAAAAACCACGTGATTTTCTAGTAGAATTTAATCGAAAACGATCCTTTTTAGAAACTGGATTATCTGCTGAAGAAGATGCTATGGAAGACCTTAGCTTAAATTTTCTGGTTTTTCTAGGGAACATTGCATTAAATTTAGAATCTATTCAAAAATACTTAAATCTAAAACATCATAACAGTTAGACAGCTGAAAATTATCAACAGTAGTAAAATTTATAAGGAGGCGTTTAAATGGGCCATTTTAATGGCAGTAATCGCAGCTTCTACCCCTTTATTTCCATGTTTTCCTCCAGAACGATCAATGGACTGTTGAAGTGTGTTGTCTGTAAGAACACAAAAAATAACAGGGATATCATGAAGGACATTTAAATCCTTAATCCCTTGAGTTACGCCGTCACATACAAAATCAAAGTGTTGAGTTTCGCCTTTAATAACACTACCAATAGCGATAACCACATCTACATGTTGTTGTTGCATTTTTTTAGCGCCATAAATAAGCTCAAAACTTCCTGGGACGTATATGGTTTTTAGGTTTGAATCCTCTACTCCACAATCCAATAAAGCTGCCTTAGCGCCTTTTAATAGACCCTCTGTAATGCTGGGATTCCACTCTGAAACAACAAACCCAAACCGAAATTTTGTCGCGTCTGGGAGTGTTGATATATCGTAATGTGATAAGTTAGTGTTTTCTGTAGCCATATTTAGTTAATCGCTGCTTCCGCTTTTCCGATAAAGACATCAATATTTGAAGCTTCGGTACTTTCTGGATATTTCGACTTTATTTGATTAAAAAATACTAATGCTTGGGCATAATTTTCAAGTTTTAAACCAATAATTCCAGCTTTATAAAGGTACATTGGAGTTGTATAGTTGTTTGATTTAAGCTCGGAGGCTTGAACATAAAATTCATAAGCATCATCCAATTGCTCTAACTGAACAAACGCATCACCAATACCACCTTTTGCAATTGGGCCAAGGATATCATCTGTGGAGGAGAATGCACTCAAATACGTTACTGCATTCGAATAGTCTTTCATGTTTAGGTAGGCCATTCCAGCATAATAGTTGGCTAGATTTCCAGCATCTGTTCCGCTGTATACATCCGCAATATCTAAAAAGCCGTATTTTCCATCTGATCCATTTAGTGCTAAAGTAAATAACGAATCTTTTGAAGCACCGTTTACAGCTTGGTCGAAATATTGTTGGGATTGAAACATATCGTTTGTTGCAACACTTTCTTTTGGTTCTTGTACGAATTTATCAAATCCTAAATACCCCAACACTAACACTGCTGACAATCCAACGATGATAAATATATATTTTTGATTTTTTATAACCCATTCTTCTGTTCGAGATGCCGATTCGTCAAGGGTGTTAAAAACCTCAGCGGTTGTTGATCCATCTTCAATTGAAGTCTCTTTTTCTGTCTTCGTTGACGGTTTTCCGCCTCTTTTCTTATATGTTGCCATGGTTGTATTATT
>Ga0209533_1001476_pt1 | contig 22100 bp, 16 predicted proteins | sample COG_04_FD_184748 | JGI IMG/M metagenome (GOLD analysis project Ga0209533, IMG submission 184748) | Pelagic Microbial community sample from North Sea - COGITO 998_met_04 (SPAdes) (version 2) | ecosystem: Environmental > Aquatic > Marine > Neritic zone/Coastal water | place: Helgoland, sampling...
CGTCGTCCCGATCTTTACACAGGGTTTGACGGAGTTTATCTACACGGATCGGGAGTCCGAGACTCCAATTTTGTGGATCAACAAGAACGGCAAAAAGCTCAACCAAGCATCTTCGATCCAGGCGATCACTGAGCAATAATAAAAACTGTTTCACAACAAGGCCGATTACAGATTAGGCCATACTAATTATAGGCTCTGAGCTAGCTCAAGACACGTTAAGGGTCTATAAGCATTCTCCAAGCGCTGCCGATGTAACACGCATCATATAACACCGGCCTTAATGCAAACAGCTCTACTCACTCGCCGCAGAAAAATACCTGCGAGAAAGGCAGAGCACACCCTAGCCATTCACTTCACCACTGAATAAAATCCAGGGAACCGCCATGCCTGCAGTGGTTGAATTACTCCACACCCACATACCAAATCAGTCGTGAGATACAGACAAAAAAAGGTGCGGAATCGCTTCCGCACCTTTGAGAGTATGTATGTATTCAGCGCTTACTTGCGACGGCGAACCGCGACAAAGCCGAGTGCTACTACACCAAGAATTGCAGCATATGCAGAAGGCTCAGGAACAGCGTTTCCAGTAACCTGAACGTTGTCCAATAGGAAGTTCTCAGCTCCAGAGAAGTTGGAGAGAGAGAACTCGATATTTGCAAGACCACCTTCAAGCGCATCCAAATCAACAGAGCCAAGTGCGTCAGATGCTGGACTGAAGCTTTGACCTGCTGCAGTAAGATCGAAGGAGCCGTTTTGCCCTGCATATGCGAAGGTCAATTCGGCATCGATGATGTTAGTCAAATCAACTTGGAAGGTAAGCACTGCACCAGAGCTACCGTTAGCGTCCACCAACCATCCGAAACCTGCACCCAATGGATCTAGAAGTCCTGGGCGAAGCAAGTTGTTCGAACTCAAGTTAGCAGAGTTGGATAAGCCACTGGTAGGCTGACTAGCCCAAGAGAATGTGCCAGTGCCAAAGGTTGCAGCAGCAGATGTGTCTGGAGCGAAATCTCCATTGATGTCTTGTCCACCGAAGCTATCTGGGTAGTTAAAGTCCCACGCAGCGATCAAGCTTTGAGCGTTCGCGGAAACTGTTGCGAGTGCAGCAAGTGCTGCGATTGTTAATACTTTTTTCATATTATTGTCTTTCAAATTAGCAGTTTAAAACGTGCTAGTATGGATTTTAGTCGACGCTTACGCCGTCCCCACGGTCAACAAGGACTCCGCGCTTGTTCAAAGCAGTCCAACCGGTGGTCCAAAGTGTAACCGCATTGCTGTTTTCAAACGCACCCTTGTAGGCAACGTCAGTGAAGAATGTAGATGTTTCTGTCACACCAAGACCGTTACCAGAACCGTTGTTTGCAGAAGCAAGGTTAACTGGAGGAACTGGGTTTGCACCGTTCGCAGCGCGACGGTTCATTGATGGGAATGCAGGATCAGTGATTACATTCGCAGCTGTAGGAGCTGCGCCGAATTGCCCCTCGAAAGCAGTTTCCAAGCCAGCGGTTGGCATCTTAACGATCGCAGCAGCAGTGTTAGCGACAGGAGCGTTATAGATAGCGTTACCACTGAAGAGAACTTCTCCAAGAGCGAAACGTGCTTCGCCGTCTGCTTCAAACTCGATACCGTCAGAACCGCCGAAACCGTAGAAGATCGAATTGTGATATTCACCACCCCAGTTGTCGCGGATACGTAATACTTCGGTAGCTTTATTTGGATTACCGATGTATGTCGCATTATAAACGACTGCGTATGTGCGAGGGATAGAGTATGTTGTGCCGAAAGTAGCGTCGTTGCCGTCGCCAGTTTCACCATCGTGCTCACCACCCTTATCACCATTTACAGTGTCTCCATTCATCAAGCAGAACCAGAACTGGCCCAGACCTGTGAAACCTTCGTCAATATCGAAGGCGTCGTCATTGTTGAAGATAGAAGTCAGATACTTTGTGTTTACAGTGCCACCAAACCACTCGTAACCGTCGTCTGCATTACAGTAAACGTCGACGTGATCGATCTTTGTGCCGAAACCAACACCACCCATTGTGAGGCCGTTGATTTCGTTCGCAGAACCGATAACCGCACCACCGTGACGGATGGAAACGTAAGAGAAAATACCGGAGTTGTCATTCGGGTTGAAACCACCAAAAGCGGAGTTTGAACCTTCAGGAAGACCTTCGATGAATTGACGGTTAAGACCACCAGCAGCAACAACGTCTGTATTAACTGGAGCTTCACCAAGAATGATCACACCACCCCAAAGTTGGCGGAATTCATGATCAACAGTGTCACCACTTTCATCGAGGAAAGTTGCAATCGCGTCGAACTCGCCTGAACCTGTATAGATAGCTGCAGGAAGTGGGCTGTTCTTAGGATCTGCGTCCAAGAAAGGGCCGTTTTGTAGAACACCGCCACTAACAACTGTTTGTGTAGCAGTTACACGGTCTGCATCATCATCTGTGTCAGATGGAGTGCCGTTATCATCAAGGAAGAAATCGTAACCATCAGCGATTTGATCGCTATTGGAGTCCAACGCCGCAGTTGTGAAGATGATTGGGTTAGTAGGTGTGCCTTGCGCATTGATGCGGCCTGCGGCAGTAACAACAAGAGCACCTGGATCAAAGTTACCGATACCGGTAGATGGCTCACCGCGAATGATGGTGCCCGGTTCGATGGTCAATGTGCCACCAGTAACATAGATGATATCTGTAAGGATATATTCGTTGGATGCAGTCCAAGTAGTGTCAGCAGCGATATTTGCTGTCACTTGAACGATCGCAGCTTGAGCTGCTGTCGCACTAAGACCTGCAATAAGAGCAGATGAGATCAGTTTTTTCATTAGTATATTATAGTTTTGATTAGTGATAGTTGCTTTCGTGGTCGTGAAAGCAGACCAAATAGTAAGCTAGCTTAGTGAACCTAAAGAGTAGTTTATGTTACACTTTGGTGAATACCTCAGAAACTGCGGCTAACTGAGAGCGAATACTTACGACCGACAGTCTCGGCAGACCTGCGCTCAACTACATCTGCAGCATCACCTCCTGCTCTATTTCGCGCCTCAAAGTAGGTATTGTAACCTTCATCAGTCAGGTTCTTAACCGCTGCACTAACTTTCCAGCCGCTCTCAAACTCATGAGAGATAATAAGGTCCAATCGTTCGGTTGAATCACGATACGCATCCAGCGATGATTGAGACCCAATACTCTCAAGAACCTCAGACGTATTGTTATAAGCAAGCGTCACACGTGTGCCCCACTCCGGATGCTCATAAGTCAAATTAAGATTAATAATCTGTTCTGGTTGCTCAGTGAGTGGGCGAGTATCATCAAAGCCAGACTCGTCTTCATTAATATTCAGTGCCAGAGCATTTCTTTCCGCCTCGGAGACCCCGGCCTCTGCAACTGTGAAAGAAATATTACCACCCAGCGTCAAATCACGTAGCACTGGAACTTCCAAGAATGCAAAGCTCTTGCTAAACTCAAACTCTACACCTTCAGCAGTCGCACCTTCTGCATTGTTAAAAGGTATTTCATCGATGATTTCGTAAGTCGGACGAATAAACTCGATCGGATTCTCGACTTCCTTGTAGAAGACGCTAATCCCAAACATATCATCTGGAACAATCAACGATTCCAATACTGGCAGATCAAAAGAAAATTGATCTGGGTAAAACTCAACACGCAGATCATAGCTGCTAGATGTCGATGAAGTCAGGAAAGGATTACCAGCCAACAAATCGCCATTTTCGATATCGACGAAAATATCCGAGGTAATCTCACGGAATGATGGACGGTTAATGGTCTCATAGTATCCCAACTTGAATTGAACACCTTCGGTAGGCTCAATTGTTGCCGTCAACGATGGCAGGTATATGCTATCTTCCAAACTCGATTCAATGGTAGATCCCGCTGTATTACGAAAACCATCGGGAATCCCAAGAATGGTTGCTTCAGTGCCACGGATGATTGAGTTCGCTGTTGGCGGTATCTGAGCACGGGCAATATCTGAATCACGAAAGAGCGCTGCCAGCGAATTCGAGGAATCTAAAACCGTCTCACTATCTACAGAAATCACTGAATCCTCAAAGCGATAGCCCCCGACCAACGTCAACCAATCAAATGGCTCATACTTAGCAGACAGGTAATATGCATCGATATCGCGTTCCGCATCCGATGCACCACGAATCGCACGACTAGCATTATTAAAGTTACCCACACTGATACCTTCCGAGGTCACTGTTGTTCCGGATGGATTCGTATCAGAACGGTTCTCGAAGTAACTCTGAATCTGAGATTCACGCTCGGCACGACGCCACAAACCACCGGAAAAGACAGTAACATTCTCCAAAGGAGACAGCTCTAAATCCAACTTCCGAGAGTCCTCATCTTCCTCAACATAGCGCCATGAATTTGAAGACTCAGAGACATTATCCGCGCTGTTTACATTATAGGAAGTGTTATCGCGATCGACAGACTGCGGGACTTCACCTCCTGCGTAATCAGAATAGCGCAACAATGTAGTAGTATCTCGAAAATCAGGCTCATTTTGCACTGTATTTGCACGCTGCATACTCCAATTGAGTGTCGGCTCAAAAGGCGCTTTCACAAATGTGTGCTCACCACCTAGCTGTCCGATACTCAACGAACGCTCAACATAATACAAACGCTCACGGATAAGTAGCAGGTCATCTTCCAGTGTAATATCTTCATCAGGATTTACCCCATTAAAGTTACGCTTAACCACCAGATCATTAGTGCGACTGGTGAACGCATTCGCATACATACGATGATTTTCACCAAGAGAATACGAGAGCCCAAGTAGTGCTCCCAATTTCACATTCTCCTCAAACTCTTCGTAGTCGAATTGCGCTTCATCACCAAACGGAATGGGTTGGTTAACCGGAACATCAACTGTGCCGCCCCCCAGAAAAGGAGGTAGAGTCACTTGCTCAATCACAGTTGTATCCGCTCCTGAAAAATCATAACCTTGGTTATCAGTAGCATCCAAAACCGCTGAAGTGTCACGCTTATGGTAGCCGGCAAAGACTACTCCCAAACGGCGATCATTCTTAAACTCAAAAGTGTTTCCAATTGCCAAAGAGAACGAGGTATTCGGACCCGCATCTTTTTCATGAGAGCCCAATTTTCCAGAACGCTCGAAATCAGCGTCTGCCAAGCCCTGTAATGGATCTGTTCGAGGCGCCTGATTCAGCGAACCGGCCCCATCCGCCACTAAATAGGAATCACCCTTATCAAAACTCCTAAAGTCTTCGATGGATCCACTATGCCAGCCAGCACCGATGGAAACCTTCACAAAGAACTCCTCGGGAAGTTGCTTTGTGATCAAATCAAAATTGGCTGCTGTCGACTCTCCATCGAGATCCGGAGTTGCCGACTTACTGACAATAATCGCATCCAGTAGTGACGATGGAAAAATGTCGAATTGCGGCGACTTACGAAATGGATCCGGACTCGGCAAAGGCATACCGTTAAGCGTCGTCACAGTGTAGCGGTCATTTAAACCACGCACTGAAGGAAATTTGCCATCATTAACCGAAACACCCGCAATTCGTTTCACTGCATCTGCAACATCACTCGCAGCAAACTTAGAGAAGTCCTCACTGCTAAACACATCCAAGGCACGAGCACTATCAAACTTGATATCCAACTTAGCCATCAAGTCATTCGCTTCCTCCGCGGTAACAGAGAAATCAATCAATTCATACTCTTTGTCCGACATCTCTGCAGGACGCGGAGGCAATGCGAATGGGAACACACTCACCTCGTCGGCTTTAACTGCATAATCGGTCACATTCGCCTCGAGGTATCCACTCTTAACAAAAGTCAGTGTGTAGGAACCAGCAGCCGCAGGACCGATACTGTAGCGGCCCTCGGGATCCGTAATCGTGCCGATATCTGTGCCCTCCAAGATAATCGCAACACCTTCAACCGGAGCGCCGGTTTCCTTATCCAAAACTTGCCCAGAGACTAATCCGTGATCCGCAGGGAGCTCACCGCCAAAGGCTTCGACAACACCTTCAGCCTCTTCCAGAGAGCCCTTTAGGACACTTTGTGATGACGCATCGGCTGCGCTCGCTTCGACACTCCCTACAGCACCAGTCCCCACCTCAGATCCTCCTGCAGCGCCTTGCTCAAGGGCCTTTTCGACCTCTGCAGCTTCCTCAGCCTTCAGCTCTTGTAGTTCCGCTTCATACTGCTTCGGAATCTCAATTTTAATCGCATGCGCAACTGTCAATAGTGCCACGGAAACAGCCGCCGCTAAAGTTAGTTTTTTGTCTTTTAGAATCTTCATAGTGTGCATCGGTATAAACACGCACCCTCTGAAAATTAAAAAAAGGGAGCGTCCTTAAAACGCGCCCCTATGTGCCTTCGCCAAATCACCGCTCAACTGCAAAACGGCCCCGTATCACGATTATAACACGGCTGTAACTATTGTCACTCGCACGGAATTATACCGTAACCCATTAGAAACAATGTGACAAAAAGAAGCCCGAAGTGTGTAACACACTCCGGGCTTTCAAAACAATACCTGTAAAAAACGACTCGAACCTACCAGAGGATTTGAAGACGAGCACGAAGACCGTCGACGTCAACTTCGTCATCAGTATCGCTGTCTGTTTCAGCAAACTCGTAGCCCACCATAAAGCTTACCGCTTTATTGTGGTAGTAGTTCAAACCTACATAGTAAGAGTCGATTTCGTTGTTGCCACCAGAAACAGTGCCACCACTTGGCGCACGACGGATCAATTCATCCGTATCGATAACAAACATATCAGAGCTGACATGCGAGTAACGAACCACTGGCTCGAACTTACCAATCTTGTAAGCAACGCGCACAGAGTAACCGTCAACATCCTCGAGCTCATCCAAATCTCCGTGGAAGTATTCACCCAAAACGTCGAATCCTTCAAACACATAGTTGAAGTAACCTGTATACGCAGTCACGTTGTTGAAATCACCCACTACGCTGTTGTTAGACTGATGCCCCGCGTCGACCCCGAGCGTGAGACCATTCGATTCCCACTGCAGACGACCGAAGTAAGCGATGTCGTTGTCATTATTAGACGCACCGAGGAGGCGAGAGCCTTCACCTTGAGCCGCATTGACCAGCGCTGCAGCATAGCTGAATCCAGCACCGAGGTCACCTGTGGCGTGTATACCAGTGTGACGACCCGCGAAATCGATGTCGTCCGCAAAGAAGCGATTCGCAGCAGAACGCTCAATAGTCTTAATCTTAGAAGAGGAAGTCGTTTCTTGGAAACCAAACGGCACTTTTTGGTAACCGACACTTGCAGTTAAGAGGTCACTAAATTCATAACCTGCGACCGCCTTGTCGATAGAAAGATCGTTTTCAGCGAAATCGACCACCGTTTCAGCGAAAATGCCACTTTCATGAGTGGCTTTGGCGCCTAAACGTAAGCGACGGAAGTAGAAGTGATTCGTAGAAGCTTGGTCTACTCCGTTATCATCCATATCCAAGCTATCATACTGGAAGTGCATGCGTCCATTGAAACGAAGCTTTACCGTATCGCTTCCCTTCGCAGAGAAAGTAACGCCTTTGTTTTCCTCCTTAAGTTCAGCAGCAACGGCAGTTGCTTCATTAGATGTAAGCACACCCTTCTTTACCAATAGGTCAAGAAGCGCGTCGTTAGATGCTGCAAATGCTGATGTGCCAAGAAGCGCAGCAGACAGTGCAGATATTTGTGTGAGTTTATTTAGTTTCATTGTTTGTTTAATGTTAATTTGTTGCGGAACAACGTCACAAACTTAACCAAGCAGTGTTACAGAACTGTCGCCTTTTTGTTACAGATGCGTTAACTGTTACATATTAGAGCTATTTGTTTCGTTTACATGTAATTCGCGAAACATTTAGCCTCGAATTGTTTCAATCGACTTACGGTCACAAAAATCCACCCAAAGTGCCCAAAGGAAAAAATGCGCCAGCCAACATACTAAGAGACTAATAAACACACACTTAAGCAACAATTAGGCGATTTCACCTCATCAAATAAATGCCACAAATATCGTTTAATTCACAGTTCTGTAACATTTTAGCCACACAGACGAAACAATCGTAAGATAACTTATGGGCAGGATGTGCGGGTCTCTTCTGGATCCATCACATTCAACAATCTCCAATATAAATAGAATATATATGAAAACACAAACAATCCTACGCACACTGACTGCAGCAGCAGCTTTTGCATTCGCAACTCAGGCATTCGCTACTGAAACCATCGTCATCAAGGGCTCCGATACATTGGGCGCAAAAATGGTTCCACAAATCGCGGAAGCATTCAAGGCTGCTAAAGCTAAAGACGGCGTTGACGTCGCTTTCGAAATCGCAGCTGAAGGCTCCTCAACTGGTGTGGCTTCCGTAATCGACGGCACTGCTGAAATCGGAATGTCGTCTCGTGACCCGAAAGCTAAGGAAATCGCTAAAGCGAAGACTAATGGTATCGACATGCAAACGATCACAGTGGCTAAAGATGGCATCGCGATCATCGTTAATGAGTCCAACCCACTCGAAGCAATCAGCCTCGAAGAAATCGAGCTTATCTTCTCTGGCGACGTCACTGACTGGTCTGGCATTACAGCACAAACCGGCGGCATCTCTGCTTACACACGTAACACATCTTCTGGCACCTACGCTGTTTTCCAAAAGCTAGGCATGAGCTCTCGCGACTACGGTAGCGACACTCAAAAGATGGCTGGTAACGAGCAAATCGCTTCTGAAGTCGCGAAGAATCCAAATGGTATCGGCTACGTCGGCCTTGCTTACATCAACACACCAGGAGTTAAAGTGCTCCCAGTGAACGGTGCAGCTCCAGACACTGCTGAATACCCGCTCGCTCGCCCACTTTACTACCTAGTAAACAATGGCAAAGCACTGACACCACTTGCTGACGAGTTCATCAAGTTCAGCCTCAGCGCAGAAGGTCAAGAAATCGTCAAGCGCGTGCACTTCCTTCCTGTTAAGTAAAGATTACTTACAACAAGATCCTTTCAAAGGGGCCGTTGCCCACAAGCAACGGCCCCTTTTCATGTATACATATCTTTACTCGTTTGTAACTAGAAAGCGAAAAGCAGAGGTTGCACAGTGCGACCAAAAAACCAAACTTCGCAGCTTTATGGCAGCTAAATCACCAACCGATCCGAAGAAACCCGCTTTCAGTAAGCGCCGGGCGCTCTTTTTGGGGCAGGATTCCGACAGCATCATTAAGACGTTTTTCGGCAGTAATGCGATGGTCGCAATTGTTGTCTTGGCACTCATCACCATCTTTCTATTTAAAGAAGGTGCAGGATTTGTCGGCCTCTACCATAAAAGCCTAGAAGAATACCGACTTTCAGGCCTCGAATACGTCGACGTGCTTAAAGAAAAGCGAGAAGACTACACTGAACTCACTCGCTACCTAAACGACGTTAAGGCAGACTGGATCAACGACTTAAAAGATTCTGGAGCGTCTCAATCCGAAATTAACAAGGCAGTCTTCTCACCAGAAGCAAAAACACTCTTCCTCGGCTACATGCGAGCAGGCTCGGACTTAAAGAAGTTCGTAAAAAAGAAAATGGATGTCGCGATCAAGATCCGCGACCAACACACCACCAACGAAAATCTACAAGAAACTGTAGACAATTACTTAGAGCGCATCGCCCTAGTTCGCTCGGAGAAATACAAGTTCTCACCAGAAGATCGGGCCAAATACACCTTATTACTCAAAGACATTCCGGAGCTTCAGGACAAAGCCAACGCCATGACCGAAGAAACTCTGCTCAGCGCAGAGGACAGTGAGCGTTTCGCAAGCCTACTTGAAGCAGAAGCCAAAAAAATCGCGGCGAGCATCCAGCCAATAGATTTCAGCAAGACCATCGTCGATGTTACCAGCGAGCAGGATCAATATGCCACGATCCTAGCCGAGCTTGAGGTCAAACTCGAAGAGCTCGCTGCCAGTGCAAATGCAGTCGATTTCAACAATGCGGACATCGATGAGCGCATCGAAACCTTTAAAGGCCTAAATACCGTCTTCTTTTCTAATATCGATGCTCACCTTCAGAAACTAGCGAAGTGGGATCAATCTGCAGCCGTTTCAATTCCACAAGCAATCGGCGCATTCGTCACAGGCAAGGACTGGATCACCGCCAGTGACCAACAAGACTGGTATGGCCTCCTGCCACTCCTCACTGGCTCACTACTCATTTCCGCGATCGCCCTATTCTTTGCGATTCCATTTGGAGTGGGTGCTGCCATCTACGTCAATCAAATCGCAGGTCCAGCAGAGCGCAACTTTATCAAACCTTACGTCGAGTTCATCTCCGCTATCCCATCCGTGGTGATCGGTTTCTTCGGCGTCGTGGTATTTGGTGAGGCCATTCGCTTACTCTCACAACTGGATGCCCTGCAGTGGGTGCCGTTCTTTCCCGTGCAGGAACGCTTAAACGCATTTACCGCAGGCTGCCTGCTCGCACTCATGGCGATTCCAACCATCTTCACTCTGGCTGAAGATGCGATCAACAACATCCCTCGTCACTTCAAAGAAGCGTCGCTAGCAATGGGCGCGACTCAGCTACAGACAACGATGCGAGTCATCGTGCCTACTGCCCTCTCGGGTATTATTTCGGCCATCATGCTAGGCTTCGGTCGTGTGATTGGCGAGACCATGGTGGTGCTGCTTTGCGCAGGTAACCGCATTAAAATTCCCGACTTCACCGAAGGCGTCGGCGTGTTCGTCGAACCAGTGCATACCATGACAGGTATCATCGCACAGGAAATGGGTGAAGTGGTGCATGGCAGTCTGCACTATCGCGCACTCTTCATGGTCGGTATCGTTCTCTTTTTTATCTCGTTGCTCATTAACTACAGCGCCCAGTGGGTAGTGAAACGCTACAGCAAACTAGGAGATTAATTCGAAATTTCACGCATCATGTCTGCAAAAAAAGCAACACACGCATTTTCAAAACGCCCGTCTCGCCAAAAGTCGTTTGAGACCTTCATCGCGGGCTTCTATCGAGTCGCCACCTATCTAGTTATCATCGCGGCAGGCTACATTTTCATCAATATCGCATGGAATGGCTCTAAAGCAGTCTTCACGACCAAAGCTCCATTTATCAACATCGCCTTTCTAACTCAAAAGCCGCAGACACTCCACGTCTATGAGCCCAAGGAAATCTATAACGAGCTGAAGTCTATCAACGCTCAGATCGTCAGCACTAAGGCCAAAAGCAAAGCGCTCGGCTCTGGTGAAAAGGAACAAATTGCAATGTTTAAGGCAGATGTTGAAGCGCTCGAAGAACGTTACGAAATGCTCGATGAAGAGCGCAAGGAAGGGCGCCTCATGTATAGCGACTCTGAATACCGTAAACTAGACGAGAGTCCCTCCGAAGAACTCTACGCATACAATAATTACGCTTACAGCGGTGGTGGGATTGGCCCCGCAATCGTTGGCACCTGCCTACTCGTTGCTGGATCCATTGCCATTGCACTGACCCTTGGTGTGTTGTGCGCGGTTTATCTGAGTGAATACAGTCGCCCAGGCAGAATGCTTCAAGCAATTCGCCTCTCGATCATGAATTTGTCGGGTGTGCCTTCGATTGTGTTCGGCCTCTTCGGGTTTGGCATGTTCGTGCTCTTCTTTGGTTGGGGCGTCTCGATGATTGCTGGCTGGTTTACACTAGCGATCATGGCACTCCCAGTGATCATCACCGCGAGTGAAGAATCCATGCGCGCGATCCCTAAAGGATTCAGAGAAGGCTCGCTCGCGCTCGGCGCTTCCAAATGGACTTCTATTCGCACCAACGTATTGCCCTACGCGCTCCCAGGTATCCTCACCTCATCCATTATGGGTATTGCACGGGTTGCGGGTGAAACCGCCCCCATTATGTTTACCGCAGCCTTTGCGCTCAGAGACCAGCTCCCATGGGAAGGCCTCAAAGAACCCACCGACTTTTTCTTTCAAGGCGTCATGGCACTGCCCTACCACATCTATGTGGTCAGTGCTAAAATTCCACAAAACGAATACACACGTAATATGCAATACGGTGCCGCATTCGTCTTCTTATTCATCGTAGGTTTCTTCGCCTTAAGTAGCATCGTCTTACGCGTAAAAATCCGCAAAAAATACAAGTGGTAAGCCCACCATCGATCATCGATTTACACAGAGAATAGTTCACTCATGTCTGAAACAAGCACACCTACCACTCGCAACGAAAGCGAGAAGCCCACCATTATCGAAATCCGTAATTTCGATTTCGCATACGGCGACTCGCAGGCTCTCTTTGATATCAACATGGACATCAAAGAAAAAGAAGTCACCGCGTTCATCGGCCCCTCTGGTTGCGGCAAGTCCACTTTCCTACGTTGCTTCAATCGCATGAACGATCTGATCGACATCGCAAAAATCAAAGGCGGCGAAATCAAGATCAGCGATGTGAACATTTACGACAAAGACGTAGACGTCATCGAACTACGTAAACACGTCGGCATGGTGTTCCAAAAATCGAATCCATTCCCCAAGTCCATTTACGATAACATCGCATACGGGCTCCGCATCCAAGGGGTAAAAAAGAAAAGCGCCTTAGATGAGGTAGTTGAAGAGTGCCTACGTGGTGCCGCTCTTTGGGACGAAGTAAAAGACCGCTTAAACGAAAGCGCCTTAGGCATGTCTGGAGGCCAGCAACAACGTCTCTGTATTGCTCGAGCACTCGCAGTGAAACCTAAGATCCTGCTAATGGATGAGCCCTGCTCCGCGCTCGACCCTATAGCAACCGCCAAAGTTGAAGAGTTGATTCACCAACTTAAAAAAGAGTATACCATTGTAATCGTTACGCACAACATGCAGCAGGCAGCACGTGTATCTGATAAAACGGCCTTCTTCTACATCGGTAAACTTATCGAGTTCAGTAAGACTGATGACATTTTCATGAACCCGAAAGATCCACAGACAGAGGCATACATCTCTGGTCGATTTGGTTGATCCCTCATCTCAGTAATTCCAGTATTCAAAGCATCCATAAATCACCATGAACCGCTATTTTCACAACGAGCTGTATGACCTCAGGTCTAAGCTAATTCTCATCGCAGAGAAAGCCACCCAAGCCGGCAGACTCGCAGTCGAAGGCTTCCTCACCAGCGATCTCGAAAAAACACAACAAGCGATCAAACTTGATGACGAAATCGACGAGCTTGAGATCGCCATCGACCGTGCCTCGGTTCGCTACATTACACTACGCTCTCCAGTTGCCAGTGACGTGCGGTTGATTTTCGTCGCCATTAAAGCAAGCCACGATCTCGAACGCGCAGGTGACGAAGCACACAGCATAGCGAAGCGCACTCGCAACATCCTCACCCGTGACGGCACTGTTAAAAATACGGTAGCCATTGAGGAAATGAGTAAGGTCGCGTTCGCGATGATGAAAGACGCGATCAACTGCTTTCTAGAGGAAGATCTCGAAGTCGCTCAAAGCATCATGATTCGCGACAAAGAAGTCGACCGCTTGAACAAGGAAAACTTCAAGAAGCTCTCGGCCGCGCTACGCGAAGGTAGCATCGATCCAGCAACGGAGATCGAGACCATCTTCATTTCTAAATCGATTGAACGAATCGCAGATCACGCGAAGAATCTAGCTGAGGAAGTGATCTACCTCCTCACCGGAGAGTAAGGAGCGCGTTTACTTAAATCATTCATAGATAATTTTTTATATTTTTTTAGTATCCATTTGGCTCTATTTCTGCTATGCACCCACGCATCGGACAACTTGTCGTTAGAAATATCGCAGAAGGCCGAGCAAACAACACACTCATTAAAATTAGAAATTATTCAAATGGCTAAAAAAACCACAACTAAAGCAACTAAGAAAGTTGCGGCTAAGAAAGTTGCTAAAAAAGCTCCTGCCAAAAAGGCAGCGGCCCCTAAGAAGGCACCTGTTAAAAAAGTGGCAGTTAAAAAAGCTCCTGCTAAAAAGGCTGCGGCACCTGCGAAGGCGGCACCGGTCAAGAAAGCAGCCGCGCCTAAAAAAGCTCCTACCAAAAAAGCAGTGGCTAAGAAAGTTGAGCAAACTTCTCTCATCGCCCGCGTTGATGTCGGATTCGGCAACAGCCTCTACGTTCGCGGTTCAGGTGCTGGCCTCAGTTGGGCAAAAGGCACACTCCTCGACAACGTTTCTCCATACGAGTGGGCCTTCAAGTCCACAAAAGCTAAGGGTGAAGTCGAATTCAAGTTCGTGCTTAACGACGAAATTTGGGCAGACGGTGAAAACCTCACTGTTGCAGCAGGTGGCACATCCATCAGCTCTCCGATCTTCGGTTAATTCACCGACCTCATTATTTATAACAAAGCCCGCCGAATTCTCGGCGGGCTTTTTTGTGTTTAGGAGCAAGGACATTCCTGTCCTTGTTTTTCGATAGATAGAACGGACAAGAATGTCCGTCCTCCTGAGAAACTCACTCCTGCTTAATCAATGTGCCACATGCGCACGCATAAATGCTTTGATCGCTTCAGGCGTAGGCTCAACTGCATGCTTCACAATATCTCGGCTTTTTAACGCCTCAAGGGATGGGTGAATCGAATCTTCGCCAATGGCATCTTGAATGGTCTCTGGGAACTTTGCTGGATGAGCTGTAGCAAGCACCATTTGAGGTCCCGTAAAATCACCCGCAAAACCACATGCGGTATGCGGATCCACCACATAACCATATTGCTGGTAGACCCGCTTGATGATCTCCGCAATTTCAGAATCATTCGTGCGTGAACTACTGAAGCCAGTTGCCTTGAAATCGTTAAAAACATACTCCCCATTCGACTTAAAACGATGCATGATTTCACGAACTTTTTCACCATCGCAGCCTTCTGCATAATAGATGAAGCGCTCAAAATTCGAAGCCACCTGAATGTCCATCGAAGGCGCAAGACTCGGAGCCACCGCATCCAACTTATACACACCAGTCTGAAACAAACGATGTAAAATATCATTCTGATTGGTGGCCACACGAAAGCCTTGAATCGGCACACCCATTTGCTGAACGAGCCATCCAGCCAAGACATTACCAAAATTACCCGTGGGCACCACGAATGTCACCTGCTCGCGCTTATCTGCGGGCAAACGGAAAAACGCTGAGATATAGTAAACACACTGCGCGAGAATACGAGCTAGGTTGATTGAATTGACCGCCGACAAGCCGACTTCAGCAGCAAAGGCTTGATCCTCAAACACCGTCTTCATCGCAGTCTGCGCATCATCAAAACTCCCCTTGATAGCCAACGGAAATACATTATCCGCGCCAGTGCAGGTCATTTGTCGTTCCTGCAACGGAGAGATCCGACCGTCTGGATAAAGAATAAACGTAGTCACCCCTTGCTTGCCGAGCAAACCATGAATCGCAGCGGCACCGGTATCCCCCGAAGTCGCGCCAAGCACAGATATTGGATTACCCGTGCGCGCAATCTGCGACGCATACAGATTACCCAATAGTTGCAAGGCAAAGTCCTTAAAGGCCAATGTCGGTCCATGAAAGAGCTCCAACACAAATAGGTCATCACTCAGCTTCACAATGGGTGCAATCTCCTCATGATCAAACTTGGTGTAGGAACGACTCACGACTGCCTTCAACTCATTGCGATCGATGTCTGTAGCGAAAATAGCAAAGAATGCCTCACAGAGCTCCGCATAGCTAAGACTTTCCCACTCTTTCAAATAACCAGATAGGTCGGGCAATGATTCTGGCAGATATAAACCGGCATCCGGTGCAAGCCCCTGAGCGACCGCTTTAGAAAATGAAACTGGGGGCACTTGGCCACGTGTGCTAATAAATTGCATACTATTGAGTTTGTCTCCCCACCAAGAGAGTCAACCAACAATTGCCATACCGAGAGAAACCCAAACTCGGTGAGCCTTTAAAACGTCGAAGCAAAGCTAGCCCGCAAAAGTTCCTTTGCCGCAGCACCCGTTGTCCATTCGTTTCCAACCAGACCATACACCAGAACGGGCTCAAACCATCCATTCGTAACCGTCTGATTAATCAGATCTTCGGCGGAGAGGCAGACACGCCCTGCATGTGGTTCAAGTTTCAGCTGAACAGGCCCTACACCATGATACGAACGATACACCAACTCCGTGCATGCAAGCCGATCCGCAGCAGTGAAATCAAAAATAAAATCGTAAAGTTTACCCGCATGGCTCATTCCACGGCCAATCGCTTCTGAGATCTGGGTATCTGCAAACGTAGGTCGTAGCACCACAAACGCATCCACCTGCAAAGTATCATCCGCAGGCCTCAGTAAGACGCCATCGCGCTTAGATTCAACAAACCTCACATCCTCCTGAACTGAGTCGTCCGTAATGACACCCATGGTGCCACGTTGGCCATTGCTCCCGATGTAAAACGCCGCATGCGGCCAGTAGCCCGGTAAAAAAAGATTACTCAAGGCATCATCATGACGAGTCACTATAACATCTCCAGGCTTTAAGAACGCTTCCAGCCGCTCACGCACCGAAGCATCGACCCGCTTTGGCGCTCCAGCCGGTTTTACAAATGGCTGCTTCAATTCCGCAATACTACAGCCACTCAATTGAAATAAACTAAACATCGTCTTACGATAAGCCGATGAATTGCGACGCAGTAGTGAATGCATACGATAACTTAGACGCCGCTTCAGAAGATCATCACGCCGTAGATCAATCAAGCCCTCCTCCGCTTTCAGTAGGGCAATCACAGGAGCCAGTTCCGCATCCGCTTCTAACTCTAAAAGAGCATTTCGATGCTTTTTGTAATAAGTCGTCGCATCGAAAAAACCCCACCACCTTCGCGGTGAAGTGAGGCTGCGATAGATTTGAGTAAAGGTCTTAGCCTCCAAATGAAAACGAGGCTCGGGCTCGTCCAATTTTTTCCGAGTAATCGGAGCACCATCCGTTAAATCGATTAAATAACTGGCTGCTCTGACCAATAAGCACGCAGCCGCATAAGCCACCGCAAATTCCCGTAGATCTCCCGAGGCTTGGTGTGACCATCGCCCACGACTGAGCTCTTCCAAACACTGCAACAACGACGATCGCACCGCTAAATAGCGCGCATAAATACCACGCAGCCGTTCATCTTCATCTGGTAAAAAATACCCGCGCGCCTCAGCTCGTTGAACGTCCTCGATGTAATCGCCCAAGTCTTGGCGCCGAGGCAAGGCAGCTGCAGCTGCGAGTAGTATAGATACGTGCTTCACGCCTCCAATCAAAAGAAGCCACAGAGAGTGCGGCGAGAAATTTATAAACAATTACGAAACGTATAGCCTTTGCTGAGAAGCTGCCCCAAGCATGCGCTGCACTGCTGAAATATGGCAAATTCTCGCACGGTGATTATCGCGGTCTTAATCTTAATCGAGTTTCTGGAAGCTAGACGATTACGATTAAGAAACAAACACGTAGGGATCACGGGGGACGTTTTTTCTTTTTAAGAGAGTCTCCTTGAAAAGCGCCGACACTAGATCAGCCGCAGGCTCTAAAACGGACTACTGACCTAAACCAAACGCAGCATGCACAAGGCGTGTTGCTTCTTCAGCATCCTTAGGATCAATACCTACTGAAATTTTAATCTCAGAGGTGCTGACCAGTTGAATGTTGACGGCCCCTTCAGCAAGTGCCGCAAATAACTTTGCTGCCACACCAGAGTGCGACCTCATGCCGACACCGACTACAGAGACCTTGGCAATATCACTCGCCTCAAAAAGCTTCCCTTCAGCTTCATTAGGAAACGCCTCTGATACTGCTTTTTCGGCGCGATAGATATCCTCACGCGGCACAGTGAAGGTAAGGTTTGCCATACCATCACGACCAATGTTTTGCACAATCATATCGACGCTGATGCCCGCATGCCCAAGTGCTTCGAAAAGCTTGGCGGCAGTGCCTGGACGATCTGGCAGATCACTCACGACGATCTTGGCTTGGTTCTTGTCAAGTGCGACGCCGCTCACCACGACATCTTCCATAGAGGCGACTTCTTCTTTCACAATTGTTCCAGGGTTGTTGTTAAAACTAGAGCGGACTTCGAAAATAACATTAAACTTTTGAGCAAACTCGACTGCGCGATTTTGCATCACCTTCGAGCCGCTGCTGGCAAGCTCAAGCATTTCTTCATAAGAGATTTCATCCAACTTACGTGCATCCGGCACTAAACGTGGATCCGCGGTGTAAACACCATCCACGTCCGTGCAAATCTGACAGAGATCCGCATTCAGTGCTGCTGCGATCGCAATCGCACTGAGGTCAGATCCACCTCGCCCGAGCGTTGTAATTTGTCCCTCATGCGAATGCCCTTGAAAGCCTGCCAAGATCACGACCTTACCCGAATCAAGCTGATCTTTTAAATCACCCCCAGTGATTTGAGTGATACGGGCACGTGTATGCGCTGGGTCGGTTAAGATGCCCGCCTGCATACCAGTGCGAGAAACCGCTGGCACACCGATCGCATGCAAGGCCATTGCAGTCAAAGCGATGGTCTCTTGCTCTCCTACAGTGAGCAGCATGTCCATCTCGCGCTCGTCAGGATTCGGGTTCAGCGCCTTGGCGCGAGCGATCAATTCATTGGTCACTCCTGAACGCGCCGAAACCACCACGACGACTTGATTTCCAGCCTCATAGGTCTCCTTAACGCGTTGGGCCACATTTTTAATGCGGTCCACATCGCCGACTGATGTGCCGCCGTATTTTTGAACAATGAGTGCCATTTTGAAGGATTAAGTAGGTAGTCGTCGGGAGTTAGAAGCGAAAAGGTGATCTCAGAATGAAATTACGAAGATGCAACGCAATACTAGCAGCCACAAGTTTCAAGGTGTTTATCCTTAAAAGAATAGTCAGGAGGCAGAATTCAGGATTCAGTTGTTTTCAACGAGACGTTTAAAGGCCTCTGGAGCGTAGCTCTTTGGTGTAAAATTTAAGGCTCACAGCTCCATCGCATTCGATTCCGATCTCCAGCTTCCAGTCTCAGGCCTGCAAGCCTTGGTTCTCAGGCCTTCTGCCCCAGTCTGCTCTTAATCATGCGCATGGACCCATGTATCCTCTGTAATCGCATCCATCCGTGATTTGAGTATCTGCGCTGCAGCTTTCGGGTCCTCGGTTCCCAATTCTGAATAATGACCCACCAAATCGGCTTTCACCTGAATACAGCTAAATGGATATGGAAGATAAAACTTATCCCAACTCTTTAGGCGCCACGCGCCCCCAAAATTGAGTGACAGCAGTAGTATAGGTGCCTCAGTCTTCATCGCCACAGTGACCGCACCTGCCTTCATGTCATAAATCGGGCCACGTGAACCGTCGGGTGTCACCGAAACATCGTAACCTTCATCATGCGCGGCAAGCAGCTCACGAAACGCTTGAGCACCCCTGCCATAGCGTGATCCACGCACTGGTTTGATGCCTAAAGTCTCAAAAAAACCAGCTAACCAGCCGCCATCCGAACTCGCACTGATCAAGGTCGCAACTTTACGTTGAGAAAAATAACGTCGGAAAAACTCTGGCGAAGCAAACAGACGATTGTGCCAAGTAATCGCAACTACTGGCGGAAAGTGCTGATCCATCAGCGCTTGCACATCGCTCCCCCATTTAAAGCGCAGCGTTCTAGACCAGACCCGAATCAAAAATACTACAAGCCATAGCAATAGGCGCTCATGCCCTTTCAATTGCTTCGGTGAGGTAGACTGACTCATAACAAAAAGATGATCCCTGAACCTGACTTGGCAACCCACGAAATACTGAGTTTGGGATCCAAGGGGACGGACGTTCTTGTCCGTCGATTTGGAGTTCAACTCGTAAAACAAGGACAAGAATGTCCTTGCTCCTTTGAGCCGCAACCCGAACTAGGGCATACCCAAAATCTGAAACACTCCAAATCGCGCTTAGCGATCCCCAAGCTTGACGAAATTACGGCTCGGGTGACCGGTGTAAATCTGACGCGGGCGGTGGATACGACTCTTCGGATCTTGCGCGATTTCCTTCCAATTTGCGATCCAACCTGGCATGCGCCCAATCGCAAACATCACCGTAAACATCTCTACTGGAATACCGATCGCCTTCAAAATGATACCACTGTAGAAATCAACATTCGGATAGAGCCTACGCTTCACGAAATAGTCATCTTCTAGAGCGGCCTGCTCTAAGTGCTTAGCAATGTCCAAGAGCGGATCATCGATACCTATTCCGGAGAGCACGTGCTCGGCACTCTTACCCAAGATCTTCGCACGTGGATCATAGTTCTTATAGACGCGGTGACCAAAGCCCATGAGCTTCGCCTTCCCCTCTTTAGCGGCTTTGATGAAACGTGAACCGTCATCTCCTGCAGCGTGAATATCCTCAAGCATCTTAATCACCGCCATGTTGGCACCCCCATGAGAGGGGCCCCAGAGCGCACAGACACCTGCAGCCACCGAGGCAAATAAGTTCGCGCCGCCTGAAGCCACCATGCGCACTGTAGACGTAGAGCAATTCTGCTCATGGTCTGCATGTAACAACAGGAAGAGATCCAATGCATCTGCAGCACCACACTTATCGATGTAATTGTTGTAAGGCTCAGAAAACATCATGTGTAAGAAGTTTTCTGCATAGCGCCGCTTCGGATCTGGATGAACGAATGGCAAGCCTTGCTTCATTCGGTAGGTCATTGCCGCAATCGTGCGGACCTTCGAAATGAGTAACGCAGCAGTGTCATCAAAGTGGGCCAAATCTTGCTCACGATCATTTGAAGACATTTCTGGGTAATACGCACCCAGAGAGTTCAACATCGAAGATAAAATCGCCATCGGATGAGCGTTGCTCGGAAACCCATCAAAGTGACTGTGCATTCCAGTATGAATCGCCGCGTTGTTTCGCACTTTTAGGCGAAAATCCGCCAACGCATCTGCCTTTGGCAACTCACCGTAGATCACCAGCATCGCCGCCTCTAAAAAGGTCGATTGCTCCGCCAATTGCTCTATTGGATACCCGCAATGACGCAAAATACCATTCTCACCATCGATGAAGGAGATCTTACTCAGACAGGAACCCGTGTTGCCGTAACCCTCATCAAACATGATGTGCCCCGTCTTGGCTCGCAAAGTGCGTGTATCTAAAGCCTTTTCGCCTTCAGTTCCCTGTATGATTGGGAATTCAAAATTCTCGTTTCCAAGTCGGATAGTGCCGGTGGTTTCCATAATAATTATGATGTAATTCGATTTTTAAAGGCTTTGCAAGTAAGGGGACTATGAAATTCGTTTATAAGAGCTGCAAAAAATTACGATACAACTGCAGGCCCTTAGCCTGACTTTTTTCTGGGTGAAATTGGGTAGCGTAGCAGTTTCCAGACCGAATTCCCGAGACAAACCGACCTCCATAATCAGTGGTAAACAGCGTCAACTGAGGGTCCTCAGGTGCGATGAAGTAACTGTGCACAAAATAAAACTGATCCACGCCGCTTTCAAGGCCATCCACGATTGGATCTGAACTCTCAAAGGAAACCGCATTCCAGCCCATGTGCGGAATTTTTAAACTAGGATCGATTTGGAAGCGCTTCACACGCCCCTTAAACACACCCAGCGCTTCACTGTCGCCCTCTTCCGAGTGCTCAAACAGCGCTTGCAGGCCAAGACAGATCCCAAAAAACGGCTTGTCGGCAGCGATCCATTCACGAATGGACCGATCAAAACCTGTTTCTTTAAGCAGGCGCATCGCATCGACAATCGCGCCTTGCCCTGGAAAAATGAGCGCGTCCGCACCTACAATTTGATCTGGACGATCCACCAACTGCGCATCTGCACCCACATGCTCCCACGCCCTCACTACACTACGCAGATTACCCATACCGTAATCAATTACGGCAAGGCGTGGTTTTGCTGCGAGTTTAGATGAGTCCATGGGGAAACGCAATACGCTGTGGATCAAGCCATAAGATGCAAGCCGACAAAGTTTTCTATTCCGAAAAATTATCTAATAGGCCCTATTAGCAAATCACCGCGGGAGCAACGCATCCAACGTAGGTCAGACACTCTTGCCAGACCACCCAATGCCGATGACCAAGCGACCACGTTTTTCTCTATTTTTAATGGTTCAAACAAAGTATCGCTAAAAACT
>Ga0209533_1001477_pt1 | contig 22100 bp, 19 predicted proteins | sample COG_04_FD_184748 | JGI IMG/M metagenome (GOLD analysis project Ga0209533, IMG submission 184748) | Pelagic Microbial community sample from North Sea - COGITO 998_met_04 (SPAdes) (version 2) | ecosystem: Environmental > Aquatic > Marine > Neritic zone/Coastal water | place: Helgoland, sampling...
TCTTTTAGGGATTTGAGTAAATTTTTGATTCTAGCTTGGTCTTTTTTATCATCAAGATGAATAAAGTAATAAGTTAGTAGGCAGCCCATTGCGTAATTAAGATTAGTTTTTTGAGGGTTGCCAGAATCAAAGAAATTTGGCTGAGTCATAAAAGAATGAAGTTTAGGCATGGTAATATTATTGCCTAGATTTCGTCCCCGATATTTTTTATTACCGCGTGTAGTTGTTGCACTTTTAATGTAGCGCTCAATACTAATGAGCTTGTATTTCGTCTGACCTAAAGAGTATTCGGTATTAGACATGTATTCAGCTATGCCTTCAGTGAACCATTTCATGTCATTATCATAGTAAGCGATATCAGTAAGGGCATGCACAATTTCATGAGGAATAGTTGTACTGTCGCCACTGTAATCAAAGCTGATTTTACTGCCAATACGTTTGACTCCTAAATAATCAAAGCATACTTTAATATGAGTGTTGTCTTTTCGTACAAAACAAACACCAGCAGACCCCTCAATTCCTCCGTTTTTAATGTAATCTCGTTTAAAATTATAAACTTCAATAGGGATTTTTCTGCTAGATGAATTATGGATATCATGAAAGAACGGGATTGCCGAGGCATAGGTATGTGTCGCTTCAAAGATTCGACTAAAATTGCGAATAGCCGTAGTGGCCAATTTGACATCAGATAAGAAAGTGAAGTTAGCAGTTTCATAGGTATAAATACCTTCACTTTCTCGAATAAACTCTGCAGTATGAGAAGATAAATCTAATTGAGCTTCTTTGGGCCAAAGTTTATCCCAATCTAAGGTGGTTTTATGAGTTGAGCTCGACTGTGTTGGTTGCTCAGAATTTGAAAATAGTTGAATAAATTCCTGGTCTGATTGACAGAGGTTGATGATGGGGTAGAGTGTGTCTAAGCCATTACTTAATTTAAATTGGGCTTTTCCTGATTGAACACTAATGAGTTCTGCTTGAATTTTTTGACCTTGGTTATTTGTCCATTCCCTGAATTGAGCTTGCAAAAAGTTCAAGTAAAAAAGCTGAACAAAGAAGAGAGTCCAGCAAGATTTTTGAATAGAAAACATAAACATATTACTTTAACTATTCTTTTTATCTTAAGCAACTCTATTTTGTTAAAAAACAGCCAAGCTAAATGTAATTATTTTTGCTTCTTTTATGGCTCTAAATCAGGCTAAGTTTTAGGTTGTTTTTTGGTGATTTAAGTGTCTATAATTTTAATTGGGAAACTATAGTGAAACATAGATTATTAGATATATTTGCAGATGTTTTTTTTGAAAGAAAAAAATGTGTTTTTTGGTGGACTATTTTCTTGCAATTATAGGGGCTTTTCTTTAAATTTTGAGCATGATGATGTTAGCTGAAAATAACGACCCTTTAGAAGAGGGTAAGGTGCTGAATTCCGAGCAAGGAGATGCAGATACAAGTGTCTCGTCTGAACAGGATTATAATGCAGGTCAAATTGATAAACTGGAAGGACTAGAAGCCGTCAGGAAACGCCCAGGAATGTATATTGGGGATCCTGACATACGAGGTTTGCATCACTGTGTTTTCGAAGTTTTAGATAACTCCATTGATGAGCATTTAGCTGGTTATTGTAATTTAATTCAAGTGGTGCTGCATGATGATGGCTCGGCTTCTATTTCTGATGATGGTCGAGGTATCCCGGTAGATGTTCATCCTAAATTTGGCGTGCCAGCTGTGGAGTTGGTATTAACCAGTTTGCACGCAGGTGGTAAGTTTGGTCAAGGAGCTTACAAGTACTCAGGTGGTTTGCACGGGGTTGGAGCTAAGTGTGTGAACGCTCTTTCAGACTGGTTTAAAGCTGAGATTACTCGTGATGGGAAGGTTCATGAGATTACTTTTGAGAGAGGTAAGACTAAGGATGAGCTCAAAGTCATAGGTTCAGCACCAGCTGGCGAGACAGGCACTAAGATTACTTTCTATCCAGATGCTACTATTTTTGTCGATACCATCTCTTTTGAATTTGATCGCTTAGCTGTAAGATTGCGTGAATTGGCGTTCCTGAATCCAGGTTTGCGCATCAAGCTTGAGGATGAGCGTATTGAGTCCGCTAAACAGGAAGAGTTTTATTATGCTAGAGGTATTGAAGAGTTTGTAGAGCAATTAGGCGCTAGCAAGACCTTGGTGCACAATGATGTAGTTTCAGTTAAAGGTAAGCGCGAAGTTGAGATTGATTACGACGGCAAGACGATTAATGATGATGTCTTTGCTGATGTGGTTTTCCAGTATAATGACAGCTATCAAGATAATATTTTATGTTTTGCCAACTCGATTCCCAATGCGGATGGTGGTACTCACTTAACTGGATTTAGGGGGGCTTTAACCCGCGCTATCAATCAGTATGCTAAAGCGAATAAAATTCTCAAAGATAAAGATCCAGCTCTATCAGGAGATGATGTGCGTGAGGGTATCGTCTGTGTGATTAGTGTTAAGATGCCAAACCCTCGCTTTAGTTCTCAAACTAAGGATAAGTTGGTTAATGCTGAAATCGAAGGTGTAGTAAGCTCAATTGTTTATGAAGGCTTGCAAGAGTATTTCGAAGAAAACCCGAACTTAGCTAAAATTATTATCGATAAGGCTGTCAATGCAGCGCGCGCTCGTGAAGCGGCACGTAAGGCACGTGAAACTGTGCGTAAATCAGTGCTTTCAGGTGGAGGACTTCCTGGTAAACTTGCTGATTGCTCAGAAAGAGATCCAGAAAAATCAGAAATCTTTATTGTGGAGGGTGATTCTGCAGGTGGCTCAGCTAAATCTGGGCGTGATCGTACCACTCAAGCTATCTTGCCATTGCGTGGTAAGGTTATCAATGTGGAAAAAGCCCGCTTACATCGTGCTTTAGAAAATAAAGAGATTCAAACCATGATTACTGCGATTGGCGCAGGTATCGGTGAAGGAGATCAAGAAGGCGCCTTTGATATCACAAAAGTGCGCTACCATAAAGTGGTGATTATGACGGATGCGGATGTTGATGGTTCTCATATTAGAACCTTACTGCTCACATTCTTCTGTCGTCACATGCCTGATTTAGTGAAAAAAGGTTATCTCTATATTGCTCAGCCACCACTCTATAAAGTGACACGCAAGAAAAAGGAGACTTATGTTGCCAATGATGACGAACTTAATCAAATTCTTATTGATTTAGGTGCGGAAGACATCAAATTACGTCAACATGGCACAACCAATATAGTAGAAGCGGATCTGCTTAAGCAAGTGCTAGAATTATTGGCTAGTTTACGCAAATTCGTCAAAGACGTGGAAGGTAATGGAGGTAATTTCAAAGAATTGCTCAGTAAACGTACTGACAAAGGGTTGCCAGACTGGTTAGTGAGCGTTAAGGAAGGAAATAATGAAGAAGTGCATTATTTCGCTGATGACGCAGCAATTGATAGTTTTGCTGCAGAAAACCGTGATTTAGGTCTCTTTGATGAGGAATTGACTGAAGAAGAACTTGCTGAATGTAAGCTTAAATATGACGGGGTAATGAGGCGCTCGTTGAAGTATCGCCTTATCGAATCACGAGCTATCGATAAAATCCTCGAACGTTTAGATGAGTTAGGGCTCAAGACAAATCCTTTCTTCTCCGAAGACATCCCTGTCTATGAGCTTGTTGAGCAAGATGGAGATCGTGAGATAGTAGCTCCAGTATTTGACCTGTTTACTATTTTGGACAAAGTTTTAGAAATCGGGCGCAAAGGTATGCGCATTGGCCGATTCAAAGGTCTAGGTGAAATGGATGCCGAAGAGCTCTATGAAACAACGATGGACCCAAACAAACGTCAGTTGTTGCAAGTTCGTTTAGATGAGGAAAATGCGATAGAAGCAGATCAAATATTTGACATTCTCATGGGGGATGTCGTTGAACCTCGTAAGCGATTTATTGAGGATAACGCCTTAAAAGTTCAAAACCTCGATGTGTAATTAACCAATAACTATTTTTCTTATGAGCGAACAAATCAAATCAATCAATGTAGCTGATGAAATGTCTGCCTCCTTTTTGGAGTATTCAATGTCAGTTATTATTTCTCGTGCTCTTCCTGATATCCGTGATGGACTCAAACCCTCTCAGCGTCGTGTGCTTTACACAATGCATCATGATTTAGCCTTGCACCCTAGTAAGCCTAGGCGTAAATGTGCTAAGATTGTAGGTGACACTATGGGTAACTATCACCCTCATGGTGACTCATCTATTTACTCTACATTGACCAACATGGCTCAGCCTTGGTCTATGCGTGAGACCTTTGTCGATGGTCAAGGTAACTTTGGTTCTATCGATGGAGATTCTCCAGCAGCGATGAGGTACACAGAAGCTAAGCTCACTCATATGGGCTCAGCTATGCTCACCGATTTAGAAAAAGATACAGTTGATTTAACCTCTACTTATGATGAGGAAAACGTAGAGCCAGTTGTACTGCCTGCTGCTATTCCTAACCTCTTAGTTAATGGGGGTACAGGTATTGCTGTGGGGATGGCGACTAATATCCCTGCACACAATTTAGGTGAGGTGATTGACGGTGTCTGTGCTCGCATAGACAATCCACAAATCACTATCAACGAAATGAAGGAGTTTATCAAAGGCCCTGATTTTCCAGTCGCTTGTGAAATTCGTGGATTTAAAGGTATCGACAAATATTTCCATACAGGCAGAGGCTCAGTCAAAATGCGCGGTGTGATGGAGGTCAGCGAAAGCAAAACAGGTGCCAATATCATCACCATTACTCAAGTCCCACAAGGGGTCAATCCATCCATCTTACAGCAGCGTATTGCTGAGTTGGTTAAGGACAAGGTTCTGTTAGATATCTCAGGTATTCGTGATTTATCAGGTAAGGGTAATATCGCTATTGAAATCACTCTCAAGCGTGAGGCTCGCCCTCAAGTAGTGGTGAATCAAATCTTTAAGCTAACAGCTATGGAAACCTCATTTGGGGTGAACATGTTAGCGATTCATAAGCGCAAGCCTAAGCAAATCAGCATCATGGATGCTTTGGATGCCTTTATTGAGCATCGCCGTGAAGTAGTGATGCGTCGCACGCAGTACTTGCTAGGCAAGGCAGAGGATAAGGCGGAAAATTTAGAAGCCTTCTTGCTCGCTCTTGCTAATCTTGATGATTTCATCAAGATGATTCGTGATTCAAAAAACCGTGATGAAGCCAGAGAAAAAGTCAAAGCTTACAATTTCACCACCAAAGAAGCCGAAGCATTGGGTATTCTTATTCGTGGGCAAGCCAGTGTGCATGGTGATCAGTATAAATTCACAGACAAACAGGTGAATGCGATTCTTGAGCTACGCCTCTATCAGCTTACAGGTATGGAGCAAGACAAGGTTAAGCAAGAATACTTAGGCTTACTTGATCAAATTAAAGATTTCTTAGATATCTTAGAAAGAGAGGCTAGAGTATTGAGCATTATCAAAGAGGAATTACTCGAAATCAAAGACAAGTACGCCACCCCACGTCGTTGCCCTATCCTGCCTGACGAGGGAGAAATCGCTATCGAGGATCTCATCGCTAATGAAAGCATGATGGTGAGCGTGAGTCACAGTGGTTATATCAAACGTACACTCTCGACTGAATACCGTGTGCAATCACGTGGAGGTAAGGGTGTTAAAGCCATGTCTACAGCACGCGCTAACAAAGACAGTGATGATTTCGTCGAGCACCTATTCTCAGCGCAGGCACATGACTACCTCTTAGTATTCACTAATTTAGGTCGTCTTTATGTAGAGCGTGTTTATAATCTACCAGAAGGCGCACGTAATGCCAAGGGACGCAGTATCCACAATATTTTAGACCTACAAGAAGGTGAAACTATTGCGACTATACTCCCACTGTCACGTGTCGTTGACGAAGAAAATAATGACATCACCTTTGGAGAGGAACAAGGGTATGTATTCTTTGCAACTCGTACAGGCCGCATCAAAAAGACAGACTTGTCACTCTACAAAAACCACCGCCAAAAAGGCATCATCGCTATCGAAATCGAAGAGGGCAATGAGCTCATCGGCGCAGGTATTACCACTGGTAATGACGAGTTAGTCCTAGTGACTCATGAGGGTATCAGTCTTAAGTTTAACGAAGAGCAAGCTCGCCCTATGGGTCGAGGAGCCAAAGGTGTAACAGGTATTCGCCCACGAGAAGGTGATTATGTTGTGAGTCTCGTGATTGCTGATCCAGAAGCCAGATTACTGGTTGTCTCTGAGCAAGGCTTAGGTAAACGCACCGCATTTGAAGAATACCGACTCCAGTCTCGTGGCGGTAAAGGTGTGATTACCATGAAGTGCACAGAGAAAACAGGTAAGGTGGTCAAAGCCGTGCCAGTTAAACTCGACGAAGAACTCATGCTCATCACAGACGGTGGACAAAGCCTACGTACCCGAGTCGCAGAAATCCGTGAAACAGGACGTAACGCACAGGGTGTCAAACTACTCACTCTTGGCAAGAAAGAGCTCATCAAAGATGTAGCCGTCGTGATTGCCGAAGATGAAGAGGAGCTTGAAGAAGGAGCTGTTGTTGACGAAGCAAGCGAAGACACTACAGAAGCTTAAATCCCCAGCGTAAAGTTGTAAGACTCAAGCTCTGCTATGTCAGAGCGCAGGGCCCGTTAGGGTGAGGTTTTGGGAAATAGCCGAAACCTCATCAAACAATCTTTATAACGCACAGGGAGTTAAACTATTCACTCTTGGTAAGAAAGAGCTCATGAAAGATGTAGCCGTCGTGATTGTCGAAGACGAAGAGAAAAAATTAGAAGAAGGAGCTGTTAGTGATGAAGCGACCGAAGGTACTCAGCAAGCGTAATTATCAAACTTATCATATGATAATTACACTTCTAGGAGTCTTACTCTAGGGGATTTTTATAGCCATTATCTCAACTTTAACCCTATCTAGTATGTATCAATTAACTCCTTTTGAGCCAATGGGTATAGAGTTATCGATACGTGCCAACCTAGTGTGGGAAGATGATTGTTTAGAATTAAATTTTGTCATTGATGGAGAGATAGCTCTGATTGATTTGCCAGAGTCTAATAGCTCAAAAGAAAGAATTCTAGGTCTATGGGAGTCGACTTGCTTTGAGCTATTTATTAAAGATGCAAATTCTTCTAAATATTTAGAATTTAATTTTTCTGCTAGCGGGGATTGGAATTGTTATACTTTTGAGCATTATCGTTCTGAGTTAAAGGAGTTACCAACTATGCAATCTAAGTATATAAAAGTAGCAACTCAACACTCCAAAAATACTTATCAATACAAAGTAGAGATTAATACCACTGAATTATCTCAAATACTACAGAAAGTGGGACAGAGGAAAATAGGTTTAAATGCAGTGATAAAAACAGGGGGCAAACTATCCTATTGGGCGTTAAACCACCCTAAAAATCAACCTGATTTTCATGATGTGCAAGGCATGTGTATAAGTATTTAATGCCTGAGCGATTTCATTGCTTAAACCTTGATTATTAGTTAGAATTTTTCTACATTAGCCCTCATTATGAAAACATATTTGATAGCTAGTTTAGTTGCTCTGACTACTTTGGTTCAAGCTGATGTCACGGTGAGTATCTTTAATCAAGGAGTCGCTGAGAGTGATGGTGCAGGGGATAGTCAGACTTTTAGTTACCAGTCGAGCAAAGTAAAAGCTGATTTATTGCAACATAGATTTGCCGTGCAAGATAATCGAGATTTTTCTTTTTACAAAGTTTATGCTGATTACACTTATACTCGTTTGGAGTGGGAGCCGCAGCAGTTTGAATTAGAGAATTATGGGTTAGGTTTGACTGTCGGTGAGATTAATAACGGCAAAGGGCGTTGGAGCTATTTAGCGAATATTCACACTGCGCTGCGCCAACAGCGTGGGTTAAGTGCTGATATAAGCGACATGAGAACTATAGGTTTTGTTTTTGGAACTTATGAGGTTAAAAAACCATGGTGGGGAGAGAGTTTATCATGGAGTGTGGGCCTTGCGTATCTCGATCTTGAAGATGGAGAGAGTGTTATCCCTATCGCTGCTTTTAAATGGAAGCTTAATGAAGATTGGCTCATTGAGTCTAAGAGTACAACTATCAACTCTCATTACAGTGTGAATAATAGCTGGACTTGGAAATCGATGATTGGACGTAAGAATGAGGTTTGGGATATTGATCAGGGTGGTGAGCTGCGTTGGGCAACTTTTCAGATAGGGACAGGTATGACTTATAAAGTCAGTGGCAAGATGACGGTTGAGTTCCTCACAGGTGTAAATATGGGTGGAGAAGCTCAAATCAAAGAGGCAGGAGCTTTAAACCGTGCTAGAGACGTCGACTCAGGAGTTTGGGTAACTGCGAGCTTAAAATATAATTATTAATTTAAGTAAATTAAGAGCTCAATAATATGCAAACAAGTTTTAAAGATTGGTGGACTTTGTGGAAGGGTAATCTCAACCTGTTTGTGTTGATGACGACTTTTTTTGGTTTTTGGTTTTCGCCCAATCGTGCTGAGTCTTGGTCAATTTTTGGGCATTTGATGTTGGGAACAGCTCTGATGGCTTTTGGCGCTTCAGCATTTAATCAAATCATGGAGATTGATTTTGATAAGTTGATGAAACGTACAGCAGATAGACCTTTGCCTGCACAGCGTATGTCTATAGTGACGGCTTTTGGTTGTGCCTGGTTTTTTTCTGCCTTTGGTTTATTGCATTTAGCACTCAAGGTGAATGATTCGACCGCTTGGCTTGGCGCTATTGTGCTCGGGACGTACGTATTTATTTATACGCCCATGAAACGTAAGAGCCCTTGGAATACGATGGTGGGAGGCATTACTGGAGCCTTGCCTCCTGTGATGGGTTGGACCGCTGGTGGAGGTGATTGGTATGCATGGATGGCTGTAGGTTTATGTGCGTTACTGTTTTTTTGGCAGTTGCCGCATTTCTTTAGTATCAGTTGGTTGTGCCGTGAGGAGTACGAAAAAGCGGGCTACAAAATGTGGACGAATCATGATGATAATGGCTCTAAAATGTCCAAGCTATGCTTAAGCTATGCCATCATTTTATTGCTTAGTGTTATTGGGGTGGCTCTGATACCCAGTCAGGAATTTCCGTGGTGGTTTATTGTGGTAGGGATTATTATTACGATGCCTATGATTCTAAAAGCATATAAATTATTACCTCAATTTTCTGCTCAATTAGATGATGAGCAACGTCGTGTAAAGGCTAGGCAGTTATTTTTCACTACCTTGTGGTGGTTACCTGCTATTTTTGCAGCGATGATGATTGCTGCCGCTTTTTAATATTTTTATTATGAATCAAAAATTTTCAGTCAAAGATTTAGAACCTGCAGAGGTTGACCCAGCCAAGCTTAGAGCTTTTGCCATTAAGCTATTTGTAGTTGCTATGCTGTGCGCTGTGGTGATTATTTATAGTTACAAAAAGAACACTCAACGCCAAGAGGATATTAATAGACCACCTCGTATTCATCCTATTAAAAACAAGTTAGAGGTGGGTACGGCAGCAAGTGAAGCCATTCAAATGACGGCAGTGGTTGCTGGCAAGATATCCTTGGTAGTTCCTGTATGTGTGAATCAACCACAAGATGCTCAGGTGACTCTCAAAAGCGTAGAGGCTGTTTGCTTAGGTCTTGATGACGAGGCTAAGGCTCTAACCCAAGTGGTGCTTATGAGTATTAACCCAGAACAGGATAGTCCAGCTACGATGCAAACATGGGCTAAAAATAACTATGATTTTTCTAGTGTACAGGTCATTGTGGTCGATGGACCAGCAGCGACACCTAAAGAGGCAGAAGACACCCGTAATTTTGCTAAGAAACAATTTAGATTTGAACCGCTTTATCAGGATAAAAATACAAAAAAATGGGTGTTCCCAACGATGGTAGCATTAGTAGATACGCAAAAGACCTTTAGAGGTCGTTATGATTTTGAAGAAGCTTACCAAGTAGCCAATGAATACGGTGAAATTTTAGAAGCTAAACTCATTTCTCATATCAATTATCTGGTGACAGATAGTAAAACTACAAATTAATTTATTAATATCATGAAAAACGTCAAATTATTTTATACAGGAGTCGGTATTGCTTGTGTCGCCATTGTTGCCATTAGTGTGCTCACGCAAAAAGTGGGTAAAGAGCAAACCGATGAGATTGTTGCAGGAGTTAAAAAACAGGCTGCGCCTATTTTTCTCACTTTAGAAAATAACCTAACGGCTACTAATCAAGATAATCAGGAAGTATCACTGCATGATTTGAAAGGTAAGGTTTGGCTATTTAGTCAGTTCTTTATTCGTTGTCCGCAATGTGCGCAACGTAACTTTGATGACTTAAAATTTTTCATGGAAGAATTTAAATCAGATCCTGATTTTCATATGGTGAGCATGACACTCAATGCTGAGCACGACACAGTGGATAAACTCTCTGAATACGCCAAGCTTTATGACGCTTCTACAAGTCGCTGGTGGTTTTTGACTGGTGAGCAGGATAAATTACGTGATTATGTGTCTACAGAGATGAAGTTCCTCGATGTCAAAGAGCGTACAGATGAAAAAGAAATTAATGAAAAAGGCTTATTTGCTCACGATTTAAGCATCGCGCTTTTTGATAAAAACCTCAATATGCGTGCTAAAATAGATCTAAACTTTGCTAAAGGCCAAGATGAGAAATTTTACCAACAGATGGTCAAGGAGCTCAAGTTACGTATTAATGAAGTCCTAGCCGAATAAAATCTCGCTTTTGATACCTATCAAGTCATTCATAAAATTAGCATGTCAGATAAACAGCAATTTATAAGCCAGCCAGTGAAGCAAGGCTGGGTAAAAAACAGGCACATCATAGCGTGGACACTATCTGTTGTAGTGTTAGGTATTGTGGTAAGCCTGCGTTATTTAGATCTACCATTACCTGAAGATTTAGATCTCACCTTTTGCCCGACATTGCATGCTATACTCAATACATTGAGTTTCTTTAGCTTATTAGCAGCTTGGTTTTTTGTGATGCGAGGTCAAATCAAATTACATCGATTTTTTATTCAGTGTGCGATGATTTTATCGACCATCTTTGTTCTGAGTTATGTGCTCTATCATGCAACGCATGCACCTGTCACTTATCAAGGTGAGGGAGTGATGCGCACCATATATTTTAGTTTGCTTCTGACTCATATTATACTCGCAGCAGTTATGTTACCATTTATTTTGTTAACATGGATGCAGGGCATGGGGTTTAACTGGGCAGCACATAAAAAGTTAGCTAGATGGGTGATGCCATTGTGGCTAGTGGTTTGTGCGACAGGTCCTATTTGCTACCTTATGCTGTATTAAAATGGTTCTTTTGGTAAGAATAACCACTTCTTAAAACAGTTGTAGTGCTCAAGTAGTATTATCTGTACTGTAGCGTACTCTAAGGTTCGTCTGCTTCAAGTCGCTTACTCATCGACAACAACTTATTTTAATTTACAAAAGTTTTTTTACAAGTTGTAGATGTTAGAGTTGTTGCTAGGTAATAGGATAACTTGCCTATTGTTTATTTTCTGCTATTAATTAGACATGTCTATTGAGTCAAATTTAGAAAAATTAGGGCTAGTTTTGCCTCCTGCACCTGCGGCAGCTGGTTTATATGAACATGGGGTTTTATCAGGCAACCAATTATTCCTTTCTGGAGGGCTGCCATTTGATGCACAAGGTGAACTCGTTAAAGGCTCAGTGCCTTCAGTTTGCTCTATTGAAGTGGCTCAAAAAGCGGCAGAATTGATTATCCTTAATCGTTTGGCTGTGGCGCAGGAGCAACTGGGTTGTTTGTCAAAAATTAAGCAAGTTGTACAATTGCAAGGGTTAGTAAACTCTGATCAAGATTTTTATGGGCATCCAGGAGTCATTGATGCTGCTTCTCAATTATTGATTGATATTTTAGGAGATAAGGGTAAGCACTCGCGCTTAGCTTATGGTGTAGCTGCCTTACCATTAAATGCCGCTGTAGAAATTGCTCTAATTTTAGAGGTAGATCCTACTTAGCAGAACTAATATTATGTTTGAGTTTTTAAAGAATATTACAGATATAGAAGTCGCCTTGTCTGCCTTGGTTGCGATTGTAGGGTTGCTGTTAGCTTTATTTATTGTAGTTATTCTATTTCTGAATAGATGGTTTTATTTTGTTAAAACTAACCCAAAGATTAGTAAACTCGAAGGGATCCAACAAAGTATCATTAATCATGATATTGAAGAAGCTGTCAAAAATGCGGCTAAACTTCCTACACCTCTAAGAAAAATTATTGTCCAAGTGGTGAGTTACCATAATTGGAGTCGTGCAGACTTGTGTTCATTAGTAGATGATTATTATGAATTACTGATGCCTCAATTAAGAGCTAAACTAGTAGGTTTTATAGCTATTACTATGGTGGCTCCTCTGTGGGGCTTATGCCTATTTTTGCTAGAATTTAAAAATAGATTTTCTTTGCAAGTCCAAGAGATTTCCTTGCTTTTGCAGGCGAATCAAGAAGGAGTTAATTATTTAAGACAAGGCCTACAAAATTGTATCTGGAGTTTGGTTATTTCCATTGTGGCTTATTTGGCTTATCTCTACTTTTCTAATCAAGCGTTACAGATGAGAGTCAAGCTGCAGAGCTTAACTCTTGATATTGTTAATACTATTCATCAAACAGCCCAACAAGAAAGTAAAACAAAACCTAAAGTTTGATATGAAAATATCTGAGCATCAGTACCCCTTATTTTTACCTTGGCAAGCTTGGGTGCTCAATGGTTTTTATGCGTGTGTTTTAATTGTCATTTGCCTTTGGGTTGAGCCGTCATTTCATCAGCGCTTGAATAGTTTTTGGATTGATCCCAATGAAGTGATAATCAATGAGTTTAATTTAACCCAGACATTCCTTGTCACGACACAGCAAAGTACAGAGTTAACTTACTATTTAAATAGTAAGCTCGTGACTCAAGATCAACTAGAGAGTCAATTAGCCACTATTGCCAAAACTTTTAATGATAATAATCAACAAAGAGCATTAATTGCTTTAGATTTAGACCCAGCATCAACCATTCAATCACAGCAAGATTTGTTAAGGGTTATTCAAGAGTTTGACTTAAAAGCAGTTCAAGTTTCATTGCGTGAATAATACTGTTTGATTTTTCATTATGGTTCAATCTCACATAAAGTCTAAATTATCTCTAAGAGCTATAACTCTATTAAGTGTCGCTCTTTTTGTGTTTGTTCTAGAGCTCATATTTTATTACACGCCTTTAAACCTAGGCTTTGTTGTAAGTCCTATTCATACTAGTTCACTGAGTGAGCCAACTTTAAGTTACGAGTATCAAAAAAATGAAACTGTAGCGGATCTCAATTCAGATCAGTTAATCTATTTAAAAACGAATTTAAGTCCTCATGTTTACCGTTATAAACTAGACCTGACCACTATACCTGAGTTAGCAGAATTAGCATTTGTCAAAGAGGGTTATACCAGTAGTCTAGAGTTATGGAGCACACCTGATTTATCGCAAATCCAAACCAACAAAGCACTTAGAACGGCCATGTCAAAAGCGAATATTTCAGGAGAGATTTTCTTGCCCAAATTAAATTCCCAATCTTTCGTCGCTCAGCCTCCTAAAGCTAGAAAAGCCAATAACCTAACTATTATTTGTTACCTAAGGTTGGTTGGTGATTTAAAGCAGCGGCTGCCTAGTTCGTATGGATTAGATTTAAATCTGACTGAAGAGTACATAGGGTTTAGCTATGACTATCAGATAGGCGTGGATAAGCTCGGCAAAGTTCAATATGTATTGCCTTTGTCTCGTGTAGATGCTCAGATGAACAAAACCTTGATTAATGCACTTTGGCAGCTGCCTTTTGAAGCTAATTTAGAAGCTGCAGCTAATGATATAGAGTGGGGTAGGGTGAAAATTGAGTTTGATTACTAGTGTTATGACTTTGAGTGTAGATGTATTAGCTTTGTGTTGTTTATTAGTTATTGTCATCAGCTACTTTTTATGGAGCATGAAGCAGAGCTTAGTACAAAGATTAGCTGACCATAAAGAGAGCTTAAAGCATGTGTATTGCCGCTTCTGCCGACAAAAGTCTAAACTAAGTAAAGGAGACCTACCCCAAGCTTCTAAAAAAACAGCCACTTGCCCCATTTGCCAAAGAGAGCAATGGAGAGGCAGCTCCAAGCATTTGCTTTAAGTACTGATTTTAATTAAATAAAATCCTGATACCAGCTATAATCATGAGGATGGCAAAACCCTTTTGCAGATATTGTGGTGGCACGACTTTGAGGTAGTGTGCCCCTATCCAGGCGCTGATAATAGCGCCAATTAGGCAGGCTATAGCAATGGGTAAATTGATAAGTTGGTCACTTGATTTGAAATGGTTCACGCTCGAAGACAGCGAAACACCGATAATAACCACAAGAGATGTGGCAACCGCTGCTGGATAGGGCAGTTTTAAAATATAAATAAAGCAAGGAACCATAATTAAGCCACCACCAATACCAAAGAGTGAACCTATAAATCCAGCCACCAAGCCAAGAATAAGAGCGATAATAAGAGGAGTCATAAGTATAGGGGTTAGCGGGTGAGTTTAATAATAAGCTGTTGTAGGAGTAGTTTGCTATCTTGGTTAGAAAACACTAAGAGTCTATCCGTTTGAGCACAAGCGTGTAAGTTATTGAGGTAGTCGGTCTTAGGATTGAGGTTTTGACTAGCCAAAAATAGTGGGTAGGCACTCACCATACCTTTTTTATTTCTGGGTAGAATTTGTTGAATATTTTCAGGGATAGTCTCTAATTGCGTTTGGAATTGTTTATAATTTCTTGCAATGTTGACCTTGCGGTTAATTAGATCTGCATAATAAAGGTTGCGAACACAAGGAATAATAGCTGCTCTAATAATTTCAATAGGGCTTTTGAGTTGGTTGAGTTGTTCTTCGACTAATTTCCAGGCTTTTTTGAAGTCTTGTTGTTCTAGGGCTCTGCTAATTTCAAAGACAATGCCGGCACGTGTAAGAGGCACTAAGGTTTCAATGATTTCTTTGGTGATGGTTGAGTTGTCTTCTTGATTAGAAAGGTAGAGGCTGATTTTTTCCATCTCGACATCAATCTGGCGTGTTTGATTGCCGATTAGTAAAGTAAATAACTCAAGAGCATCTGGGGTGAATTTAAGGTTTTTTTGGGCCGCTTTTTCTCTAATAAGAGGGTTGATATTGCGCTCCCAACCATCACGACTCATGTCGATTGCATCGTAGGTATGAACCTGACTAATCTTGCTAAGTAATTTGTAGAAGCTTTTGCGTTTGTCTATTTGACTAGCGGTAATAATAAGGGTTACTCCTGTTTGAGGGAATTGCTCTAAATATGGTGTGAGTTGAGCAATGCCATCTTGGGTGGCTTGACTCTTGCCTAGAACACTATCCCCTAAGAAATTAACTTGTTTAAGATAGATGACTTTCGCATCACCAAAAAAACTAACAGTTTGAATAGCTTCAATGACTGAAAGGCAAATATTCAGCGCTTGTTCAGAATCGTCAGCTTGTCCCGAGATAATCTCACAATTAAGCTCGTCTGAGGGCTTAATACGTTCAAAGTAAGCTTGAGCTTCTGAACTGACTTGCCCTTCATCAGAACCGAAGAATGTGATGATATTTGGGCCCTCTTGCATACCTTTAATTAATCACTAATCCACAAAAAATGCCAGTGGAAAATCCACTGGCATTTTTTTTAATTTAGATTTTTAAGAGGCTTAACTAGCTTCTTGTTTAGTTTTTTCATCTTTTTCACGAGCAGCTGATACGAGGAGCTTTCTTCCCATGAAGTATTGCTCATGTAAGACTGAGATAGCTTTGCTAGAGTCAGCAGGGTCAAGGAATTCTACAAAACCATAACCACGTGATTTTTGTGTGTGGCGATTGTAAGCGACTTGAGCACTTTTTAGATTACCTACGCCTTTGAATAGCTCTTCTAAATCATAGTCATTAACATCATAGGAGAGGTTGCCAATATAAAGACGAGTTTCGCTATATTTAACATTAGCGTCATCTCTTTGTGGGCGTGGTTTTCTTGCTTGAGGCTTGCCTGATTTGTTAGCAGGCTTTCTTGTTTGTTTCTTCTTAGAAGGAAGTAAACCTACAGCTTTAAGAATTTTCTGCCACCAAGTGAGAGGTTTTTGCTTAGGTCTTCTGTTGCGGTTGTAATTACCTTTGCCGTTTCTGTTACGGTTAGAGTTGTTATTACGATTGTTGTTACTGCGATTGCGATTGTTACGCTGATTATTTGAGTTTGATTGAGACATTATACTTTAATGAGTAAAGGTGAACTCAATCCGTGTTTTGTATTAGAATAATTCTTGGAGTTGTTGCATAAAAACAGTTATAAATTTCTTCAATAATTAAGAAAGGGATAAAAAGAACTATAAGGGGAAAACAGGGATTGAACGATACGTGATGTCTAGATAACTAATGCTTTTGGTAATTTAACTGTATTTTACAAATTTAGGTTAAATAATGATACATTTCGTAATTAGTTGCGAAATTTGATGTAATGCGTACATCAAGAGAACAGCAATTAGCTATAACGAGACGCCAGTAAGTTATAGAAAAAGCTCACAGATGTCAATTTATTAAGAATTATTAAATAAACCAACAGCTCTAATCAACTAGTGACAGAAAATTTATCATCAGAAAGCAGGCCCGATTTTTCGATATAATAATCATAACCACCTGCATATTGAGTGATTTCACCATTAGAAATATGCCAAGTTTTTTCAGCTAGGTTTTTAATGAAATGAATATCATGAGAAATAAATACGAGTGTACCAGTATATTTCTGTAGAGCTTGAGTGAGCGCTTCGATACTCATGAGGTCTAGGTGAGTGGTCGGCTCATCCATAAGGAGTAAGTTAGGAGGGTTCACCAAAAATTTAACTAGGTTAAGGCGACTTTTTTCACCACCACTGAGCACGGCCGTTTTCTTATGTACATCAGTACGCCTGAAAAGGAAGGACCCTAAAATACTGCGTGCTTCGTCCTCTCTAAGTTCGCCATTATTCTTCATGACTTCTTCGAGTACTGAATTATCTGGATCGAGTGAGGCGCTACGATGTTGAGAATAATAACCCATTTCTGTCGCATAATTAGTAATGAGTTCGCCGCTATCAAGATTTTCTTCGCCGGCTAAAATTTTAATTAAGGTAGATTTACCAGCGCCGTTAGGTCCTACTAAGACAATTTTTTCACCTCTTTCTACAAGAATATCTAGGTTCTTATAGATAATTTTTTCTCCGTAAGCTTTGCAACCTTTTTCAATGCCTATGACTTTTTGATGGCTACGTTGCGGCTCAGGAAAGCTAAATTTAAATAAACGAGATGGGTTGCGCGGTTTCTCCATTTCCGCTTTCATTTTTTCCACTTGCTTAATACGGCTCTGCACTTGAGAGGCTTTAGAGGTGGTAGAGCGAAAACGGTCAATGAACTCTTGGATATGATCGATTTCTTTTTGTTTTTTGCGGTAACGTTCGAGACTTTGTTCGTAACGCACTTCACGCTCTTTTAAGTAGAATGAATAATTGCCAGGAAAATGATTGAGCTTCGCATCATCGATTTCAATGACGCTATCTACGACTTCATCCATAAAGTCTCTATCATGAGAAATGACAAATAAACCGCCAGGGAATTGATGAGTTAAGTAGCGTTGTAGCCAAATAATAGCCATTAAATCTAAATGGTTAGTAGGCTCATCTAAGATTAATAAATCAGGTTCTAGCACAAGCAGTTGCGCTAGGTGGGCACGCATAATCCAACCACCTGAATACTCAGAAGCTGGCTGATCAAAATCAGTTTGCTTAAATCCTAGCCCATCGAGAATTTTTTTGGCTTTGGCTTGGAGTTGAAAACCGTTTTTTTCGTTAAACGTGTCAAAAGCAGCGCCATAAATTTCGCTAGTTTCGTCATTATTCTTAATGTCATAAAGAGCTTTGGTCATTTCTTCGTCAATACCACAGGCAATATCTAGGATACTTGTTTCGCCAGGATTGCCAGCTTCTTGGTCAAGAAAGCCAACAATAGCGTATTCATCAATACTGACTTCGCCTTGATCGGCTTCTTGCGTTCCTTGAATAATTTTAAACAGAGTAGACTTACCTGCTCCATTGGCTCCAACTAAAGCTATGCGCTCACCCCAATTGACAGTGTAACTAATATTATCAAATAAAACACGATTACTAATAGATTTAGTGATATTTTTGAAAGTCAGCATAAGTATAAAAGGTGTAAAATAGTAGAAACCTAGGTAAAGCTAAAATATGCTGTTAGTAAAGCTAAAGATATAAATTATACTTTAGCCACCTCAGATTTTATTTGATATAAATCCATCATCGATAAAACGCCTATAACTCCGCCTAAATCGTTAAGGATAAAACATTTGTAGCGTGCTTTTCTAATCATGGCTTCCGCTGCATCTTCAATAGTATCTGTCATAGTTAGCGTCGGCATATTAACTGGGTAAAGCTGGTTTAATTTAGCTGTTTTCATATCAAAATCAGGTAAACGACAATGATCAAAAAAATCGCCCCTACTTAAAAATCCAGTCAGTACTTTATCTGGACCTTTAACAATTGGGTATAATGAGTGAGCCTGCTGCTTGAATAATTGCATCGCATCATCAAAAGTAGAATCAATATCAATCGAGCAGACATTAGGTTTCATATACTTAGAAATAGGTTGATTCCAACAATTAGGGTCAATTTGTCTCTTGAGGGATAAGAGCTCAGCTTCTGCAGTTACGCCTGATGCTGTTTTGGAGATAACTCTTCTAAAGCGTCTACTAGCTAAGAGCACAGGCATAATCATAGCTCCATCAGCTGATACTAAGTGAGTGGGTTCAAGCGCTTCTGCGTTGTAGAGGTAGCCAGTTTTATGTACCAGTGCTCTTTCTCCAAAGTAATCGCCTTCTTTGATGATGCGCACAATCTCTCCTGTTTCTTTATCTTTGAGGACTATAGATCCTTTTTTAACTACATAAAAGGAAAATGAAGGATCTCCAGCATTAAACAAACGATCACCTACATTTAAATTACTTTCTTTATAGAGCTTAGTGTATCTTGGGTTGAGTAAGTTTAAATCCTTTGGAAAGAATAAGTCTAAGGTCCAATCAATCATAACCCTTAATTTTCTCTCTAGACCAGGTAGTTTCATGAGGTATATACTGCGCCACATAAACCAGGCAAGTAAGCCACTAATTTGCAAGGATCCAATTTTAGCTACCGCACATTGGTGACCAATCGAGGCTAATTCACCCAAACCAGTAAAGGTAAAGTCAGAGAGCTTGCTTTTGTTTTTTTGAGGATTTTCCAAAAGTTTCGCTATATTTTTACCGCAGGCGGTTCCTTGTCGTGAGGCAAATTGAGCTGTCTGCGGACAAAACCCTCCACCTTTGAGAGGGGTATTAGCATTATCGCCGATAGCCCATACATCATCATAGCCAATAACTTGTAAATTAGAATTGGTATTGAGTCTTCCTCTTTCATTAGTGAGTTGATGGTCGTCAGCAAGTTTGAGAATATGCTTATTAGGCGAATTGCCAATAGTACTAATCACAGTGTTGGTGTCTAAACAGCTATTATCGCCAAGAAACACTTTAGATGCAGTAATGGTCTGAAGACGTGTATTTAAAACAAGGTTTAAACCTTTTTTGACGAGTTTATCTTGTGCATAGTTAGCAAGCTTTTCACTAAGTGTGGGCAGAATTCGGTCACGACTATGAACTAAGGTCACGTTAATATCATCAGAGCTTATATTTTGATAATATTGCGTAATTTCTTTAAGGAGGTCTAGCATTTCTCCAGCTGTCTCAACACCGGAATAGCCACCACCCACAACGACAAAATGCAACAACTTTCTTTTTGCTTCTAAATCATTAGTGACATTAGCTTCCTCAACTCTAGAAATAATAGTAGAACGTAGGTGCAGTGCATCACCTACATTTTGAATGAGTAGAGCATGTTCAGTCATGCCTGGTATTTGAGTTAAGTCAACCTCTGCACCTAGGGCTAACACAATATGCTTATATCTAATTATCGTATTAGATGAAAACGCTCCCGATGTAATTTCAACTTCTTTAGTTGCCAAATTAATATGATTAATAACTCCTTTGTATACATTAATACCCTTGCATAAGAGTCGAATGGGGCTGATGACATGACGTGGGCTAATGGATGCACCAGCTACTTCCGCAAGCATAGGCTGGAAAACCATATAATTTTCTTGCGAGACAATACCAATTTTGAAACCTTTTTTTACAGACCTTTTCAGAGCTTTAGCGCAGTAAATTCCAGCAAATCCACCGCCTAAAATCACTACATCAAGATCAATAATATTGTTATGTATATTTTTCATGTGTTAATTTCTCTATATCGCCCCTTAATATATGCTGTTTTCAAGGGGCTATCTGAAATGTCTAAAAATCTAACATTAGCTGTAGCGAAAGTCAAAACTCTAGCATAATTATCAACTAAACAAAAAAAGACCTAGCACTGTTATAGCGCTAGGTCTTTTAAATGAGATATAAAGTTGCTTCTTAAGCAAAAATATCTGCTACAGCTTTGCCTTTTTTGCCACCTACTTGGAAAGGTCTTCCAGAAGGAGAATAAAGAATGGTATTAGGATTAACACCTAAACCATAAGCAAGAGTGGCATTAAAATCACCGTATGTGACAGGATTTTCGGTGATTTTATTATTGTTTTTATCGGTTGCTCCATAGGTAAACCCTTGTTTAACACCTCCCCCAAAGAAGATATGACTCCAAGATGCGGGCTGATGACCACGTCCTACATTGACATCTGAATGACGCCAGTCTCTACCAAATTCTGAAGCGACAACAACGAGCGTGCTATCCAAAATTCCACGGCGCTCTAAATCTTCAAGTAAAGCTGATAGGACCTGATCTAATTCAGGCACTTTATTAGCTAGTGATGATTCAATACCATAATGCATATCCCAACCATTAAAACTTACTTGACTGAAAGTCACTCCAGCTTCAGCTAGTCTAGCTGCAAGCAAGCAACCTTGACCAAACTTACTATTACCATATCTTTCTCTTACCTGAGAGGACTCTTGATTGATATCAAAAGCTACTAAATCTTTACTTAGCATAGTTTTGGTAGCTTCGCCATAAACATCTTGCATGCTAGACACTTGTTGCTGAGGGAATTTTTTGAAAAATTCAGAATTAGCCTTATTAAGTAAATCTAGCTGACTAGCAAAAGCTTCATCACTAACTTTATAGTACTTATTGATATTAGCTAAGCCATCATTAGGATTTTTAATAAGAGCACCAGTATAATTACCGCCAAGCCAACCAGCATCACACTGGCCACTACTACCTAAGATATTAACAAAAGCTGGCAGGTCTGGATTGTTTTTGCCTTTAAGCTTAGAAATCCAAGACCCTACTGGTGGATGGACAATGTCAGAACGCTTTGAGTATGAACGTGGCATATGATAATTAGCCGCAGGGTGACCACCATCAGTAGAGGTCATTGAGTGAATGATTGATGCCTTGTGCATATGTTTACTTGTTTTTTCAAGTAAGCTAGATACAACAATGTCATCTGCTTTAGTGTTGATACTATCGTAAAATGGTTTAGCTCCTGCTTTAGGTGCAAATGTATCATGCTGGCTCATACCACCATTCATGTATAGATAAATAATACTTTTTGCTGGATTATCTCTAGGAGCTGTTGCACTAGCTTCGGCGTGACTGAACTGGTTAAGCGTAGTTAAGCTTGATCCTAATAAAGTACTTCGACCTATTTCTACGCCAAGACAAGTTTTCGCTAAACCTTTAAGAAAGTCTCTGCGTGTATTTTCAGTATGTGATTTTAAGGGGTCTGTTCTCATAATATTTATTGGATAAAACTAAATTCGCTACTAGCAAGTATAGAGGTTAGGATGATAGGCAGAGCCTCTGCTTCACCTAATTGATTAACGATAGCTAAGCACTCTTTTGTCTCCCATTCTTTAGGGAGTCTTGAGTAGGCGCTTAGATAAATTTTATTAATTTTTTCATTAACTGTAGATGCCTTGCTAATTGCTTGA
>Ga0209533_1001479_pt1 | contig 22094 bp, 16 predicted proteins | sample COG_04_FD_184748 | JGI IMG/M metagenome (GOLD analysis project Ga0209533, IMG submission 184748) | Pelagic Microbial community sample from North Sea - COGITO 998_met_04 (SPAdes) (version 2) | ecosystem: Environmental > Aquatic > Marine > Neritic zone/Coastal water | place: Helgoland, sampling...
CTCATCCAATGCGACTTCAAGTACTGCAACATTTGCTTTTAGAACCACAATAGAATCACGAGTAGCCTCTAATGCTAGATTCGTATTGATTAGTTCGATATTGAGAGTAGTGTTTACAGCTGTTATAGAATCTCTTAAATTTTCAAGATCATCAATAAAACTGTCTTTACCAGCTATGGTAATGGAATCGATAACTACTTGTATTTTTAGGTCTCCAATTTCATTTTGCAATTCAGCAACATGAACAGCACACGAAGTAAGTGAGTCTATGTAGCTAGAAATAAGAGAATTTTTAACAGCAATTAAAGCATCCTTACCAGCTATAATTGACCCATAATAATCATGAAGATCTTGAATTTCTTGAGCATGGTCCGCTTTAAGGGCTTCAATCTCTTGAGCATGTGCCGCTTCAAGAGCAACAAGCTCTTGTTCTAGCTCTACAATTCTAACTTGTAATGAACCTATTTGAGCTTGTAAGCTGCTGATAATTTCATTCAAATCAGAAATAGAGTCGTTGGCAATACCAAGATCATTGTTAAGCGATGCAATCGAATCGATTGCTAGCATTACAAGTTGGTTTAAAGAGTCTATTTGATTCTCCAAGCCATCGATTTCATTTTCTAAGCCTTGTACTTCTGCTGCATGAAATTGAATTAATGAATCTATTTTTTGAACATAAAAAGTATCTAAAACAGCTTCTGCACTATCAATTTCACTTGCAACAAAGTCGCTTTCGCCGTCACAAGTACCATTGTCTAATGTAGCTAAAGAATCGTAATTCATCATTGATGCGTACATACAACCAACTCTGAAGCACGAGCCATCGTTTGTGGTAACAAGCGTGTCGTAATTGTCGGCCCATTCTGACATACAACCCAATCGATCACAAGAGTCATCGTCTGTAGTAGCAAATTCATCGTAAGCATCGGCCCAGTCAGACATACAACCCAAACGATCACAAGAGTCATCGTTTGTGGTAGCGAGCGTGTCGAAATTGTCAGCCCAATCTTCTGTACAACCTAAACGGTCACACAGATTTTCAATTTGGGTATTTTGGGTCGCTAAAGCATCGTAATTGTCTGCCCAATCAAACATACATCCTTCCTTGAAACACGAACCATCATCAATCGTAGCTAAAGAATCGTAATTGTCTGCCCACAAAGCCAAACATGCTTCACGGTAACAAGAACCGCCGTCGGTATTAGCCGCTTCTGTTGCATTTGGATTGATAGTAACTTGATAGTTATCTGCCCATTCTGCAGTACAACCTAAATAAATACAAGATTCATCGTCAGTGTTCGCATCAACCTGAACGTCGTTTACTAAGGCAATAAAGTTATCTGCTTGAGCATCTAAACAATCGAACAATTTAGGGTAACAAGAAGCATTGTCTGTATTTGCATCTTCGTTGTAATTGAACATCCCCATAATGATACAGCCTTCTTTTACTTCAATACAAGAGCCGTCTTCATAATCTGCTGCTGGGTTGTAGTTGAACATGGTGTCGTTTGAACATCCGGCAACATAATAACACGAACCGTCATCGGAATTTGCATCTGTGTAAACGTTTCCTTCTGGCGCATCGTAATTGAGAGCCAAGTCATCTATACATCCGAAAATAGATGGGTAACAAGAACCGTCGTTTATGTTTGCACCTTCATCATAGTTAAATGCCCAGTCGGATATACAACCAGGGTACTCACAATAAGTGCTGTCAGGTGTATTGATGTCTTTAAAATGGTTTCCAATTGGATACACATAATTGGCGGCAGTCACCTCTGTACAACCCTCAATAACAGGGATACAAGAACCGTCTTCTGTGTTGGCCATAGAATCGGCAACAAAATTAAAGGCTGTTACATCTGTACATCCTTCTATAAACAGCGTACAGTTGCCAGGTGAATTAGCATTTGGATTGTAATTAAACATGGTAGAATCCATACAGTCTATAACGACTGCAATACAAGAGCCATTGTCTGTATTTGCATCGATTTGGTAATTATAGGCCTCTGGATTTGTACAACCGTAAACAAACGGTTCACAATTTCCGTCGTCTAAAGTGGCTAAAGTATCGTAATTGAATGCCCAACTGTACATACAGCCGAAATTATCACAATCGTTCGGATTGGAAACATTCGCATTTGAATCATAGGTATCAAATAAAGTATCCATACAACCAATGTATTCACAAGTAAGGTCTTGAACGTTGGCTAAAGAGTCAAATTGTAAAGAATTTGCATTCATACATCCAGAAACTACTGCGATACAAGTACCATCATCAGTATTGGCCAAAGCATCGTAATTATATGCCAAACTGTCCATACATCCATGGAATTCACAATAACCATACTCAGTTGCTAATTCACTGAAATTGTCGGCACTTGGATTTTGACATCCAATAACTTCATTGATATCGCATACTCCATCATTATCTGAATCTGCAATACAAACCGAGTCACAGTTGTAAATACTGTCTGAGAACGTACACATAGAAATGTCTGAGTTTGTAGCAAGAGAATCAAATGAGCAAGCGGCAGAATCTGTACATCCAATAATTTCCAATTCGTCTGGTATGCTGTCGCCATCTACGTCGTTAATTGCTAGACCCGAACAGTCATAAAATTCTTCCGCATAAGAACAATTTAAATCATTTTCTGTTGCAAGCGTATCAAAATTACAAGAAATAGGGTCTGTACAACCAGATACTTCTAGAGCATCACAAACACCATCCTCATCCGAATCGGCAAGACAGTTGCCATCACAGTCGTAATACACTTCTGTGTATACACAAGATGAATCTTGTTCGGTTGCAAGTTCGTCGAAATTACAAGCAATAGTATCCGTACAACCAGAAATCTCTAGACTGTCACAAACACCGTCATTGTCTGCATCATCAATACAATTGCCATCACATCCGTAAAGCACTTCTGCATAAGTACACATAGCAGAATCCATTACATTGTAAACAGAAGCATAACTACAAGCCAATGAATCCATACAACCATAGACTTTATCAATACATGAACCGTCATCGGAATTGGCATTTTCATCGTAATTGAACATGTTTTCATAGGTACAACCATAGTAAATACATTGTGAATTATCAGCTGTATTTATGTCGGTGTAAAAAACACCAGAAGCTGCTACATGATTATCAGCTAGGTTATCCATACAGCCATAAATAACAGGGTAACAAGAGCCGTCGTCAACATTTGCGTTGTACGAAATGTTGAAAGCTAATGTATCCATACAACCCAATATAGCCACAGTATAACAAGTACTGTCGTCTACATTGGCTTGTGGATTGTATTCCACAAATGTATAAACGGTACATCCATACGTAATGAGTTCATCGCATGAGTCTTGCTGGTGTGTGTTTGCTAAAGAATCGTATTCCATAAAAGCCTGATCTGTACATCCAACAACGACAGCAACACAAGAAGAATCGTTTGTATTGGCTAGAACCTCGTAGTTGAAAGCTGTAGGGTCTGTACAACCAACTACCACCGCTAAACAAGAGTTGTTAGACGTATTGACTAATGAGTTGTAATTGAAAGCTAAACTGTCCATACAACCGATAACAACAGCTGTACATAAGTTGGTGTTTGTGTTGGCTGAGGAATTGTAGTTGAAAGCCAAAGTGTCCATACAACCGGTAACAATTTCTAAACAAGAGTCGTTACTTGTGTTGGCTAAGGAATTGTAGTTGAAAGCCAAAGTGTCCATACAACCGGTAACAATTTCTAAACAAGAGTCGTTGCTTGTGTTGGCTAAGGAATTGTAGTTGAAAGCCAAAGTGTCCATACAACCGGTAACAAAAGGAATACATGATGTACCTGTCTGGTCAATCGTTGCAGAACTCGAGTAATTTAACATGGTACTGTCTGTACATCCGTATATGATGCAAGTATCTGGAACATTTGCTAAACTGTTGTAATTAGTCGCTAAAGAATCCATACATCCAACAACAGGTAGGGTACACAAACTGTCATCTTTATTGGCTAATACATTAAAATTAAGAGCTAAAGAGTCGGTACAACCAAACGCAAATGGGATACAAGAATCATCATCATCGGTAGCTAAATCGTCGTAATTAAACATAAAATCATACGTACAACCCTCTCTAGTACAAGAGCCATCACTCACCGTAGCAAGCGTATCTAGGTTGTCGGCCCATTCGTCCATACAACCCAAACGAACGCATGAAGAGTCTTCGGTATCGGCTAATGCATCGTAATTATCTGCCCAATCTTCCATACAACCCAAACGAACACAAGAAGAATCGTTTGCTGTAGCCAGACTGTCGTAATTATCAGCCCATTCTTCCGTACAAGATTCTTTAAAACATGTTCCATCATCTGAAGTAGCCAAACTATCAAAATTATCAGCCCAATCTGCTGTACAGCCTTCACGAATACAATTTTCATTGTCTATGGTAGCCAAGCTATCGTAATTGTCGGCCCAATCTTCCATACAACCGTCGTATTCACACAAAGCCGTTACATTTGTATTGATGTCTATAAGAGAGTTGTTGGTTAATATATTAGGAGCCAAATCGTCATCGTAATCGTTGTAATTGATAGCAGTAGAGTCCAAACAACCCTCAATAACCGCAATACAAGAATTGTCGTTGGTATTTGCTAAAGCATCAAAATTAAAAGCATCAAGATCTGTACAACCGAATTTTTTTAAGGTAACACAGTTGCCTGTATCTACATTTGCGGAAAGTTCGAATTCTACATAGGTTGAATCCATACAACCTTCAATAATTGGATAACAAGTACCATCGTCGGTATTGGCTAAAGAATTGAAATTATGAGCTGTGCTATCGGTACAGCCATAATAAACACAAGAACCATTAGAAGTGTTTACGTCACTAGCCACCCCTGCTAGTGAATTTGAAACCCCATCTCCATCAAAATCATTAAAGTTTGCTGCTGCTGTATCCAAACATCCCTCAATAATTGGATAACAAGTGCCATCATTAGTATTGGCTAAAGAATCGTAATTAAATGCATTTTGATTGATACACCCAAGATAAATGCATAAGTCTACCTCTGCACTATTTACATCAACCTGAGAATCTCCCGACAGCGACACATAATTATCTGCAAGAGTATCCATACATCCATAAATATAAGGGTAACAATAAGCATCATCTGAGTTGGCATCCTTATTATAATTGAATGCAGTAGCGTCTGTACATCCGTAGTTAAACTCTATGCAAGAGCCATCGTCTATGGTAGCAATAGTGTCGTAATTAAACATATAATCATAGGTACAACCCAAATACTCACAATCAGAATTAAATGAAGTGTTTACATCAGTTAACAGGTTACCCGTATTTGCGACGAAGTTGTATGCAGCAGAATCGGTGCAACCTGCTATAATAGAGTAACAAGACTCGTCGTTGGTATTCGCATGAGAATCATAATTAAATGCAGTTGAATCGGTACATCCCATGTATTTACATGAATTGTCATCTGTATTGGCAGCTACATCGTAATTAGGAGCTGTATCGTCTGTACAACCCTTGTATTGGCAAAATCCTTCTTGAGAAGCATTTGCGTTGTAATTGTCTGCAACTTCATCCATACAACCCATGTACAAGCAAGTTGTGTCAAAGTGTGTTGCAAGCTCATTGTAATTACTAGCTAAAGAATCTGTACAACCTAATACATAGGAACTCACTCCAGAAGAATCTGTTTGAGCAAATGAATTTGTTAGAAACGTAATTGTAAAAAGAAATGATAAAATACTCTTGAGGGGGGATAAAGTTTTCATAAAATCTGTTTTAAATGAAGTAATTAGGGTTAAAGTGAACGTTATTTATTAGGCTTAGTCAAAGCTTTATTTGTACTACTTTATAGGCTTAGTTATCTTAATTGATGTACTTTTAACTAAAGTGTTTTTAGAAAACATAAAATCTAGGAATGCACTTTTATAAATGGCTCCTAGAGGAATATTCTTGTTCCCAACCAAAATCGTATCATTGGTGAAACTCTCAACAAAATCAATATTCACAGCATAAGATCGATGGCATTGAAAAAGATCTCCACTTAAAAAAGCAACCACCTCCTTAAAAGGTGTAGCTGTATTTAGTTTCTCTTTACAAAACACAATTGTTCTTCCTTTACTCGCATGAATATACTTAAGGTCTTCTAAATTTATTCGATTAAATTTATTTCTACCTGTTTTAATTATAATTATCTTGTTCACAAAATGAGGGTTAGTTTAAACTAATAGAGACCAAACATATTATATATGCTTCGTCAATTTGTTGGTATGCTTTAAAAAATGGGGTTTGGACAATGAAACTCTAATATCTTAGACTTTTTAAAAACTACCCTAACTCATATTTACATCGACACTATTTTTAATGTAGACGAAAACAAAAAGGTTAACGTTTTACAAAAAAAAATACTTAAAAAGAGAAGTGAAGGAAAACCCATTCAAAAAAGATTTGAACAAAAAAAAGCCGCTCGAATTTCGAGCGGCTTTTTTTTGTTTAGTAGATCTATTTTTCGGACTTAACGGAAGCCGATAAAAATTCGCGGTTCATTAGGGCTATATTGTCTAAAGAAATTCCTTTAGGACATTGTGCTTCACAGTCTCCTGTATTTGTGCAATTCCCAAAGCCTAGCTCATCCATCTTTGCAACCATATTTAAAGCGCGTTCTTGGGCCTCAACCTTACCTTGAGGTAAGTGTGCTAGGTGCGATATTTTAGCGGAGGTAAAGAGCATTGCAGAAGAGTTTTTACAAGTGGCCACACAAGCACCACAACCAATACAAGTTGCTGCATCAAATGCTTTATCTGCATCTGCTTTACGAACGGGTAAGGAGTTTGCATCTTGCGTATTTCCAGAAGTGTTTACCGAAACGTAACCTCCAACCTGAATAATTGCATCAAAGGCGCTACGGTCTACCACTAAATCTTTAACTACAGGAAATGCAGCAGCTCTCCAAGGTTCTATATAGATGGTGTCGCCATCTTTAAAAGAACGCATGTGCAACTGGCAGGTAGTAATTAAATTTTCTGGACCATGTGGCTCTCCGTTAATGTACATGGAGCAAGATCCACAGATTCCTTCACGACAATCGTGATCGAAAGCTACAGGTACCTCTCCTTTTAGAATAAGTTTCTCGTTTAACACGTCCATCATTTCCAAGAAAGACATGTCGGGAGAAATAGCAGACATTTTGTATTCCACAATACGTCCTTTGTCTTTAGCGCCTTTTTGACGCCAAACTTTAAGTGTAAGATTCATACCAGCCATTATTTGTAGCTTCTTTGTTTCAACTCAATATTTTCGAACTTCAAGTCTTCCTTAAGAAGCTCAGGTGTTTCGTTTTCACCTTTGTATTTCCAAGCGGCAACGTAAGAGTATTCCTTATCGTTACGCAGTGCTTCTCCTTCGGGAGTTTGATGCTCCTCGCGGAAGTGACCTCCACAAGATTCTTCACGGCTCAAGGCATCGTGACACATCAGCTCTCCTAACTCAATAAAATCGGCAACACGTCCTGCTTTTTCTAATTCCTGATTTAAACTGGTTTGAACTCCAGGAACTTTTACTTCTTTCCAAAACTCTTCGCGTATGGCTTTAATTTCAGCAAGTGCCTCTTCAAGACCCTCTTTGCTTCTAGACATTCCACATTTTTCCCACATCACCTTACCCAATCGTTTGTGAAAATGATCTACTGTTTTAGATCCTTTATTGCTCATAAAGAAATCCAAACGCTCTTTCACATTTTTCTCCGATTGCTCAAAGGATGCATGGTCTGTAGAAATTTCTCCAGTACTGATGTCGTCTGCTAGGTAATTAGAAATGGTGTAAGGCAATACGAAGTAACCATCGGCTAAACCTTGCATTAAAGCAGAGGCACCCAATCGGTTTGCACCGTGGTCAGAAAAGTTAGCCTCTCCGGCCGAAAACAAACCAGGTACGGTTGTTTGTAAGTTATAGTCTACCCATACGCCACCCATTGTGTAGTGTATTGCTGGGTATATTTTCATGGGCATTACGTAAGGGTTCTCAGCAGTAATCTTCTCGTACATTTGAAATAAATTTCCGTAACGAGCTTCAACAGCTTCTTTTCCTAAGCGGTTTATCGCCGCAGAAAAATCTAAAAATACCGCTTGTCCAGCTTTATTTACTCCGTAACCCGCATCACATCTTTCCTTGGATGCGCGCGAGGCAACATCGCGAGGTACTAAGTTCCCGAAGGCTGGATATCTTCTTTCGAGGTAATAATCTCTATCGTCTTCAGCTATATCTAAAGCTGTTTTTTCTCCGTTTGCAATTGCTTTTGCGTCTTCTTTTTTCTTGGGAACCCAAATACGTCCGTCGTTACGAAGCGACTCCGACATCAAAGTCAGTTTCGATTGATGATCTCCAGTAACAGGGATACATGTTGGATGAATTTGAACGAAACAAGAATTGGCAAAATGCGCACCACTTTTGTAAGATTTCCATGCTGCGGTTACGTTAGAGCCCATAGCATTGGTAGAAAGGAAATATACATTTCCGTAACCTCCAGAAGCAATAACTACTGCGTGTGCAGCATGTCTTTCTACAGCTCCTGTAATTAAATTACGTGCAATAATACCACGGGCTTTACCGTCTATTTTTACAACTTCCATCATTTCATGGCGGTTGTACATCGTAACCGTTCCTTTATGAATCTGACGGCTTAATGCTTGATATGCACCAATTAATAATTGCTGTCCGGTTTGTCCTTTTGCATAAAAAGTACGTTGTACCTGTACTCCACCAAAAGAGCGGTTGTCTAAAAGTCCACCATACTCGCGGGCAAAAGGAACTCCTTGTGCCACACATTGATCGATGATATTAGCAGAAACCTCTGCCAGTCGATACACGTTTGCTTCGCGCGAACGGTAATCTCCACCTTTTACAGTATCGTAAAACAATCGGTAAGTACTGTCGCCGTCGTTTTGGTAATTTTTTGCAGCGTTAATTCCACCCTGTGCAGCAATAGAGTGCGCACGACGAGGAGAATCTTGAAAACAAAATGATTTTACATTGAAACCCATTTCGCCAAGAGAAGCAGCGGCAGCACCACCAGCTAAACCTGTACCAACAACAATAACGTCTATGTTTCTTCTGTTAGAAGGGTTTACAAGCTTAGCATCTGCTTTAAACTTTGTCCATTTATCTGCTAAAGGACCCTCTGGAATATTATCGAATAATTCTTGCATATCCTTATAGTTGAGTAATGTAGAAATAAATTGGGAACGAAATGAATCCTAAAGTGATTGCTACAGCAAATGCAGTACCCGTCTTTTTAATAGTAGGTGTGTATTTTTTATGACGCAATCCTACCGATTGAAATGCCGACTGGAAACCGTGGTTAAGATGTGTTCCTAAAAGCAGCATTGCAGCAACGTAAATTGCAGAGTACCACCATTGACTAAAGGCCGATACAACCATAGTAAACATGTCTTTTATTTCAACACCGGAGCTATCGAAAGCCATAGCTACATCTCCAAATTTATACCCGTACCAAAACGATTGTAAGTGCAGAATTAAGAACGCTAAAATTATAGAGCCCGTAAGACCCATGTTTCTAGAATACCAAGAACTCTGCTTTTTATCCATCGCATACTTTACTGGCTGAGCAGCTTTGTTTGCTTTTGTTAACATAACCGCATCAACAATATGCGTTAAGAACCCTAGTACCAGTACAATTTCCATTACACGAATGATTGGGTTTGAAGACATAAAACGAGTGTACTCGTTAAATTGAACAGGATCTGTGAACAAGGCCACGTTTCCAATAAGGTGTATCAAAAGAAAACTGCAAAGGAATAAGCCTGTAACAGCCATTAAATACTTCCTTCCCAGTGACGATGAAAACAATCCAGCGCTATTGCTCATGATGATTTTCTTTTATCTAGGATTTTTAATTCGTTTTTAATAATACGCAAATTTAACATACCTATAAGCAGCAAACAAACCAAGCAGCAATTAATATCCATTCTTAATAATAGAATTTAAAATTCGAAACTCTTTTTTCTCTTCCTAGTTTGACGATTGATTTTAAAACACGAAATTTGAAGCGATGGATACAACTCAGAACTATTGCGCGAGCCTTACGGCATACCAAAGATATAAAAGTCACGAAGTAAAAATTGGTTCTATTGGAATTGGTGGAAACAACCCCATACGATTGCAATCGATGACAACCACCAATACCATGGACACAGAAGCTACCGTTGCACAATCTATTCGTATGATTGAGGCAGGCTGCGAATTGGTTCGTATTACCGCTCCCAGTAAAAGAGAAGCCGAAAACCTACAAAACATAAAAGATGAATTGGTAAAAAGAGGTTACAATACCCCTTTGGTTGCCGACATTCATTTTACACCAGCAGCAGCAGAAGTTGCTGCGAGAATTGTAGAAAAGGTTCGTGTAAATCCAGGAAATTACGCCGACAGAAAGAAATTTGAGGAACTCGAATATACAGAAGAGAGTTACCAAGCTCAACTCGAAAGAATTGCAAAACGCTTTACACCTTTAGTAAACATTTGTAAAGAAGAAGGAACCGCCATGCGCATCGGAACCAATCATGGATCGCTCTCAGATCGAATTTTAAGCCGTTACGGCGACACGCCAATGGGAATGGTAGAGTCGGCATTAGAATTTTTACGTATTTGCAAGCACTTAAATTACGATCAGGTTGTTATTTCTATGAAAGCCAGTAACCCACAAGTAATGGTGCAAGCTTACCGTTTGCTGGTAAATAAAATGCAAAAGGAAGGAATGACTTACCCACTTCACTTAGGAGTAACAGAGGCAGGAGAAGGTGAGGATGGCAGAATAAAATCGGCCGTTGGAATTGGCGCTTTACTCGAAGATGGTATTGGAGATACCGTACGCGTTTCGTTAACGGAAGAACCAGAATTTGAGATTCCAGTAGCAAAACAACTGGTAGATAGATACCTAAACAGACTGCCGCACGACAAGATTGAAGAAATTTCTAAAAACCCAATTGAACCCTTTGAATACCATAGAAGGAACACGCAGAGTGTAGAAAATATTGGCGCTAAAAATGTTCCTGTTGTGCTAGCAGATTTTTGTCTGAAAAAGAAAATAACACCCGCTAACCTGTTTGCATTAGGCTATAATTATTCGGTTCCCTTAGACAAATGGACTATTTCGGATATGGCTTGCGACTATATTTTTACAGGAGATACAACCATTGATTTTGAAATTCCTGGTACATTAGGAATTGTATACAATCATAAAACATGGCTGCATAACAAAGGCGAACGTCGTTTTCCTTTTTTAGATGCTAAAACCTATTTAAGTGATGTAGAATGCTCTACTAAGCTAAACATCGTTTACGTTTGCTTAAGTGATGTGACTGAAGCCTTGCTCTCAAAACTGAAACAAGACGTTACAGCGGTTTTAATGATTGACACTTACAACAAGCATGGAATGGCAGAACAGCGCCGCTTGTTTATTAAGCTGATGAATGCCAAGTGTAAAACTCCAGTTATTATTGGTAGAGCCTATGGAGATTTAACGCAAGAGCAATTACAACTCCAAGCCTCTACAGATATAGGTGTTTTGTTATTAGATGGCCTAGGCGACGGTGTGTTTATAGCCGCAGAAAATTGCGGTGGCGACAAAATAGTTACACAAACTGCCTTTGGTATTCTTCAAGCTACCCGAACCCGAATCTCAAAAACAGAATACATCTCGTGTCCAAGTTGTGGAAGAACGCTCTTCGATCTTCAAGAAACAACTGCTAAGATTCGAACAAAAACCAGTCATCTTAAAGGATTAAAAATTGGAATTATGGGCTGTATTGTTAACGGACCAGGAGAAATGGCCGATGCTGATTATGGTTATGTTGGTACAGGCGAAGGTAAAATTACCCTTTACAAAGAGCAGGATGTAGTGCAAAGAAATATTCCTGCAGAAGATGCGGTAAATGCACTGATAGACTTAATTAAAGAACATGGAGATTGGATTGAGCCCGCTCTTTTAAATTAAGTCTTATCCGCTTGGTAAAAGTCCAGTACAATTAATCTAAAGGCAAAAATATTTGTATGGAAAAAACACGCTGCAACTGGGCAACTAAAGATGCGCTTTACATTACTTACCACGACACTGAATGGGGTGTGCCGCTTCACGACGAGCAAAAATTATTTGAGTTTCTTATCTTAGAAACCTTTCAGTCCGGCTTGAGTTGGATTACCATACTTCGTAAAAGAGAAAATTTCCGCAAAGCCTTTGATGATTTTGATTTTAGAAAAGTAGCGCTGTACGATGAGGTTAAAGTGCAAGAACTCCTATTGAATAGCGGAATTGTAAGAAACAAGCTTAAGGTTAGAGCCGCAATAAGTAACGCAAAAGCTTTTATAAAAATTCAAGAAGAATTTGGAAGTTTTGACACTTATGTCTGGGCTTTTGTAGACAACAAACCCATTCAAAACACTAGAAAAGTAATGAGCGAGGTTCCTGCAACAACAGAAACCTCAACCAAACTTAGCGAAGACCTTAAAAAAAGAGGGTTCAAATTTGTTGGGTCTACCGTATTATATGCCTTTATGCAGGCAACCGGAATGGTAAACGACCATGTGGTTGATTGCTTTAGACGCTCTGAATTAAACGGATTACAATAAAAAATTTGGCCGCTATGAGCGTGTAGAGAACATCTAAACTGTTTTTGAAAGCTGTGGAAATCAAAGCCAAATTTTGTTTACTTTAGTCCTCACAAATACACAGCCATGAAAAAACTTACCTACCTACTTTTCTCTGCCATATTGTTCGTTTCTTGCAACCAAAAAGAAGATTTACGAGTAGACAAGCACAGTTTTTCGGAGCCTCATAATATTCGTACAACACATTTAGATTTAGCGGTAACAGTAGATTTCGAAACGGAAGTTATTTCTGGTAAAGCCAAATACACACTTGAAAATTTAGTGGGTAGTAAACAATTGATTTTAGATGCCAATGGTTTAAGAATTGATCAGGTTTTAAGTGCTGGCCTGGAATGCACGTATAGGCTTGGAGAAAATGATTCTATATTAGGCCAAGCTTTAATTATCGACTTAGAAAAAGAAGCTACAGAAGTTACTATTTACTACCAATCTGCTCCAAATGCAAAAGCCTTGCAATGGTTAAACCCCAAACAAACAGCAGGTAAAAAACAACCTTTCTTATTTACTCAATCACAAGCAATTTTAGCTCGAACTTGGCTTCCTTGTCAAGACTCGCCTGGCGTGCGGTTTAGTTACAATGCTACGGTTACAGTACCAGCAGGATTAATGGCGGTGATGAGTGCGGAAAATCCTACTAAAAAAACAAGTGATGGAGTTTATCATTTTAAAATGAAGCAAGCAATTCCAGCTTACTTGATGGCCCTTGGAGTAGGAAATTTAGAATTTAAAAGCCTAGGAGCACACACCGGAATATATGCAGAACCAGAAATGATTGCAAAGGCTGCATACGAGTTTGCTGAAACTGAAAACATGCTTAAAATTGCCGAAAAAATGTACGGAAAATATGCCTGGGAGCGTTACGACATGCTTTTACTTCCCCCAAGCTTTCCTTTTGGTGGAATGGAAAATCCTCGCTTAACTTTTGTTACACCAACCATCTTAGCCGGCGATAGATCTTTAACCGCCCTAATAGCACATGAGCTTGCACACTCTTGGTCTGGAAATTTAGTAACCAATAAAACTTGGGATGATTTCTGGCTAAACGAAGGTTTTACGGTTTATTTTGAACGTAGAATTATGGAGCAGATGGAAGATAAAGATTATGCCGACATGCTGGCACTTTTAGGCAAACAAGACCTCGAACATACCGTAAATACTCTTGGGCATTCGCACAAGGATACGCACTTAAAACTAGATTTACTGCAAAGAGATCCGGACGACGGAATGACAGATATTGCTTATGAAAAAGGCTTTTTCTTACTGCGATTGATTGAGGAAACAGTGGGCAGAAAACAATTTGATGTTTTCTTGAATACATACTTTACAGAAAATGCATTTAAAGTTATGGATACAGAAGAGTTTGTTCTGTACTTAAACAACAATTTGCTCAACAATGATGTGGAAGCAAAGCGTAAAATCCGTTTAAATGAATGGATTTATGGTGCGGGAATTCCCGACAACTGTCCAAAAGTAAAGTCTACTAAATTTAAAGCGGTAGATCAAGGAATTCTTTCCTTCGAAAAAGGCTATCCTTTGGCAAATATTAATTCAGAAAAATGGTCGTCTCATGAGTGGTTGCATTTTTTAAGACAGTTGCCGAAAGACCTTTCTTTAAATAAGCTAAAAAAACTTGACCTCGCATTTGGTTTCACAAAAAGCGGGAACTCTGAAATATTAAATGCTTGGTTTCAGCTTGTAATTCCTACAAACTATAAGGCAGCAGACCAAGCTTTAGAGAACTTTTTAATGACCGTAGGAAGACGTAAGTTTTTACAACCGCTTTACGAGGCGCTCTACCTTAAAAATCCGACGAAAGCTAACAACATTTACCAAAATGCTCGAGAAAATTACCATTCTGTTACAACTCAAACCTTAGATGCGATACTACTTTAGTCGTATTTTGTGATTTGAATAAAAATGTGTTTGAGCCGAATTTACTTACTATTTTCCATAATAGTTCATTTCGTCTATGTATTCCCAAACATTTGCAGGCAGCATGGGTCTTACATCTTTCTTGTCTTTAATAGCATTTCGTATAAAACTAGAGGAAATCTGTATAATGGGAGCACCCACTAGGTTTACGCTCTTGTGCTGATCTAGAGAACCCGGCGGGGTAGCCAAGCGCGGATAAACATACAATTGATGATTGTTGAGAATGTATTCGTGGTTTTTCCACTTGTGAAGTGTGCTCAGGTTGTCGCCGCCCATAATTAGAGAAAAATCTTTGTTTGGGTACTTTTCGCTTAAAACAGCTAAGGTGTTCACGGTATACGAAGGCTGACTTAGTCCAAATTCAATATCCGTTACACGTAAATTATCAAAATCTTTAACCGATCTGTGCACCATCTCCAAACGCGCATAATCGTCTAGTAAATTGTTCTTGTTTTTAAAAGGATTGTGCGGGCTCACAACAAACCAAACTTCATCCAGATTGGTGTAGTTAGCCATGTGGTTTGCAATAATAAGATGCCCTATATGAATGGGATTAAACGTACCAAAATACAAGCCTATTTTCTTCTTACTAGCCATTTAAAAAGTCTGTTACCATTTGAAAAGCTTGCGATTGGGCAGTTTTCAAATCCTTATTAATAATAACCAAATCAAAGTCCTTGGCAAAAGACATTTCTTCTTCTGCTTTGTTTAAACGCATTTGTAGGTTTTCTTTGTCTTCTGTATTTCTAGCAATGAGTCTTTGCTTTAAAACTTCTACCGATGGTGCTTTTATAAAAACGGAAAGTGCTTGGGTACCAAATTGTTTTTTCAGGTTTAAACCACCAACAACATCAATGTCAAAAATTACTTGTTTTCCTTTTGCCCAAATTCGGTTTACCTCAGAACGAAGTGTTCCGTAGAAACGGCCTTTGTAAACCTCTTCCCATTCCAAAAACTCGTTGGCTGCAATCTTAGACTTAAATTCTTCTGGGCTTAAAAAATAATACTGTTCACCGTGCTTTTCGTTTCCTCTAGGTGCTCTGCTGCATGCCGAAACAGAAAATTCTACCGGTACACCTTGTGCCAATAAATAGTTTACAATAGTAGATTTACCTGCACCCGATGGAGCAGAAAATATAATGAGTTTACCCGAGTTCATATTAAAGAACGTTGAGTGTTTGTTCTTTAATTTTTTCTAAAGCATCTTTCATTTGTACCACTAACTTTTGAATTTCGGTGTGGTTTGCCTTAGAGCCCATCGTATTTATTTCTCTGCCTAATTCTTGAGAGATGAAACCTAATTTTTTTCCATTAGATTCTTCAGAGTTCATGGTTTCGATAAAATAAGAACAGTGGTTTTTTAAACGCACTTTTTCTTCCGAAACATCCAACTTTTCAATAAAGTAAATCATTTCTTGTTCCAAACGATCTTTATCAAAATCAACCGATTGCAATACATCCGATAGCTTGGTAGATATGCGTTCTTTGATCGTATTTATGCGCTCTTGTTCGTACCTTGGAACCTGGTCGTGTAGCCTGTCAATTGTGTGTATTTGTTCTTTTATATCTTTTTCGAGTGAAATGCCTTCTGTCTTTCTATAGTCAATAAGGGCCTCCACAGCTTGCTTAACTACATTCATAACAGCTATCCACTCGTCTTTGTCAAAGTCTTCACGTTCCACCTTCATGGCATCTGGCAATCGCATGGCCATAGACAATAAGGTTCCTGCTTCAATTTTCTCTTCGCCAACTTCCTGCAAAGCATCCATATAAGTATTTACCAACTCTTGGTTTATTTTATGCTGAGTGTCTGTACTTATATTTTCTACAAAAATGGACAGTTCAATCTTACCTCTTCGTAAAGTATTGGAAAGATAGGAGCGCACATCCAACTCCTTTTCTTTATAAAAGGAAGGAATACGAGTGCTTATATCTACCTGCTTGGAGTTTAAGCTCTTTGCTTCTACGGTAATTTTCTTTTTTGGTAGTACTAAAGTAGCTCTCCCAAAACCTGTCATTGATTGAATCATAATAAAAATTTGCTACAAAAATAAGGAATTTTGTTGGGGAATGGATGTGAAGCTAAACCTATAAATAGCTATATTTAACATATTAAAATAATAATGTATGTCTATAAAATATATTTATTGGTTCGCTCCGTACAATTTAAAATGTCCAAGCACAAAATACAGAGGAAAATATCCTATTGATTATTTAATAGATACTATAGGTATTAGGTGTAAATTCTTTTATCCTGAGAAATCGTTTAGAGCTAAGTTTACATTTTGCATTATGGTGGTGTCTATTCTTTTTTTTCGTAGAAAAAATTCCTTGGTGGTAATTCAAAAAGTATGCACCAATAATAGATATGCTAAGACCTTACGGTTATTAATTAAACTAAAATCAAATAAAAGCTTATACGATTTAGATGATGCCGAATACATTAGATATGAGAAGAGTACACTAGAGTTTTTTTAAAAAACTGTGAGAGTGTGAGTGTTGGAAGCTCTGCTTTATACGATTATGTAAAGCCATTGAACAGTTCTGTTTTTCATCAAACATCTCCAGTAGTTTTGCATCATAACCAAAAGATAAAAAGAAATAAAATACTACATATTGGCTGGGTTGGAGATCTGGGAAATGGCAATGCATTATCAAAACCTTTTTCTCATAAAACAAATATGTTTAAATTATTTTTTCCGGAACTAAGAAAAATTGATTTTCCAGTAAAACTGACTCTAGTAGGCGTAAAAAATAAGGATGATATACCACTGATAAAGAACTATTTTAAAAACCAGCCACATATTAAAATAGAGATTCCTACAAATCTAGATTGGGAAAATGATGCATGGATTTATTCCATGATAAGTGATTTTGACATAGGTATTGCACCAATGACTAATCATTTATTTAATAGATCTAAGTCTGCCTTCAAAGCGAAACAATATTTATCAACGGGGGTTCCAACTATAGCTTGCGATGTTGGAGACACTAACATGTATGTAAAACACGGGTTAAACGGATTTTTAGTAACTGAACATTTTAGTTATGCCGATGCCATAAAAAAAATAGCGGGTATGAGCGATGAGGATTATTTTAATTTAAGTACAAATGCGCTCAATTCTAGAATCAATTATTCAATGGAAAACTACTGCCTGAACCTATTGAACCATTTTAAGACTTAATTTGTTTGGGTTTTCTCCCAACCAAATAAACCCCAATAAAAATGATGCTTGCTGCAATAACTTTAACAATATCTAACTTGTCTGAACCTACAAAAAGTGCTATTACTGTAGCTAAAACGGGCTGTAAGTAAATGTAAAAACCTACTGTAGAAGCTCTTAAATTAGATAGTGCATATACATTAAACATATAAGCCAAAACAGACGTTCCGAATACTATGAATGCAATTTCGGACCAAACTTTAGAGGAAATTGAGCTCCATTCTACCGCCTGAAAGTCTGTAAAACCAAAGGGAAGAACTACAAAAAATCCGATGGTAAATATCCATTTCATTATGGTAAGAAAATGGTATTTCTTCATTAAAGGCTTTACCATTGTTAGGTAAACTGCATAAAAACAAGCATTCAAAAAAACCAAGAAATTTCCTAAAGCTAAATGAGGGTTTCCGACTTCAAAATCGCGGCCATATACAGCCAAAACTATAGCACCTATGGCGCCCAAAACAACCCCAAATATTCGTAAAGGAAGCACTTTTTCGGAGTGAAAAAGCAAGGCAAGTATAAAGACAATTATAGGAGTAGATGTCATCGTAACAGAGGCATGAATGGGTGTTGTAAAATTTAAACCCTTAAAAAACAACATCATGTTTAGGGCTACCCCAAAAAGTGCGCAAAGCGCAATGACTCCATAATCTTCGCGTCGTACTTTTTCGCGAATCCAAATTCTATGGATTACCTGAAATACAATCATGGCTCCCGAAACACGAACTAAAATAAAACCTAAAGGTTGTATGGTAGATGGCATTACGTCTTTAGCAAATGTAAAAGTTATGGCATAAATAAGATTGGCTAAAAATAAGGCCAAATGCGATTTTGCAATATTATTCATCAGATAAATAGGCTTTTAATGATGCAATGTTATTTTTTGAATTTCCAATAAAAATAGTTTGATCTACTAAAAATACAGGTCTTTTTAAAAAGGTGTATTCCTGGAGTAGTAAACGCTTATAATCTTCTTCTTTAAGGTTTACATCTTTTAAACCCATGCTTTTATACTTAAGTGCTCTTTTGCTAAATAACGCTTCGTAAGATGCTGATAAAGCATACATTTCATCTAATTGTGAGGCAGTAACTACTGTGTGCTTAATGTCTTGTAAGACAAAGTCGTTTTGCTGTAACTCCTTTAATATACGAAGGCATGTACTGCAGCTTGAAAGATAATAGGCTTTTTTCATAAGTTTTAAATCTATTGCAAAAATACACAATAGCCAAGTGCAAACAAATTTCTACATTTGTAAGAATAAATAAAAAGATATTATGTCAGATCAACGCTTTGCAGTTATCGGTCTAGGTCAATTTGGATCTGCTATCGCTAAGAATTTATCTCTTAGAGGAGCAGAGGTTCTTGCTATAGACAACTCCTTAGAAAAGGTGGAGAGTATGAAAGATGAAGTTTCTTATGCTGTTGCCTTAGATGCAACGGATAAAAAAGCACTTATTTCGCAGAACATTCAAGACATGGACGCAGTGGTGGTTGCTATTGGAGAGAACTTTCAAGGTCTTTTACTGTGCACTTTTCTCTTAATTGAATTAAAAGTGAAGCGTATTATTACCCGTGCTATGGGAAACGACCAAAGAAGAATATTGGAAAAAATGGGCGTCACAGAAATTCTGTCACCAGAAGATGAAGTTGGTGGAAATGTGGCAGAAATGCTCATAAACCCAAATGTTGTGATGTGTATTCAACTTCCAGATGACTACGAAATAGTGGAGGTAAAAGCACCAACTCAAGTTTTTGGTAGAAGTTTAAATGACATTGGTTTGCGCGAAAAGTACGATTTAAATTTGGTAACTATTCTACGAAAAAACAATCAAACCGATAAGGATTACCATATTATCGGGGTTCCTACTCCGGAAACTATTGTAGAAAAATCGGATATAATTGCACTTTTTGGTCTCACCAAAAACATTGAACGGTTTTTAGATATTAATAAATAAAACATACGTATGAAGGCATTTATAATTACTGGAACAAGTAGTGGAATTGGTAAAGAGTTAACCGAAATGCTTTTACAAGACGAAAACAATACGGTGGTTGGGATTTCCAGAACTCAAAAAATAAACCATCCCAATTACAAGCATATTTCCTTAGATCTAAATGATGTAGCAGATATTGAAGCAATTGAATTTCCTGAGTGGAAAAATGCAACACAAATTTCTTTAGTGCATAATGCAGGTTGGGTAGGTCCAATTCAAAAAATTGGGAATCAAGAAATGGGGTCTATAGCTGCAGCCTATTTAATCAATTTGGTTGCTCCGGCACTATTATCTAATTACTTTATTGCCCGGTTTAGATCCTCCTCTGCTCAAAAAACAATTTTGACTGTAGGCTCTGGAGCGGCAAATTCTCCTATTGAGGGTTGGAATACCTACTGTTCTTCTAAAGCAGGTTTAGCGATGTTGAGTAAGTGTATTAGCGAAGAGCACAAAGACATCATTTCTTTATGTATTGCTCCAGGAAAAGTAGATACACCTATGCAAAATGACATTCGGTTTGCAGATGAAAAAGAATTTCCTCGTTTAAAAGAATTTCAGGATTATCATAAAAATAGGGAACTAAAGAGCTGCTTTGAGGTAGCACAAAAATACTGTAAAGTGCTCGAAAATCCATTAAATTACAAAAACACAACTAGTCTTTCTGAAGTGTAATTAGTTCAGGATACGGTATGCTGTCGAGTTTTGCAGAAAGACTGTCTCTCAGCAATTCAAAACTGACCCTGGAATTAGCACTTACAGGATCAGAAGGCGGCAATTTACTTTTAAACGGATCAACTTGGTTTCCGTTTTTCCAAAAGCGATAACATACATGCGGCCCAGTTGCCAAACCCGTACTACCAACATAACCAATAGTTTGACCCTGCTTTACATGAGTTCCAACCCGAATTCCTTTGGCAATTTTAGACATGTGTAAATATTGTGTTGTGTAAGTTCCGTTGTGACGTACTTTCACATAATTTCCGTTGTATTTTTTATACGTGGCTGCTTCAATTACCCCATCAGCTGTAGACCATATCGGAGTTCCACGAGGTGCGGCATAATCCGTTCCTTTATGAGATTTCCATCTTTTTTGTACCGGATGAAATCTGTTTTTCGAATACCTAGACGAGATTCTACTATTTTTAACCGGTGTTTTTAAAAAGAATTTTCTCAAATTCCCTCCATCTTGATCGAAGTAATCATCGAAACCAATGTCGTTAAAAGGATATGCATAAAAATCTTGTCCTAAATGATTGAAATATGCCGCTTTTACATCTCCTACACCAACAAATTCCCCATCCAAATACTTTGCTTCGTACAGTACTTTGAAACGATCGCCAGGCTGAACATGCCTAAAGTCAAGGGTCCAACAATAAATCTCATCTGAAATAATTTCACACAATCGATCGGAGAGGCCACTTGCAGCTCCCGTTAAAAAAAAACTGGACCCTTTTTCTATAACACCAGCGTCTTCAATTAATTTTACTTCAATCGGTTTTTGAGCGTTGTAAACTTGAAGTGAATCTCTAAAATCGTAAACTACATAGTTTATCTTATCTTCCTCGTAAATAAACATCTGGGCAATGGCATTTGATGCCGTATCCTCAACACAAAATAAAGCATAGGTTTGTCCAGCTTTTAAGTACCGAACATCAAATTCTGTTTTTCTGGTTTCTTTAGCAATTTCATCTATTTGCCCATATGATACCCCGTAATTACTTAATATTTTCCCTAAAGACTCCCCAGGTTTTATTTCATTTTTTACTAAAAAAAATGAATCGGCTACAAAACCATATTCAATAATAGGTTCGGGCACAGAAATAACAGGAATTTCTTTTATTTCCTCTTTTTTTTGAGGAGTAGAACAACTCGTATTGAGCAGAATTAATACTAGTAAAAATGGTTTACAAAACTTCATAAATAAAAATCAAACGGTATACGATTTGAGTTTCGAATTTAGGAATTTATTACTTGTTTAAAAGTGAGATTTAATAATTCTATTAACAAAATAAAAGGGCTTCATTTCTGAAGCCCTTTTATAATTGGTATGGTTAAAAGTTATCGAACCATTTTTTCAACAGTACCGTCGTTGTATACATTGAAAAGAATTTCACCTTTAAACGATTCCTCATTTGAAGTTACTTCTTGACCAAGTACATTAATAACTTTTACCAGTACACGCTCTGTAGCGGTAACATCAGTAAGTACGTTTGTTGTTATAGAAGAGGCTACGTTAATTGCATTTACTC
>Ga0209533_1001480_pt1 | contig 22086 bp, 21 predicted proteins | sample COG_04_FD_184748 | JGI IMG/M metagenome (GOLD analysis project Ga0209533, IMG submission 184748) | Pelagic Microbial community sample from North Sea - COGITO 998_met_04 (SPAdes) (version 2) | ecosystem: Environmental > Aquatic > Marine > Neritic zone/Coastal water | place: Helgoland, sampling...
CATAATTGCGCCTAAAATATTTCCTAAGTGCGGGGTGCCTGTACTCTGTACGCCTGTTAAAATTCTTGCCATTTTCTATTTTTTATCCGAATGAATAGCAAAGGTACTTTTTTTGAGGCAATCGCTCAATTTTTTTAGGAGTTTTGAGTGTGGGGGGATTTTTGTCTAAGGTGCTATGCCACTGTCTAATTGACGCTCTACTATTTGTTCCAGCACATTTTGTTTAAATTCAAACCAACTTTGCCTGAAATTAGACCGATCAATTTTATGTTTAAAATTCTGAAATGGCTTCTTACTCGTCAAAATAATTTCCAACTCTGTTTTAAGTTTTTTATCAGTTATCTGACCAACAAATAGTTCCATGATTTTAAATGACTCAAAACCTCTCAAGACTTCAAATTTTATAAAATCTGACTGATTCTTTTTGATTTTTTGTAAATCGGTTTGAAAAGCTTCTTTAAAATGCTCCTCGTCCAAAAATTGCGAAAAGCTTGGGATTGCTATAATTTCATTTGTTTTTGAATTGTAATAGCAGTCAAATCCACAATCTAATTCTTGTGCGATACTTTTAACGATATTTTGTTTAGGATCATCCAAAAAAGCAACTGTATTTATCTTCTTTTATAATTTCTATTATCTTTTCTAAGTGAGAAGATTCTGGAAATGGCTCGTAAATCTCCCATTTTCCACTTGCTCTCATCCAAAATAAATTCCATTTGTTTCTTGATTTGTAATATCGAATTTTCGCAAACCCAAATTGCTCTTTCTTTTTTGGGTCATTCCAGATAGGTCTAATTTCATATAGGATTACTATTTTTCCATCATAGGAGTATCCAATATCGACTTGTTCTCGAATTTCAAGATTTTCTGGCCGCAGTGATTCCACATATTTTCTTATTATGAATTCATTTATATCAATCGTTTTATTTGTCATTTTTTTATGTTCTGTTAAGTTATAGAATTAAGTAATGGGGTGCTATTCCTACTCAGAAATGATATTTCAAAATTGTTCTTGATAGAAAAAAAGAACCAACCCATTCGGTTCAATAATAGAGAAACTTCTATGCCCCCACGATTGGTTTACGATTTTTTGTTTGAAAGGAATTCCAATTTCTGTGTAGTTTCTGAAAAGTTCATCGATATTCCACTCTTGAATACACATAAAAACTCCTTGTGGAGCCCGATAGTCCAAACCTTGATTTTTAGTTTCATCATCATCTGGACGGTGCAGTATTTCTACTAAGCCTTCGCCTAGCTCAAACAGAGCACCTTTGTCGTTTTTATTTCGATCCCAAGAATGCCCCAAATGACACTTTAATTTATTTTTATAGAAATCGAATGTTTCTTCGTATTTGTCTGTGAAGTAGGTGAATCTAAATTTTCCTTTTTTTTCTGTCATGGTATTAGTTATATCAATAATCTTATGTTAAGTTTTTTAACTATCAATGGATACGCCTACACATTTATTTTTTTCGAAATGAACATTGAAATAGTAATAGGGTTTTTCCCTTTGCTTAAGATTAATTTCAAATCCATCATCATTTACAGAAATTGCTAATGTTTGAAAGTGTTTCGCCATTGAGATAAATTCCATTTCGGCATTTTCATATTGTTCTTTCAATACTTCTTCCGATTCAGATTTGATATTTGATTCATTACTCAGAGCGTTCATTAAATTTTGTTTTTGATTATCAGATATTCCATCTTTATCACCTCCAATTAAAATTTCTATATCAGAATCTAAAAACCGTCTATTAATCTGCCAACCAACCTCATTACCTCTTGTGCTAAAACTCTCAATTTCTCCAAAATCAGAATCAGTTGTTTTTAATTTTTTATTTCTAAATAGTGTTCCAAATATTCCCATTCAGTTTGTCATTTATTGATTAATCGAATTACACACATTTTCTAGTATGCAAACAATCGTTTGCGTCTATCGCCCCTTTACACTAAAATAATCGCTTTCTTGGTTCTATGGATTGTGAAGATTGCGATTTGGGGGTCAAAATCTGAGTTCAATGTACAAACTTTTTAAATAACTTCAAAAAGGCACTCCAGAAATTTTGTGATTTGTGTAATGATTTAGCGCTTTTTTGCTTGCCAACACCATCTACAAAAGAAAAATAGCACACTCAAAACTGTACAGTTTTGCAATCCAATTGCATAATTGTACAGTTTTTTGTAATTTTGCTTTATGATACAAAGAGAGCTCTCATCGAAACTTTTAGAGATCAGTAACTATTATCAGATTATAACAGTTACGGGGCCTAGACAATCTGGTAAAACGACTTTAATAAAGGATGTTTTTAAAGACTTACCTTATGTATTGTTAGAAACACCAGATATTAAACAAAGAGCAAAAGAGGATCCTAAAAATTTTTTAAGCAACTACCCCAAAGGCGCTATTTTTGATGAAACACAAAATGTGCCAGAACTGTTTTCGTACCTACAGGGAATAGTCGACGAAAACAGCGCTATAAAATTTGTGCTTTCAGGTTCTCAAAACTTTTTGTTATTAGAAAAAGTAAACCAAACCTTAGCCGGCAGGACGGGCATTCTTAAATTATTACCCTTTTCTATTGATGAACTGAAAGACTCAAACCATTGGAATGAAAATCCGTTAGAATTTGTGTTTAAAGGGATGTATCCAAGAATTTATGACAGAGGGATTCCCCCAGAACTATTCTATTCAGATTACATACAAACCTATGTAGAGAGAGACGTCAGAAGCATTAAAAATATAGGGAACTTATCAAATTTTAGTCGATTTTTAAGTTTATGTGCTGGTAGAATTGGGCAACTTCTGAATATTGATTCTTTAGCATCGGATGTAGGTATTGCTACCAATACCGCAAAAGAATGGCTGTCCATTTTAGAAGCCAGTTATATTATTTATACCTTAAAACCGCATCATAAAAATTTCAATAAACGCCTCGTCAAACGCCCAAAACTTTATTTTTACGATACGGGCTTGGCCTGTAATTTATTGCAAATAAACTCCGTAAATGAACTAGACATGCACTTTGCAAAAGGGAATTTATTTGAAAATTTTATTCTTACGGAACTCCTAAAAAAGCGTTTTAATAATGCAAAAACGTCCAATCTTTATTTTTGGAGAGACCATCATGGCAAAGAAATAGACTGCATCCTAGAAAAAGCAAATTCGCTAATTCCTATTGAAATAAAGTCCAGTAAAACCTATCAAAAGGAACACTTTAAACACATGAATTATTGGAACAAACTATCGGACAATTCAAAAGAGAATTCCTATTTAGTGTATGCGGGGGATGAAAGTGATCATTTAGCCTATGGGAACTTAATGAGTTGGAAACATCTAAACCAAATTGACTTGGATTGATTTTTCTCAGGCAGACATTGGATTCACTTGGATTTGTCCACCGATTGCTTTCAACACTTTCATTATGGTTGCAAATTGTGGTTTTGATCCATCAGATAATGCCTTGTATAAACTCGGTCTGCTCAATCCTGTTTCTTCCGCAATTTTTGTCATCCCAATGGCTTTTGCAATATGACCAATTGCATGAATCACATCAGCGTTAGTTCCTTCTTCCAACACAGTATTGAGATACTCTGCAATCATCTCTTTACTGTCTAAATAATCCGCTATATCAAATTTTGAAGTTCCCATGTTTTTAGTTGTTTAATTTTTTTAATAAATTAATCTGAGATTTTTTTAATCAATTAACCGGTCATAGGTATTGTAAATAAATTCAGTCGAGATTGAATTCGTACAATACCGCTAAGTCAGGAAATCGAAGATTCGACGCATTCAAACTTTGCAGAGCTGGTGTTTTGGTCTTGTGTAAGCCCCTCAAAAAAACAACATCACTCACTCATCTTTTTTTAAGACATCTGGTAAATCAACTTAAAAACCCATAATTCTCATTTTTTAAAGAGCTTGTGCAACGGTTACCGGTGTTGTACATAGTGCTTTTAATTTTCAAATTTCACATATTTAGTTTCAAAGTCAAATTCAGCCCATTTAATTTTCAGCGTGTCATTTTCCGTTGAAGTTATTGTTCCTTTTTGAACAAAGTCATTATAAAATATCGTGATTTTATTTCCGTCTAAAATGTATGGCATATGTCCATCTCCATCGTAGTCAGCCACAAGGAAATCCTTTGCGGTGAACCAAAAATCAGCGTGTGGTCCATTTGGGTCTTGAGTCCAAATTCCAAACGCTTGAGTTGTGTCAATCGTTAAATTCCTTATTATTGTTTTTTCAGGACGTTTTATGTTTTCTATTTCAGGGTTGTCAGTGTTATATTCTGAAATCGTAAAAGTTTCTCGTTTGTCAGGATTTACCAATTCATTGTATCCATTTAGAGAATCAGTTTTTAATTCCGATTCCGTATTTGAGTTTAATCCGTTATTTTTCTTTTCGTTTTTGCACGAAATACTGATTAAAATCAGAACGAAAATTGATATGTAATTCAGTTTTTTCAGCATTATGTACAACTCGTTATATGGAGAACAAACCTCCTGTTTATACGTCTCTATTTCCGGATAACAGGAACTTTTGTTCTCGTTTATCATTTTTCATTTTTTGTATTCATAAGCTTGAGTTTATAGAAATTAATTCAACAACTATGCTGTTCAATTAACTTTTAAAAACATCACATACCCACGCACCACTGTATAAATACAGTACTCTAATATCTTACTAAAAAGTTGAATTGGTTTTTGTAGAATCAGATTTGAGGTCTAGGTCTGGGATAAATGTAGCAAAAATTATTTAATTGCGGAGAGGTAGGCGTCAATTTTAACTGAAACGGCACTAAAAAAGGATTCTGTTTTTATCTGAATAGAACTAAAAAAACTTTTTTTGTTTAATAGCTCAATTTTTTTAGTAGTTTTGAATGTGATAAACCGAGCAAGTTAAATTGTTGTTTTCAAGAGAATTATTAACAGCGAAAACATGTGACCGTAAAAAACAATAAATAAAAACACATGAAAATTATAAAATATCCTTTGTGGGTTTTGTACAGAATTTGGTTCTATATGCTAGTCACATTGCCAATTCTCATCATGTTCCCTTTTTTGTTTTTGTCTGTATTAAAACAAAAATGGTACCCTTACTTTTTCAAACTTGCGCGCATTTGGGCCAAGTGCATCCTTATCGGAATGGGGTATTTTTGGACGGTGAAGCGTTCAGAATCCCTCGTCAAAGGACAAAGCTATGTGTTTGTAGCCAACCATACTTCCATGGCAGACATCATGCTGATGTTGGTAGCGTTTAAGAACCACCCCTTTGTGTTTATAGGTAAAAAAGAATTGGCTAAAATTCCAATTTTTGGATTCTTTTACAAACGCACCTGTATTTTAGTCGATCGAAGCAGTCCAGAAAGCCGAAAAGCCGTTTTTATACGCGCTCAAAATCGCATTAAACAAGGGTCAAGTATTTGTATTTTTCCAGAAGGAGGCGTACCAGAAGAGTCCGTTGTTTTAGACCGTTTCAAAGCAGGGGCATTCCGATTGGCAATCAATCACAAAGTACCCTTAGTACCCATGACATTTTTTGACAATAAAAAACGCTTGTCTTATACCTTTTTTAGTGGAAGTCCTGGGAAAATGCGTGTGCAGGTACATCCAACAATCTCTACAGAACACTTAGAAATTGAGGACACGACAGAACTAAGCGAAAAAGTTTTTAGTATCATTTCAGATTCTTTGGAAGCAGATTTAAAGGCATAAAAAAGAGGCTGTCTGAAAAGTAGAAGAACTGTCATTCTGAACCCGCCTACCGTCAGGCAGGTTTATTTCAGAATCTCAAAATGTTGAAAAACATTGCTTATGAGAAGCTGAAACGAGTTCAGCTTGACAAGAAAAAAACTTTTTATACAGCCTCCTTAAATTAAGCTATTTAATCTTCTCCTTTCAAAACTACTTTTATCTTGGCTTCAAGCTCATCCATCAACTCTGGATTGTCTTTAATCATTTGTTTCACAGCATCACGACCTTGACCGAGTTTTGTGTCTTCATAACTAAACCATGAACCACTTTTCTTAACGATCTCATGTTCTACAGCCACATCTAAAATCTCTCCTACTTTAGAAACTCCTTGACCATACATGATGTCAAATTCTGCCAATCGGAACGGTGGTGCTACTTTGTTTTTCACAACTTTCACACGTGTTTTATTTCCTAAAACATTTCCGTCACTGTCCTTTATTTGTGTCGAACGACGAATGTCTAAACGAATAGAAGCATAAAACTTTAAGGCGTTACCACCCGTAGTCGTTTCAGGATTCCCGAACATCACTCCAATTTTCTCACGCAATTGGTTAATGAAAATCATCGTACATTTAGTTTTACTGATAGATCCTGTTAGTTTTCTTAAAGCTTGAGACATTAAACGGGCATGAAGTCCCATTTTAGAATCGCCCATTTCTCCTTCAATTTCACTTTTTGGAGTCAAAGCTGCTACAGAATCAATCACCACCATATCAATCGCCCCAGAACGCACCAAATTATCGGCGATTTCAAGTGCTTGCTCGCCATTATCCGGCTGAGAAATAATAAGGTTGTCAATATCAATTCCTAAGTTTTGAGCGTAAAAACGGTCAAAGGCATGCTCCGCATCAATAAAAGCTGCAATACCACCCGCTTTTTGGGTCTCAGCAATCGCATGTAAGGTCATGGTTGTTTTACCTGAAGACTCAGGACCATAGATCTCAATCACACGACCTCTTGGATAACCACCAACGCCCAAGGCGATGTCCAATCCTAAAGATCCTGAAGAGGTAACCTCCACATCCACCACAGGGGCGTCACTCATTCTCATTACCGTGCCTTTGCCATACGCTTTGTCAAGTTTGTCTAACGTAAGCTGGAGGGCTTTTAATTTTGCATCTTTTTCGCTGCTCATAAGTCTTTTGTATCTAGTTCTTTCTTCTTGCTAAAATAAGATATCTTTTGGAAAGTTTGAAAATTTTAACGAACCTTTTTGTAATATTTATGAAACGCTTTCTAACCCTCTTTTACTGAGGTATTCTAAAAATTAGTACCTTTGCAGCTCAATTAGTATAAACTTAAAAATTAGTATAGCATGCAACTGTACAATACGTTAAGCAATATTGAAAGAGCGGAACTCATCCAACAGGCAGGCAAAGAACGCTTGACGATCTCTTTCTACAAATATTCGAAAATCAACAACACCGAGTTGTTAAGAAACCACTTATTTCTATATTGGAATCGTATGGATGTTTTAGGGCGGATTTATGTCGCACAAGAAGGAATCAATGCACAACTTTCAGTTCCAGCGGATAATTTTGAGGCGTTTAAAACCCATTTAGACACCATTGAATTCTTACAAAATGTGCGTCTGAACATCGCCATTGAACACGATCTATTTTCGTTTTTAAAACTAAAAGTTAAGGTACGTGATAAGATTGTATCCGATGGTTTGAACGATGACACTTTTGACCCCTCAGATATTGGGATACACGTGAATGCGTCAGAATTCAATGCGCTTATTGAAGATGAAAACACGGTGGTAGTGGACATGCGAAACCACTATGAAAGTGAAATCGGTCATTTTAAAAATGCCGTCACTCCTGACGTGGATACCTTTAGAGAATCTCTGGATTTAATTGAAGAAGACCTCAAGGAGTATAAAGAAACCAAAAAATTAGTCATGTACTGTACTGGAGGAATCCGTTGCGAAAAAGCCAGTGCCTATTATAAGCATAAAGGCTTTAAAAATGTGTACCAATTAGAAGGTGGAATTATTAATTATGCCCGACAAGTTGGAAATGAAAAGATTGAAAATAAGTTTATAGGAAAGAATTTTGTGTTTGATCAGCGCCGTGCCGAAAAAATATCGGACGATGTCATTGCGAGCTGTCACCAGTGTGGTGCACCTGCAGATATTCATGTGAATTGTGCCAATGATGCTTGTCATTTACTTTTTATTCAATGTGATTCTTGTAAAGAAAGCATGGAAAACTGTTGTTCTTCGAATTGTATGGAAACCATCCACATGTCGTATGAAGAGCAAAAAGCACTCCGAAAAGGGCAGGGCAATAGCAATGATATTTTCAAAAAAGGACGTGCAGATCACTTGCCTTATAAGAAAGATTTAAGAAATATTTTCGAGACACTCGCTAAGTCCTAGCTATCTTAATTTAAGACACTCGCTAAGTCCTAGCTATCTTAATTTAAGAGAACCAACTAAGTTTTCGTAAGTTCAGAAAATAGCGTTCGCCTCATTTTTTAAGTCCTTAAATAATCTTATATTTACGTTTTAGATCATAGAATTAACTCGCATTTGTAATGCTGATGCATTGACAAATTCAATATATATAAATTATGGGATGTACAAGCTGTTCAACAGGGAAAGACGGTCAGCCAAAAGGCTGTAAAAACAATGGAACATGTGGAACCGACAGCTGCAATAAGCTTACGGTTTTTGATTGGCTTGCGAATATGACCCTCCCAAATGGTGCAACTCCTTTCAATTGGGTAGAGGTTCGTTTCAAAAATGGACGGAAAGTATATTATAAAAACACAGAAAATTTAACCCTAAGTATCGGCGATGTAGTGGCAACACAAGCCGCTTCGGGACATGATATTGGCATGGTGACCCTTTCGGGAGAATTGGTAAAGGTTCAAATGAAACGAAAGAAAATTTCTGAGAACCCCGAAGAAGTTTTTAAAATCTACCGCAAAGCCTCTCAAAGAGATATTGACATCTGGATTGAAGCCAGAGACAAAGAAGATGCCATGAAAGTCAAAGCAAGACAATTTGCGATTGACCTTAGGCTGAAAATGAAAATTTCTGATATCGAATTTCAAGGCGATGCCAGCAAGGCAACCTTTTATTATACAGCCGATGAACGGGTAGATTTTAGAGAGCTCATCAAACTATTTGCAAGAGAATTCAGAACCCGAATCGAAATGAAACAAGTAGGCTTGCGACAAGAAGCAGCGCGACTTGGTGGGATTGGATCTTGTGGACGCGAACTGTGTTGCTCAACGTGGTTGACCGATTTCAGATCTGTAAACACCTCCGCAGCGCGTTACCAACAACTGTCTTTAAATCCTTTGAAATTAGCAGGGCAGTGTGGGAAATTGAAGTGTTGTTTAAACTACGAATTGGATTCCTACTTAGATGCTTTAAAAGCATTTCCAAAAACAGAAGTCAAACTAAGAACCGAAAAAGGGACTGCTGTTTGTCAAAAAACAGACATCTTTAAAGGACATATGTGGTATGCTTACGAAGGCGAGTGGATGAATTGGCACAAACTAACCACCACTCAAGCTAACGAAATTATTGCCCTAAATGCTAAAAATGAAAAGGTTGCGAGTTTAGAAGATTATGCAGTCGAATTAGTTGAAGATACTAAAGTAGATTTTGAAAACGTTGTAGGTCAAGATAGTTTAACGCGATTTGATGCCCCAAAAAATCAAAATCGTAAAAACAACAACAGACGTAAAAACAACAACAACAGGAACAACAGAAATAACAGAAAACCTAGACCTCAGAATAACAATGCAAAGTAAATCAGTATTATGGCTCCTTCTTTTTGCTTTTGTAGCATCTTCATGTCAGCAAAACAAAGCGTTTGATCGGTATACATCTATCTCAGATCGCTGGGATAAACAACAAATAATTAGTTACGATTTTATAGCCCCCGACACTATAAACCCTTATAATCTATTCGTTAATTTAAGAACGACAACTGATTATAAATTCAGTAATTTATTCTTGATCGTAGAATTAGATTACCCAAACGGAAAAGTCACCAAAGACACCTTAGAGTATCTCATGGCGAAACCAAATGGAGAGCTACTAGGCTCTGGGTTTACTTCTGTAAAAGAACATAAACTTTGGTTCAAAGGCTTCGACGATTCTTTTGTGTTTAGCGAAGAAGGCACCTATAAAATACAAATTCAACAAGCAATGCGCCATCGGGGAGAACCGAATGGGGTTGCTCAACTCGAAGGAATTATTGACGTCGGATTTAGTATTGAATCTATAAAATAAATATTATGGCAAAAAAGAAGGCAGCATCTCTTGATTTTTCAAAACCCATTCGTTGGTTTTGGATGTGTTTTTTAGCAGCTGTTTTAGGGGTCGTTCTTATTTTCCTTTCAGCCTCTTTAGGCCTCTTTGGAGAAATGCCAGACACCACTGCGTTAGAAAATCCACGGACGAATTTAGCCACTGAAATCATTTCATCTGATGGGCAAACCCTTGGTAAGTTTTATTATGAAGACAACAGAACGCCTGTCGCATTTAACGAATTGCCCAAACACCTTGTAGAAGCCCTTATTGCAACTGAAGATGTTAGGCATTACGAGCACGCAGGGATTGATGCCCGAGGGACTATGAGAGCCTTTGTCAAACTTGGAAAAGGAGGCGGTGCGAGTACAATTTCTCAACAATTAGCAAAGCAGCTTTTTCATGGAGAAGGCTCTCGTAATAAAGTGGGTAGAATCACTCAAAAAATCAAAGAATGGGTGATTGCCACACGATTAGAGCGTCAATACACCAAAGAAGAAATTATTGCCCAATATTTCAACATCTATGATTTTGGAAATCAAGCCGACGGAATTCGATCAGCATCCAGAATTTATTTTGGAAAAGAACCCATCGATTTAAGCATTGATGAATCTGCGATGTTAGTGGGAATGTTTAAAAATTCTTCCCTTTACAACCCGCGTCCAAAACGAAATCCAGAAGGCACCAAAAACCGCCGAAATGTGGTGTTGAGCCAAATGGCTAAATACGGGTTTCTTGAAGAAACCATCAAAGACTCGTTGCAACAACTGCCCTTAGGACTCAACTATTCTCCGGAATCACACCGTGAAGGGATCGCTACGTATTTTAGATCCTACCTTAGAGGATTTATGAAAGAATGGGTCAACACCCCGCAAAACACAAAACCTAATGGGGATAAATACAACATCTATAAAGACGGTTTGAAAATTTACACAACGATAGATTCGCGTATGCAGACCTTTGCCGAGACTGCGACTAAGGAGCACATGGCTAATTTACAAGCAGAGTTTTTTGTTCAAAACACGCCAAGACGAAATCGAACGGCACCCTTTCTGGATTTAAAACCAAAAGAAATTAAGAGTCTGTTAGAGACTAGCATGCGCCGTTCTGAACGTTGGCGTAAAATGAAGTATGATCTTAAAAAATCAGATGAGGAAATTAGAGCCTCGTTTGAGAAACCAGCCCCCATGAAAATATTCTCATGGACGGCAGACAATAACGAGATAGATACCCTTATGACGCCTAGAGATTCTATGCGTTATTATAAGTCCATTTTAAGAACAGGAATGCTATCGATGGAACCTCAAACAGGGCACGTAAAAGCGTGGGTTGGTGGTGTAAATTATAAGCATTTTCAGTACGATATGGTCAAACAAGGAAAGCGTCAAGTAGGGTCTACCTTTAAGCCTTTTGTATATGCAGCCGCTATTGATCAACTGCACTTGTCGCCTTGTGATACCTTTCCAAAATCCCAAATCACAATAGAAGCCCTAAAACATGGAAACATGAAGCCTTGGTCGCCCAAAAACTCCGGGGGTAATTATGGAGGATTTGAAACGCTCAAGTCGGCTTTAGCAAATTCTAGAAATACTATCACAGCGCGATTGATGAATGAAATCGGCCCACAACCCGTCATCAATTTAGCACGCAGTTTAGGGGTGGAACAAGACATCCCTGCAGTGCCTTCAATCGCTTTGGGAACACCAGATATAAGTGTGTATGAAATGGTGGCAGCATACTCCACCTTTGCCAATCAAGGCGTGTACACTAAACCTGTTATGGTCACGCTAATAGAAGATAAAAACGGGACCATACTTTATCAATATGCTCCAGAAACCAAAGACGTCCTTAGCAAAGAGGTGGCCTATGTGACTATCAAACTGATGGAAGGTGTGACACAATATGGTTCGGGGCAACGTTTAAGACATTCTGCGCTTAAAAATGTTCCAGTCTATAAAGAAATTGTCACAGGTTACCCTTACAAATTCACAAATCCAATCGCTGGAAAAACAGGGACTACACAAAACCAGAGTGATGGCTGGTTTATGGGAATGGTTCCCAATTTGGTGACCGGTGTGTGGGTAGGTGGAGAAGACCGCGCCACTCATTTTAAATCAATTACTTATGGACAGGGTGCTGCCATGGCACTTCCCATTTGGGCAAATTACATGCGAAGCTGCTATACGTTAGAAGAATTAGGAATTTCAATTGAAGATTTTGTGGCACCCGAAGATCTCACGATTGAAGTGGAGTGCGAACCGATACTTGAAGAGGGGGATCCAATCCCTGTTGACACCACGACCATTACGCCAGATATCGATTTCTAGTGAAATCGTTCAATTAGTAATATTTTTTTTGTACTTTTTTATCCTAAATTAAAACGATGATAAATAAACAAGTAGCAGACGTAAAAGAAGCTCTCAATGGCGTCTCCAACGGAATGACCTTAATGCTCGGTGGTTTTGGATTGTGTGGAATTCCCGAAAACGCAATTTCCGAACTGGTTGCCATGGACATCAAAGACCTCACCTGTATTTCAAACAACGCAGGAGTTGATGATTTTGGACTTGGATTATTGCTTCAAAAACATCAAATTAAGAAAATGATTTCGTCCTATGTTGGCGAAAATGACGAGTTTGAACGTCAAATGCTTTCAGGAGAGTTGGATGTAGAACTGATTCCACAAGGGACTTTAGCCGAACGCTGTCGTGCTGCACAAGCAGGCTTTCCAGCCATTTACACACCAGCAGGCTACGGAACAGAAGTTGCAGAAGGCAAAGAAACTCGTGAGTTTGATGGAAAAATGTATGTTTTAGAAACCGCTTTTAAGGCCGAATTTTCTTTTGTGAAAGCATGGAAAGGCGATGCCGCAGGGAATTTAATATTTAAAGGCACCGCAAGAAATTTTAATCCGAATATGTGTGGAGCGGCGACCATTACGGTTGCTGAGGTTGAAGAATTAGTCCCCGTTGGAACTCTCGACCCCAATCAAATCCACATTCCTGGAATTTTTGTACAACGCATTTTCCAAGGAACGAATTACGAAAAACGCATTGAAAAACGAACCCTAAGACAAAAATCATAAGCATGTTAGACAAAAATGGTATTGCTAAACGCATCGCACAAGAAGTCCAAAACGGATATTATGTAAATCTAGGTATTGGGATTCCAACACTCGTTGCCAACTTTGTTCGCGAGGATATTGAAGTTGAGTTTCAAAGTGAAAATGGAGTTCTAGGAATGGGTCCCTTTCCTTTTGAAGGAGAAGAAGATGCCGATCTAATCAATGCAGGGAAACAAACGATCACCACCCTTGACGGTGCTAGTTTTTTTGATTCAGCGACCAGTTTTTCTATGATTCGAGGCAAGCATGTGCACCTCACAATTTTAGGTGCGATGGAAGTCTCAGAAAATGGCGACATTGCCAATTGGAAAATCCCAGGCTATATGGTCAAAGGGATGGGCGGTGCAATGGACTTGGTGGCCAGTGCCGAAAACATTATTGTAGCCATGATGCACACCAACAAAAAAGGAGATTCTAAACTTTTAAAGCGCTGTTCGCTGCCGTTGACAGGCGTAGGTTGTGTCAAAAAAATTGTCACCAATTTGGCAGTTTTAGAAGTCACAAAAGACGGTTTTAAACTCCTAGAACGCGCTCCAGGGATTTCTGTTGAAACCATTCAACAAGCAACCGAAGGACGACTTATTATTGATGGGATGGTTCCGGAGATGGAGTTGTAGGTTTCTAGCAGTATCTTATACACTCCCAGCTGCTGTACGCACTTATCTAAGAATGTTCTTGAGTTTTTTCGGATTGTCTTTATTATTCCAAAATAGTAGTAATTCAATAGTTTGAGTATTTTCAAATTAATCAAAATATACTGTTGTTTGTCTAGAAATCACAAAAGACCGGATAGTAGTTTTGGATAAAACTCTGCCTTGAAGAATTCCAGATTCTAGTTTCTTAATAAAATCATCAACTAAATCTATGAAATTAACTACTTCGGTCACAGTCCATTTATTAAGAATATTTTCTAACTCATTAGAATAAGATTGTTCGGCATTTTGTGTCCAAATTACGTTCATTACGTTCAATCAGAAATTCTATATTTTTTTCTAAGGTCAGTCATAACTTCCTGGTGAGTTCTTGTCTTTCCTTCACGCGCTTGAACCCTGCTCTCTAAAAGGAGTTCTTGAATATCCAATGGAAGTTCGGCAAATAGGTTTTCATCGGGTGTTTCTTGATATTTTTCATGTAACGCATTTACCATCTGTAAAAAACGCTCATCTGAAGACTTAATGATGTCAACTAATTTAGTTCGTAATTCTAAAGCTCCCATAATACTTATACTTTATACTTCCAAATATACATAAATTTAATATTATTAATTATGATTTTATATATAGCTGCTCACAAGGCTTCATTTTTAAGCGCTGAAAACAAAACATATAGAAATAATTCAGAGATTATTTTTGATGTAATTTTCTAGAACATCAGCCTTTTAACGATGCATTCGAAATATAGACGTACTATATTTGTCGAATTTCCACCTCAACAACGTCTCTACACACAAGGCGTTTCTAAAATCGTTTTAGACACCAATGTAAAACTATAAACATCTTATAATCAAAATATTAACATCAATTATCTTCACCAATTGAGATTTTTTTATCGTTGTATATTTTTTGTATAGGTAAAAATCTCCACTACAAAATGATTCCTATGTAGTTTTAATGCAACCTAAAACTAAACTACTTATGAGGAAAATGTTCTTAAAAATCCTAGCACTGTTTTTTGTAGCCTTTACGAGCGCACAAACTATAGATGTTAGTGGAAATGTAAATGACAATGCGGGGATTCCCATCCCTGGTGCAAATGTTATTGTGAAAAACACGAATAATGGTGCCATTACCGATTTTGATGGAAATTTCAGTATTTCGAACGTCGAAATTGGTGCAACAATTGCGGTCAGTTATATTGGATATATAACAAAGGAAATTGTGGTTACCGATAATTCAAAATTGACAATTCAATTAGAAGAAGACTTGGCGCAACTAGACGAAATCGTTGTGATTGGTTATGGAACGCAGAGGAAAAAAGAAGTCACAGGAGCAGTGAGTGTTGTGTCTAATGCAACAATTGAAAAGTTGAAGCCAACACGTATTGAACAAGCTTTACAAGGTCAAGTGGCTGGTGTTAATATTACGACCAATTCAGGGTCTCCTGGAGGAAGCTCAACGATTAGTATTAGAGGGCTTTCTTCTAATCGAGTCGACGACAGTGGACAACCAACAAGCCGCCCATTAATTTTAGTAGATGGGAATGTTGTAGAAGACCTGAGTGTTATAAACCCGAATGACATTGAAAGCATGAACATCCTTAAAGATGCGACTGCAGGTATTTATGGCGTAAGGGCTGCGAACGGGGTTATTTTAATAACCACTAAAACGGGGCGTAAAAACATGCCTTTGAAAGTTGAATACAGTGCTTATACGGGGTTTCAACAAACGACTCGAAAAATACCTGTATTAAATGCGACGGAGTATGCTTTCATAGTGAATGAAGCCTATGCCAATGGAGGCAGTACACCGCCATTTACTAATATATCTGACTTTGGAGTTGGTACTGATTGGCAAGATGAGGTATTTCAATTAGCACAGATCCACAATCACAATATTGGATTTAAAGGCGGTACAGAAAAGTCGTCTTATTCTTACAGTGGTTCATTTTTAACACAAGATGGAATTGTTGGAGGGAGTAAATCCAATTTTACCCGTTTCACAAACAGTGCAAGCTATAATTTAGACTTCTTAGATAATTTTAAATTTAAGTCTGGGATTACTTTGACAAGGACTAATAAACGAAACCTCATAGAAAACACTTTAGGGTCTGTCCTTTTTAACGCCTTAAACATGGCGCCTAATTTACCCGTAAGAGATGAAAACGGCGACTATTCCTTGGCCGATGGCTTAGGGGGGGAGGTCATTAATCCGCTCGCTCAAATGGATAATACGTACCATCGAACTAAAGTGATGAAACTAAATGGGTTTGGCGGATTATCTTATGATTTTTTAGAGCATTTTACGGCATCCGCAAACATTCAATTTAATTATGCTGAAGTGACTAATAAGAAATTTTTTCCAATCGATTATTATGGTATTGGAAAAGTTTTTAATACAGAGCGAAGCGAAGTTCAAGAGTATTTGGACTACTTTCAAGATTACACTTTCGATGCCTTTGTAAAGTACGAAAATACGTTTAACGATGTACATAAAGTAAATGTACTTCTAGGAACTTCTATTTTTAAATCTACAGGTGAGTTTACAGGTAAAAAAGGCTTTGATATTATTGCTAATAATGTTGCAAATGCAAACATTGACGAAGCCATTGATGTTGAAGATCGGTTTGAAGTTGAAGGACGAAACGACAAATTTGACGCCAGATTATTATCATATTTTACGAGAGTGCAATACGATTATAAAGGCAAGTATTTATTGTCTGCAGTACTTCGTAGAGACGGCTCCACAAGGTTTGGCCCAGAGAATAAGTTTGGATATTTTCCTTCCGCATCCATTGGTTGGGTTGCGTCCGATGAAGAATTTATGGGCGAAAACAACTTTTTTGATTTATTAAAAGTGAGAGCCTCTTATGGAATCCTGGGGAATGATAGAATTGGAGATTTTGGATACACATCCTTGTTAGACGGAGAGGGCGTTTATTTTTTTAACAATCAACAGTATGTTGGATCTGCTAGTGGTCCTATCTCGAATCCAGATATTAAATGGGAAAAACAAAAAACATTGGATATAGGATTGGACATGCGTATTTTAAATGGAAAAGTGGACATTACAACAGATTATTTTAAACGAAGAACAGAAGATTTGTTGGTACAATCTCAAGTCTCAGGACTGTTAGGAACTGGAGACGCTCCGTTTGTAAATGCTGGAATCGTTGAAAATGAAGGTATTGAATTTGCCATTGGATATTCAGACAATTTTAGTGAAGATTTTAAATTTAGCATCAAATACAATGTGACGGCCATAAAAAATGAGGTGGTTTCTGTAAGTGGAGAAGGTGAATATCTTGAAGGGGGTTCTTTTGGAATATCGCAACCCGCAATATCAAGAATGGAAGCAGGATTCCCTTTAGGTTACTTTATTGGATACCAAACAGATGGAATTTTTCAAACACAAGATGAAATAAATAATTCAGCTGTGACCGCTGTGGCACCACAACCGGGAGATTTTAAGTTTGTAGATCAACTTACGGTTCCTATCTATAAACCTAACCCTGATTATGATCCAATTACAAATCCAGATGTTCCAGAATTTACGGATGAAATTATAAGGTATGAAGCTGATGGTGTTATTAATTTAGACGACAGAGTTGATTTAGGAAATCCTTTACCAGTAGCAACCATGGGACTTAATATATCGTTTAATTATAAGAATTGGGATTTTGCAACCTATGCCTTTGCATCCCTAGGAAACGATATCGTCCGTAACTATGAACGGAATCAGCAATTAGTAAACAAGCCCAATACGTATTTAGACCGTTGGACGGGTCCAGGCACCAGCAATAGTTCCCCAAGAGTCACAACGGGAGCAACTTCAAATACCTCTTTTTCTGATTTTTATGTAGAAGATGGGTCATTTGTACGCCTACAGAACGCCCAAATAGGGTACACGTTTACGAGTAATGACGAAAACACGATGCTAGACAAACTCCGAATCTATATATCTGGAAGCAATTTGGTAACATTAACCAAGTATAGTGGTTACGATCCAACTGCTGGTACAGGAGCCCCTATTGGAGGCGGAATCGATCAAGGGTTTTACCCCACTGCTCGCACATTTTTATTAGGTGTTAACGTAAAATTTTAAAAAATTATGAAAAATATAAAAATTATTTACAGCCTCTTTACAGTTTTTATCATGCTTTCTTGTAGTGATGATTTTGTAAATGTGGATCCACAAGACCCAAGTTCTGAATCCTTTTTTAACTCAGAACAAGACTATCAAGACGCACTCGTTGCGGCTTATGACTATTTACAAGCAACCTCAAAATTTGTTCAATTTGCAGAAATAGCTTCAGACAATACCTTGTGTGGAGGCGAAAGCGCAACAGACTCACCATACATTCAGCAAATTGATGATATGATTCATTCTGCTGTTGGGCAGGGGGATGGTGGATTGCGAACCATGTGGCAATGGATGTTCGAAGCCGTCAACCGTTGTAATTATATTATGGAGTTTCAAAACAAAACAGATTTTCCAAATAAAACAAGTGTCATTGCTCAAACGAGGTTTTTAAGAGCTTACTACAATTTCATCTTGGTAAAATGGTGGGGCGATGTTCCTATGTTGGTCGATCAACGCATCCGACTTGGAGATCAATACACGATTGATCGAACACCAAAAGCAGAAATTTACACATTAATTGAACAAGATTTAATTTTTGCGGCTGCCAACCTGCCCTATGTTCAAAGTCAAACAGGGAGAGCGACCAAAGGTGCTGCCGAAGCATTATTAGGGAAAGCCTATTTGTATCAAGATAAATTTACGGATGCGGCGACAGTCTTAGAAAGTTTGATTAATAATGGCCCACACCGATTGTTAACTCCTACGGAATATCCAGATATGTTTGAACGCGACAATGAAAATAATGCTGAGTCTGTTTTCGAGGTACAGTATTCTGATATTGATGGAGGTGATTACAAATGTTTCCAATGTCTTGAAGGAAACTACGCTTCATATTTCAATGGACCAAGAGGGTTTGTAGATTCTACAGGAAAATTCGATGCTGGCTATAGTTTCAATGTGCCAACTCAAGAAGTTGTTGACGCTTTTGAAGCTGGAGATCTTCGTTTAGAAACTTCAATATTAGATATTGAGCAATACATAGCAGACAACCCAGGATCCTCTTATGCTCCAGAACAAGGTCATGAACAAACCGGTTATTTTAATAGAAAAATAATGGCTAGAAAAGGGGACCTAAATATGGGGGATGCCGCGCTTACAAACCCGGATAATTACCGAGCCATTCGATATGCAGATGTTTTATTAATGGCTGCCGAAGCTTTAAATAGAGGAAGTATTAGTGACGACAGAGCCCTAGGCTATTTAAATGAGGTTCGCAATAGAGCCCTGTTACCGGATGCGGCTTCATCAGGAACTAACCTTACCAACGACATTTATAAAGAACGTCGTGTAGAGTTGGTAGGCGAAGGACACCGATTCTTTGATTTGGTAAGAACAGGCAGAGCAGCTGCAGAAATAGACGGATTTCAAGCTGGAAAGCATGAGCTTTTCCCGATCCCTATTGAAGAGATTGTATTATCTGGAAATCGATGGGATAATAACCCAGGATATTAAAATTTAAAAAATAGAGAGATGAAAATATTAAAATATATACTTAGTTTAACTTTAGTCCTCGGGATGGGTTGTACTAAAGACGATAATGATTTGAGCTATCTTGATAAGGTGGCAGCGCCAACAAATGTGTCTGCACAGTTTCTCATAACTCAAGACAACACAGGATTGGTGACAATAACCCCCAATTCTGATGGAGGCGTTTCTTATAACATCACCCTAGGAGATACTACAACAGACCCTGTAACTGTTGACCAAGGAGAAAATATTGAGAATACGTATGCCGAAGGCACATATACGATTACCACTGAAGCCGTGGGTATTACGGGACTAAAAACCTTGGTTTCTCAAGAACTGGTTGTTTCGTTTCGAGCGCCAGAGAATTTAGTAATCACTGCAAATATAAATGCTTCAAATCCATTTGAAATAAATGTTTCAGCAACCGCGGATTATGCAGCATCGTTTTTGGTGTACTTTGACACCTCAAATACAGCTGAAGTTCCAACACCACTAATGTTAGATGGTACCGTAAGTTTTGAGTATCCTTTGGTAGGCGACTATACAATTAAAGTGGTCGCTTTAAGTGGCGGTACAGAAGTCACGGAAGCCACAGAGGTGGTTACAATTTCTACACCTACCCAGCTCCCTATTGATTTTGAAATTTTTGATTCTACGACCTATATTGGTTTTGGTGGTGCTTCTGCAGCTGTGGTAGATAATCCAGATCCAAATGGAAATAGTTCTTCTAAAGTAGCTCAAGTTATTAAAGGAACTCCCGAACCGTGGGCTGGAAACGTGATTACGACATCCGCTCCTATAGATTTTAGCACTAAAAAAATAATTAAGTTGGATGTATGGTCACCTCGTCCAGGAGGGAAGCTGTTGTTTAAAATTGAAGATTTAGATGATATGACTTCAAATATATTCATTGAAAAGGAAGTTACCCTCGTAGGAAATAGTGCTTGGGAAGAAGTTTTAATTGACTTTAGCGATATTGATGTCTCACAATCGTATCAAAAATTAGTTTGGTTCTTTGATATTGGAACGGTGGGAGATGGAAGTGCTGATTGGACTTTTTATGTAGATAATATTAAACAAACTATTCCTACAACAGGGGGATTTGAAAAACAGATAATTGAAAATTTTGAAGGTGCTGCACCAACATTATTACCTTTTGGAAATGCAATGGCAGAAGTTATTACGCTTAATGATTTACCATCAGGTTTAGGAGTTGTGACTGCTCATGTAGGACAATTTACGAAACCAACAGGGGCTGAAGTATGGGCAGGAGTCACTCAGGAATTGAACACTCCTTTAGATTTAGACACTTATAATAATATAAGTGTAAAAACATGGTCACCAAAAACTGGAGCTGTGGTAAAGGTTAAGCTAGAGAATGCTGATGGGAGTATCGTTTTTGAAGTTGATAAGAATACAACAACCATGAATGCTTGGGAAGAATTAGTATATGACTTTAGTACGGCACCGACTGCTGATTATGTAAAGGTTGTAATTTTCTTTGATTTTGGTGTTGGTGGTGATGATTCAGTCTATTATTATGATGATATACAATTAATTAATAACGGGACTTCACCATTAATTTTTGAAGACTTTGAAGCCGCTCCAGCATTATTGCCTTTTGGAAACGCAACTGCAGAAGTGATCACTTTAGATGATTTACCATCAGGTTTAGGAAATGTTACTGTAAAGGTTGCCCAATTCACGAAACCAACAGGAGCTGAAGTATGGGCTGGGGTTACACGAGAACTGGCAACCCCCTTAGATTTAGATGCTTATGGTAATATAAGCGTACAAACATGGTCTCCAAAAATTGGTGCTGTGGTAAAAGTCAAGCTAGAGAATGCTGATGGGAGTATCGTTTTTGAAGTTGATAAGAATACAACAACCATGAATGCTTGGGAAGAATTAGTGTATGATTTTAGTACAGCACCGACTGCTGATTATGTAAAGGTTGTAATTTTCTTTGATTTTGGTGTTGGTGGTGATGATTCAGTATATTACTTTGATGATTATACACTTACCGATTAAATTAATATAAAATTAAATATAAAATCATATAAAATGAAAAACATAAAAAACGTATTAGGGCTTTTCCTTTTTCTGGCACTTTTGATGAGTTGTCAAGAAGATGATCGTACCATAGGAGATATTAATGCACCGAGCAATATTGAAATATCTCTAACCTATCTTGACGATACTGATGACGATGGAGAAATTGATGATGCAACAGAAGCTCCTGGATTAGGGAGTGGTGTTGTAGGATTTACAGCGTCTGCAACCAATGCAACGGCATTTCACTTTGTAATACAAGGAGTAAAGGCGCTTCAAACAGATGGGGTTCTAGAACACAATTTCACCTTACTGGGAACCAATACCTATGCGGTTACTGTCATTGCTTATGGAGCAGGTGGAAGCTCATCAAGTAAAACCATCGAAGTAGACGTCTTGTCACTTTACGACCCACCAGCAGACTTGCTAGAAATGCTCCATGCAAATAGTTCAAGAACTTGGAAAATAGCTTCTGAAGTTGATAAGCATTTTGGATTAGGACCTGTCGGAGGAACAGCCAATGCTGAATGGTATGGTGCAGGACCAGGAGATAAAGTGGATACGGGTATGTATGACGACAGATATACATTTAACGCAGAGGCACCTTCACCCACGAT
>Ga0209533_1001481_pt1 | contig 22083 bp, 19 predicted proteins | sample COG_04_FD_184748 | JGI IMG/M metagenome (GOLD analysis project Ga0209533, IMG submission 184748) | Pelagic Microbial community sample from North Sea - COGITO 998_met_04 (SPAdes) (version 2) | ecosystem: Environmental > Aquatic > Marine > Neritic zone/Coastal water | place: Helgoland, sampling...
TTCCTCAATCTCAGTACCTACAAGCTAAGCAAGCGCTGGAGCCAGTATTAAGCGCTATTAGCGACGAAGCTCAACTAGAAAGTGAGCAAGGTATAGGTAAATTATCCGTAGTCGGTGTAGGCATGAAGTCTCATCACGGTGTCGCCGCCCAAATGTTCGAAGCTCTTGGTCAAGCAGGCATCAACATAGGCATGATATCCACCTCAGAAATTAAGATCACCATTACCCTAGCTGAGGAAGATCTTGAAAGAGGGGCTCAAGTAGTACACACAGCCTTCGGCCTCGATGCTTAATAAGTCGCACTTTTGAGCTTAAATCACTTATGGCTGAACTGCCGTGGTGCTCGAGAATGTCTTAATTCACTGCGCGCCACGTTTCATCAATAAGCGATTTAATTATCAAAACCGTTGAGTCATGAATATGACTCAACTTTGCGACTTAGAGCTAGATTATTTAGTTGGGATTTGATGAAGTTAAGGGATGAAGAATTCAATCTACATTATTAAATTAATGAAATTTAGAAAATATCAAATAATTATATTAGCTTTGCTGGTAAATCAGGTGTTTTCTTACTCTATGTTTATACCTGATTCTAAAGAAAGCATTCAAAAAAGTGATGTGATTTTATTAGGATCACTTCAGGCTAAACAAGAAGATAGAGATCCAACAACAGAAGAAATTTTTAAATTAGGAGGAGTTTCTGTTAATTATTATCTTACTATAAAAGAAGTATTAAAATCTCCCGTAGATTTAGCCGCCATAGTTCATTTAAAATCACCGCACCCTTTGCATATATTTTCTTTTGAAAAAATTAAAGAAAAAGCAGGGGCTCAAGATATTATTATTTTAGGGTCATTGGATGACAATAATAATATTATTTTAAATCTAGGGATTTTTGCCTTTTGGCCACATGGAGTTAATATTGATGGTTATTTGCCAAGTAAAAATATAGATGAATTAGTTAGCTATATAAAAAAAGAGTTAGCCAAGGTTAAAAGTGATATTATAGAGCTTTAGTCGACTTATTGAGCTTTAATTTATGCTTAGCTCACTTTTAACTGTTCACTCTTAACTCTTCACTTATTACTGTTCACTTATCAGTCTTCGCATACTTGACAAATAGGTGGGCTGCGCCTAACTTCAAGCAATCAATGATATGGAAAAATTACTAACTTCAAATTTGAAACTGGGCATTATCTCTGGTGGGCAATTGGGTAAGATGCTCATTCAAGAGGCGAGCAAGTGGGGGATTGCGAGTTATATTTTAGATAATGATGAGGAGTGTTCGGCTAGAGGAGTTGCCTCACATTATGTTAAGGGTAGTAACTTAGATTTTGAGGCGGTTTATGAGTTTGGCAAGCTAGTGGATGTGCTGACTTTTGAGTTAGAGAATATTAATATAGAAGCCTTGAAAAAGCTCAAGCAAGAGGGGTACAAGATTGCTCCGAGTCCTGAGATACTAGAGTTGATTCAAGATAAGGGCTTACAAAAACAGTTTTATCAAGACAATGGGATTCCTACTTCTAGCTTTGAGCTGTATGAGTCGAAATCAGCGGTTTTAGCCGCTATTGAGAGTGGAGCTATTGAATTTCCTTTTGTGCAAAAACTACGCAAAGGAGGCTATGACGGGCGCGGGGTAGCTGTGATTAGTACATCTGACGATGTCGATAAATTGCTCGATGGAGCCTGCGTGATTGAGACCAAGGTCGCGATTGAAAAAGAAATATCAGTTGTTGTCGCACGCAATCAAAATGGTGAGGTCAAATGCTACCCTGTAGTAGAGATGCTTTTCGACGCTAAGGCTAATTTGGTTGATAAACTGATTTGTCCTTCGTTAGTCAGTGATGAACAAGCGCAAAAAGCGTTAGATGATGCGAGCAAGATTATCGAGCTGCTCGATATGCAAGGTTTGCTTGCGGTTGAGTTTTTCGTAGATACTAACGGTGATGTCATTGTTAATGAAATGGCGCCAAGACCGCATAACAGTGGTCACCATACCTTTGAGAGTGTGATGACATCTCAGTTTGAGCAGCATTTACGTGCCGTACTTAACTTGCCTTTGGGCAGTACTGCGATTAAACTACCTTCAGTGATGATAAATATCCTAGGGGCTGAGGGTTATGAAGGCCCTGTGCATTATGAAGGCTTAGTCGAGAGTATGGCCATCGAAGGGGTCAAGATTCATATCTATGGCAAAAAAATCACCAAGCCTTATCGCAAGATGGGGCACGTCACTATCATGGCTTCTTCTCTAGAAGAGGCACAAGAAAAAGCCGAAACTGTTAAGCAACTCATCAAAGTAACATCATGCAAAAAAAATTAGTAAGTATCGTCATGGGGTCAGATTCTGATCTGCCTATCATGAAACAGGCAGCAGAAGTGCTGGGAGAATTAGGGGTTGAGTGTGAGATTGACATCGTGTCGGCACATCGCACTCCTGAGAAGCTTTATGAATTTTCCTCTAAGGCGCACACTAGAGGTGTGGCTGTAATTATTGCAGGAGCCGGTGGCGCTGCGCATTTACCAGGTATGGTGGCGGCTATATCACCTCTACCGGTGATTGGTGTGCCTATCAAGTCTAGCAACTCTATTGATGGCTGGGACTCAGTACTTTCTATCTTACAGATGCCAAATGGTGTTCCTGTAGCTACAGTAGCTCTTAATGGAGCTAAGAATGCAGGTATTCTCGCCGCTCAAATCATATCGACTATGGATAGTGAGGTGCAAAATAATATCTTAGCTTATAAACAAGTTATGAAAGAGCAGGTAAATACCAAATCAGCTAATTTAAATAAATAGCACTTTTAAGGTTAAATTGTTGAGTCATGAAAGGGCTCAACTTTGTTACTCATAGGAAGTTTATTTATTACCTTAATGCAAATTATTTATGGTAAGATGCTATTGGTGAATCCTTGGTGTTTTATACTCAATCTATAATTTACAAATTATCTTGATTGGGTTAAGGTCTGTGCATGCTTGAGACCAACCCTTCACGTCAGGAACTACTAGAAACAGGCTTAGATTTATTAGACTCAACTTTAGAAGAGATATCCTCTTGTTTAGTTGTCGCTCTAAAGCAACTAGGACAGGATGAATTACTAGACTATATTCCTTGGAGAAAGGATGCTAAACCATTAAGTGAAGCGACTCATATATCTACAGAGCTTATGGCTCAGCTCTATTCATTGAGCTTTCAAATTCTCAATATGGTCGAGGAGAGGGTTGCGAGTCAAATTAAGAAACAGCGTGAAGATAGTCTAGGTGCGCATTCTATTCGTGGTAGTTGGGCTGAGACTATTTGGAAACTCAAGCACGAGCTTAATCTCAACGAAGATCAAGTTTTAGAAATTTTAGACCAAGTTCAAATTGAGCCTGTATTTACAGCTCACCCGACTGAGGCCAAGCGCCTGACTGTGCGTGAGTGGCATCGCCGTATCTATCTGCAACTTTTAGAATTAGAAGACACCACCAAAGGCAGTCTCGATTACGACCGCATTAAGAAAAAGATAGCCATGAGTTTAGAAGCTCTGTGGCTCACAGGAGAGATTCACTTGGTGCGTCCTAATATTAATGATGAATTGCGTAATGCTTTGTTTTATCTGCGTAAGCGTTTTCCTCAAGTACTAAAAACTTTAGGTTCTAGCTTTATTGGTCCATGGAAGGAAGCCGGTTATGACGAAGAAAAGTTTCTTGAGTACCGTCGTGCATCTGGTGCCTTATCCTCATTTGGAATTTGGATTGGTGGTGACCGTGACGGTCATGGCTTAGTCACCGCTGAAGTAACTAAGAGTACTCTCTATGAATTACGCAAACAGGCGGTGAAGCTCATGCGTGATGAGTTAGAATTCTTGGCGCGTCAGTTGAGTATTACGACGCACAACTCAGCCTTGCCAGTTAATCTTGAAAACAGACTCTTGGCACTCAGAGAAGAACTCAAAGATCATCCAGATGCTTACAAAGTACTTGAATATAATAAGTATGAGCCGTGGAGAGAAATTCTCTATTGGATGAAAAATAAGCTCGATTTCGATGTCAAGTTCGAAGACGGAGGTTACGTCACTAAAGAAGCGCTCGATGCAGATTTAAAACTTATCCATGAAAGTCTTATTGAGGTAAAAGCTCATTTGATTGCTGATGAGTTTATTGTACCACAACGTCGTTTATTGAGTATCTTTGGTTTGCAGTTAGCTCGCTTGGATATCAGACAGAATTCAGATTTCCATGATTTAGCCGTCGGACAAATACTCGCTCTCGCTGGCAAAGAAGATACAGACTTTAAAGATTGGACAGAGGAGCAACGTCTCGCCTTCCTTAATGAACAACTTAATCAAGAGCAAACCTTACTCAACTCAGGGCAGGTGTTAGATGCTCAGTCGCCTAATGCTCAAGCTGTGCTTGATTGTTACCGTGTGATTGCTGAGTTTAGTCAGGAATATGGCATCGATTGCTTAGGTAGTTTGATTGTGTCAATGACACGCAGTGTTTCTGATTTATTAGTGGTGCATTTCTTGGCCAAAGAAGCTGGACTGAGTACCTGGGATAAAAATTACTGGAGTTGTCCGTTACAAGTCGTTCCATTATTTGAAACCATGGATGATTTAGATATGTCAGCTGAACTCATGGATACTTACTTGAGCGCTAGTATCGTCAGAGCACAGGGTCAAGCCAAGCAACAAGTGATGTTGGGTTATTCAGACTCCAATAAGGATTGTGGTATTTTATCCGCTACTTGGGCCTTATTTAGAGCGCAAGAAGCACTCACACAGATTGGGGCTAAGCACGGTATTATGCTTGAGTATTTCCACGGTCGAGGTGGTACGATTTCTCGTGGTGCAGGCCCTACCAATTGGTTCCTCAAGGCCTTGCCACATGGCTCGTTACAAGGGCGTTTTCGTATGACAGAGCAGGGGGAAACTGTCGCTCAAAAATATGCGAACCCGAGTACAGCACAAGAGAACTTAGAATTGCTTATTGCAGGTGTTACGGTGACTACGGCTCAGCATAAGTACGGTACACCTAAAGAAATTGACTTTAGAGATATGCTTAATGACCTTAGTGCTACAAGTCAGCAGACTTACCAGAGTTTATTGGCTGCGGATAATTTCATTGCTTTTTATCGTCAAGCAACCCCTATTGATGCTTTGGAAAATGCACGTATTGGTTCTCGCCCTGCACGTCGTGTGGATGTGAATAGTTACAGCCTCGATGATTTGCGTGCGATTCCTTGGGTGTTTTCATGGACGCAATCTAGATTCTACTTACCAGGTTGGTTTGGTGTAGGTTCAGCTCTTGAGAATTTAAGTCAAACCGATAGCAATGGTATTGAAACTCTCAAAAAAGCCATCAGTGAGCATGACTTCTTGCGTTATGTATTTACGAATATTGAAATGAGTTTGAGATCAGCTGATTTGGAATTGATGCATGCTTATGGCGCTCTAGTTCAAGATAAAGCTATAGCAGAGGAATTTCTCACTCCTATTGATACAGAATACAAGCTCACTGCTAAATGGGTGCGTGAACTCTTTGGTAAAACTATTGAAGAGCGCCGTCCACGTGTCGCCAAAACACTAGAACTAAGAGAAGAATCCCTTAAACTACTTCATTTACAGCAAATCGCGCAGATTAAAAAGTGGCGAGGTTTGCTAGCAGAAGGAAAGCCTGAGGAAGCAGAAGAATTCTTCCCTCAGATTTTACTATCTATTAATGCGATTGCTAGTGGGTTACGTACAACAGGTTAACCTATAAATAACTCACAATTAATGTTAAATATTAGAGAGCAGTTTCCCATATTAAAACAAAAAATTAAGAATCAGTCTGATCTTATTTATTTTGATAATGCGGCCACGTATCAAAAACCTCAAGAGGTGATTGATAAGATTAGTGAGTATTACTCAGCAACGAATTCTAATATTCATCGTGGTGTACATCATTTATCACAGGTAGCCACGACCGCTTATGAAGAGTCTCGAGATCTCATAGCTGAGTTTATCAATGCTAAGAATTCTAAAGAGGTTATTTTTACCAGTGGTTGCACTGAGGGGATTAACCTCGTGGCGACTATCTTAGAAAAAGCAGCTTACTTAAAAGCAGGTGATGAAATAGTGGTTTCAGGTTTGGAGCACCACTCCAATATCGTGCCGTGGCAAATGCTCTGCGAGGCAACCGGAGCAACTCTAAAGTACGTGCCTGTAGCTCAAGATGGAGCGATTGATTGGGAGCAGGGGCTAGAGCTCATTACTGAGCGTACTAAATTAGTGGCTATCACTCATTTATCCAACGCCTTAGGAGTTAAGCCACCAGTAGAAACATATATAGCTAGAGCCAAACAACAAGGAGCTCTCACTCTCGTGGATGGTGCACAATGGGTGGCTCACTACCCGCTTGATGTTCAGGCGTTAGGGGCTGATTTTTACGTGTTTTCAGGACATAAACTCTATGGGCCTACAGGTACAGGAATCCTCTGGGGTCGAGAAGAATTGCTCGATGAACTCCCTCCTTACAAAGGTGGAGGAGAGATGATAGCTGAGGTGACTTTTGCTAAAACCACTTACAATGTATTACCGAATAAATTTGAGGCAGGTACGCCCAATATTTCAGGAGGTATTGCTCTTGCTCAAGCGGTGAAATTTACTCAGAGCTTAGACTGGGAGGCTGTGGCTAAGCACGAAAAAGCTCTCACTCAATTAGCCTTACAAGGTCTAGAAAGTTTAGATAATATTGAATTATACACAGCAAGTGTTGAGCCTAGTGGGTTAGTATCTTTCAATGTTAAAGGAGTGCATCATTACGATGTAGGTACTTTGCTTGATCAGTTTGGTATTGCTGTACGTACAGGTCATCACTGTTGTCAGCCACTCATGCAACAGCTAGGAATTACTGGAACAATTCGTGCCTCATTTGCTTGTTACAATACACTCGAGGAGGTTGAGATTTTCTTAGAAAAGCTTAAAAAGTCTTTATTGCTTTTGTCTTAAATACACCTGAAATAAAATTATTATGAAAAATGTCTTTGTCAATATTCTGGCTGCCTTAGGAGGGATTTACCTTATTCAGATTATAGGCGGTATTTTAATCATGGTAGCTTTATTCGTAGCTAGCACAAAAACTTACACAACTAGCTATAACGACTTTTCATCAATACTTGATTCTGGGGGCTTAACTGAAAAAGTCGTTAGCAAAGGTTCAATCACTGAGAAAATAAGACTTATAGAAGTAGAAGGAGTGATTTCTGATTACCGTGATTATGAGAGTCAGCCTTCGATGGTAGAGAGCTTTAAAGAGCAACTTGACCAAGCTTTAGAAGATAATGCGACTAAAGCTATTTTGGTGAGAATTAAATCTCCAGGTGGTGAAGTTACCGCCTCAGATAAAATGTACGAATCTCTCAAAGAAGCAGCATCTAAGAAACCTACCCTCGTTTATCTTGATGGTATTGCCGCTTCTGGTGGCTATTACCTCGCCTGTGGAGGTGAGCATATTATGGCTTCTCCAACTACGATTACAGGTAGTATCGGTGTGATCATTCAATCACCTAAATATCAAGAAATGCTAGGCAAAGTGGGCGTGGAAATGCGTGTCTATAAGAGTGGGCCACACAAAGATATCCTCAGCGGAGCTCGTAACATGACAGCTACAGAGGATTCTATCATCCAAGAGATGGTCGAGGAATCTTATGTACGCTTCATTAATATTGTTTCTGAATCTAGAGGCATCGATGAAGCCACTTTGCGTAGTTATGTCGCTGATGGACGTGTGTACTCAGGTGCTACAGCTAAGGAGCTCAAAGTAGTGGATAGCTTAGGTTACCAAGAAGATGCGATTGCCAAACTCAAAGAAATTGCTAATATCCCTGATGCTCAAGTCATCAAGCATTATTATAAGCCAAGTATTAATGACTACTTGAGTTTATTTGGAGCTAAATTCACAGGCAAAACAGAGGTCAATGTCAACCTATCAGGTGTGTCAACTAATCTTAAAGCAGGGATGCCTTACTACCTATCTCCACTTCATATTTCTGAATTTTAATAGCTATGACCGTCGCTGAATCATTAAAACTTATTGCTCAAGGTACGAGCCAAATTATTAGCACCGAAGAACTCGAAAAAAAGCTCCAAGAAGGCAGACCTCTACGAGTCAAGCTAGGTGTAGACCCAACTGCTCCAGATATTCATTTAGGACATAGTGTTGCTCTAGAGAAATTACGTCAATTTCAGAGCTTGGGACATCAAGCGGTACTTATTATTGGTGATTTTACTGCTACTGTTGGTGATCCTACAGGGCGCTCTGTCGCTCGTCCTCCGATCACTCGTGACGAGGTGCTTGCCAATGCTAAGACTTACACTCAGCAAGCATTTAAGATTCTTGATGAATCTAAAACAGAGATTGTTTACAACGGTGAATGGTTTCGTAAAATGACGTATGAGGAAGTCCTCAAGCTCAACGCACGAGTCACTTTGCAACAAATGCTCCAACGTGAGGACTTCAAAAAACGTGTTAAAGAAGGAACTCCAGTATCCATTCACGAACTCCAATACCCTATCATGCAGGGTTGGGATTCAGTGATGGTCAAAGCAGATGTGGAAATTGGCGGTACAGATCAATTGTTTAACAACCTCGTTGGCCGTGAATTACAAAAAGCCGAAGGCCAACCCCAGCAAGTGGTTCTCCTCATGCCATTACTCGAAGGTTTAGATGGGGTCAAAAAGATGTCTAAATCCTACGGCAACTATATCGGAGTCAATGAAGCACCTAATGACATGTTTGGTAAGGTCATGAGTATCTCTGATGAACTCATGGGGCGTTACTACACATTGCTTCTTGGGCAAACTCTAGATGAGAGTCTACATCCTATGGATGCTAAAAAATCCTTAGCTAAATCAATCGTCACACGTTACCATTCGACTGACTTGGCAGAACAAGCTCTCATCAATTGGGAGAGTCAATTTTCTAAAAGGGATTTAGCATCTAGTGACTTACCAGAGCTAGAACTCAGCGCATTTGACTCAGCCGAGAATTTAGTCCAAATAGTCAGCATTGCTTATGAGCAAGCGTTTAGCATTAAGCGCTCTAATGGAGATATCAAAAAGCAGCTCATAGCCACAGGGGCGATTCAGCTCAATGAAACCAAGCTCACAGATATTCATGCTAAACCTAAATTGAATGCAGGCGATGTACTCAAGATAGGCAAAAAGCACGCTATTCGCATTAAATAACTCACCACTAACTTCATGAATCAGCATATCAACCAAGCCTACGAGGAAGCTCTCAAAAACTTGGTTGATAGCATCCTACAAATTGGAGCTGAGACTTTTAGTCATGTTGATATAGCCATTAAAGGTTTGCTCACTAGTAATATTGAGTTGTGTAATCAAGTCATTCACAATGATGAGCATATCAACCAAATGGACAAGCTCATCACCCAGCGAGGTTTAGATATTTTAACCCGCTTTAACCCATTAGCAGGAGATCTACATCAAACAGTGCAGGGAATACTTATCAGCACGCATTTTGAACGTATAGGTGACCATGCTGCCAATATTGCTAAGTATTCTAAGTATATCATTTCAGAGCGTGAAGTCCCTGAAACCAAGAGTATAGAAGCCCTATACTCACTGACCTCTGAATCCATTCAAATGGCGATCATGAGCTACCGTAACCAAGATGCCAAACTAGCTCAAAGCATCATAGACCAAGACTCCATACTCGACCTCAAGTGCTCAGAATACATCAAAAGTCTCACCAAAGCCATGAATCAAACCGATTCCACCTACAACCAAGCCTTTATGAACCTCATTTTCATAACAAGGTGTTTGGAGCGTATAGGGGATCTATCGACCCTCATCGTCAAAGACGGCGTCTTGAGATAATCTAGCGGCTCTTTTAGCGATGTTGCCCTCGCTGTCTAACTTTCGCAGTGCTCGAGTAGCTTTTTTCTACACTGTGCGCTACGATTTCTCCATCAATGGCAACATCATCTAAAATAGCTCGCTAGCTTTAGGTGTATGGTCAGTATCAATGCTCAGCTTTGCTAGTTATTCAATCATCTCAGTTAAAATAACTAGAAAACTTTATGGATTGATATCTCAGCTTAGCTCGTTAAACTGTCAGAATGCAGGAGTTCAGGATAGATAAGCAGTTTATTAATATTTTTAAACTAGGGATTGTGGTGTTTAGTTTTTTTGCTATTTTTTCTTTGTTACTACCTATTTTACCTGAAGATGAGAAGTCTGAATCGATAGGTATAAGTGATGAAGCTTTAAGTATTTTAGGTTTTGCCTTTTTTGGTTGTGCCACATGGCTTACTTTTATTTGTCTTCAGAAGTGTAAAAAAGCTAATATTTTAGTCGATGATCAAGGTATTTGGTATAAGCATTTATCTAGGGAAGAAAGGCTTATTAAGTGGAGCGAAATTAGCAAAATAAAAGAGAGGGCTAACGCTCAATGTTTGGAGCTTTTTAATTCTAGGAATGAAAAGTTAATACGCATTGAATATCAAATCATAGATTTTTTTAAATTAAGGCAAATAATAGAGCAAAAGGTTGCTGTAGTTTCTTTAGAAGGAAGGGATGATTTAAATAGATTCACTAAGCCAAAATATTACCATATTATTAGTTTAACTTTATTAGGAGTCTTCGCAGCGTTAGGGCTTGGTTTGATGATAACTGAAAGCTTCTTAATAGGTTTTATATTTCTCATATTTATGATGCCTATATTATGTTTGGAATATATTAAAGCTCCTTGCGCTATTTATATAAACAAAGATTCTTTTAGTATTTATTACCCACTAAAATATAAAATAATTAAATTTACAGATGTATCTACTATTCAAATTTTTAAAATTCCCCAACATTATGGAATTTCAATTCCTCAGATAGAAATAAAATTAATTAAAGGAAAAACTATTAAACTAAAAGCATTTAAAGAAGAGCCTTACGGTATGTTAGATTCATTAAAAAAAGCAGTAAAAAACAAGTAATTATGTCTCAATCTATCATCACTCGTTTTGCGCCGTCGCCTAGTGGGGATTTACATGTGGGGCATGCATACAGTGCGTGGCTGATTGAGCAGTTTGTGCAGAGTAATAGGGCGTTAGGTTTAGCTGTAGCTGAACCTTTGTTGCGTTGGGAGGATATAGATCACACGCGTTGTTCTGTGGAGTCGGAGCAGAGTATCATAGAGGATTTAGAGTGGTTAGGTTTTAGTTATAACCAGTCACAACCGTGCTTGCGTCAAAGCGAGAGGCTAGCTATTTATGCTCAAGCTTTGGAAGCTCTCAAAGACCAAGGTGTCGTGTACCCGTGTTTCTGCACGCGTAAGGAGATTAAACAAGCATTGGAGGAGTATGATAATGCTCAAGCTCAAGAGGTAGACAGTATACTTAATGCTCCACATACGCTTCATAGGGAGGCTTACCCAGGCACTTGTAAGCATTTAAGTGAGGAACAGCGCCGAGAGCTACTGGCTAGCGATAAAGCTTATTCTTGGCGCATAGATAGCAAAAAAATACGTGAGCAATTGGAAAATCAAGGTTTAGAGTTAAGTTTTAATGATTTAACGCAGGATGATGTCACTGCAGTGAATTGGGATTTAATAGAAGACACCGTGATTGCGCGCAAAGATGTGGCGACCTCTTATCATCTAGCGGTGATTATTGATGATGATGCACAGGGGGTTACGCACGCCATTAGAGGTGAAGATTTGCGGGAGACAACTCACTTGCATCGAGTTCTGCAAGAGTTGCTTAACTTATCTACACCAACCTATATTCACCACCCGCTGCTCTATAATGATGCGGGTAAGCGCCTGAGTAAAAGAGATCAATCAACGACCATTAAACAGCTAAAATCTCAATACGCAACAGCCGCAGAGTTACTTCAAGCTCAATTGCTCAAGTATCAGCAGAATTGGCAAAGTCTTACATCTATCTGTAAGCAAAGTATTACAGGTTAAAACTTTAGACCTTATACCTTAGGCTGGAGCCAGAGGTTTTCGTGGAGTTCCCAGCTGTCAGTTTCTGTTGGGGGTAATGATATGCCGGGAAGGATTCTGCCCCAGGTGCCTTCTTTCTCACCTATTTCTTCTGCCCACCCTGATGGTTCAGGCTCTCCAGTCGCTAGAGGCATAGATAGAGATATGAGGGCGTCTTGGTACTGATAGCTCGGTAAAATGTGCCAGTTATTATCCTTTAGCTGATTGAGGCTTGCTGGTAGATGTGTGTGGTTGTCCTCGTTGATAAAGTAGACGTATTGTTTAGTTTGTGGTTTAGATTGTTTTTTGTTTAGGTCTGTTTCTAGACGATTAATCCAGTTGATGAGTTGAGTCGAGCCTATCCAAATATTCTGCGGTTTTGATTTCTTGGAGTACTGTGTATAGTAGCTCTCAAACTGTTGTTGTGTATCAAAAAAGCTGATGAGTCCACCAAAGCGAGCTTGGAAGAAACTGAAGGTTTCTTGGAGGGTTGCACTGAGTTGTTGAGTGTGAATCAAGAAATGTACTTTTTGAGTATTAGCGATGCAGTAAGTACGATGCAAACGATGAGCATTGATTTGAGCAAGACGAGAGAATTTCTGTGTGAGTTGAGGGAAATGGACGTTATCGTAAGCATCAATAGTGTGTTCAATACATTCGTTGGCGAGCCCTGATAAACTTGTCTGTAGAGCGGCTTGACTGATATTGCTACTATCAATGGGCTCTCCTATATTAACCAGAGTAGGGTAGGCTCTTTTGCCGGCTAAATACTTGAAATACTTACCACCACTAAAGCCAAACCAAGTAATCCAGCTACCATCTACATAGATAGGTTGAGCTTTTGATTTAGATTTTCGCAGAATGAGGATGACGCCTTTTTGAATTTCATTGAGTGCACCACTGCGACTCAACCTGCCTTCGGGGAAGAAGCCAATCACTGAGCCTTCTTGGAGAGCTTCGATGGTTTTCTTAATGGCTTCTTTGGCTCGAGAGGGTCGAATAGTGAGAGTGTTAAAGTATTCGGTGAGTTTTTTAAGTATGCCTTTGGATAGATTAGCATCCATCACAAAGCGAATACGACGTGGATAACTCGTAGAGAGAAAGAACACATCTGCGTAGTTAACATGGTTAGGTGTGAGGAGCACACCTTCATCTCTGATAATGCGCTCATGGTTAAGTGGTAGAGCAGGAATTTTGTAGTGTGAATGCCACCAATTACTAAACCATTGCATGAGTCTGTACTGGTCTTGGATAAACTCTGGGGTATTGAGGGTTAGGTAGTTTTTCCAGATATAATAAGCGACTACAATACCTAATACGGTAGTGGTGTAGCAGGCTACTTGTACGTTAAATCCACTCACTTGCAACCCAAGGCATAAAATGACAGCAATAATACCAAACACACAGTTAAGTGCATTACTTAATGATAAGATTCTACCACGAGTAGCAGCTGGTGCATGTTGCTGTATATAGGCATTAACTGGAACAAACCAAAATGTCGCTGTAGCAGCTGCAAGGAAATAAGAAAGGTAGACAGGGAGCATTTTGTCTAAGCCACTTTGTTCGGCAATGAGATAAGCAGGGTATAATTCAAGGCTAGTAAACACAAACAGTAGAGACCCAATGAGCGCAATCCATAGACGGACTTTTTTGCTGCCTAGAATGGTGGCTGCTACTGAACCTGCAATGAGGCCTAAGCTAAGTGCAATCGTTATTTTAGAAGCGATAGGCCCAAAATCAACAGAGGTAGAGGCTGCTAGCTCTTTGGCAACTCGAATCAAGAGTAAGTTGATATAGCCTGCTATACCGTAAAAGCAAGCTAGCATAAGAATGCCTTTAAATAGTTTGGGGTGCTCTTGTGGAATACTTAAAATCTCTGACCATTTGGCAAATTTAGCTTCTTTTTGATGAACTACTGAAATATGGCGCTTGGGAGGTAGAATAAAACTTAGCACAAGGGGTACCAGTGAAAAGGCTAAGAGAATTGTGAATATATTTTCTAATGATAACCAAGCTGCAAAGGGAGCATCCGTATGCTCCTTTTTAAAATGGTTAAACCACATCATGCCGATAATTTGACCTACACAGATAGCTAATAGGTTAGTTGATTCAATCAAACCGGAAGCTAGACTGAGCTTTTCAGGTCCTGAGAGGTCTTTAGTGATAGCTTTTTTAGCCGGGCTTAGGATAGCAGATTGAAGCGCTAGGATGAAAAAGGCAACTAATGACCATGTTAAAAAATGTGACTTAGAAAAATAAATCAACATGGCAAACACAACAATCTGCGTGATCATCGCGATGCGAATGATCCAAGTTCTGTCATATTTATCAGAGACCCATCCTGCTACTCGAATGAAGCAGAGAAAAGGTACAATAATCAATATGGTAATGACATACTCAAGAATAGTAGCCTTGCCGTATAACGCTACACCTAGCGCAATAAAAGCCGCCTTGGCAATGTTATCGTTGAAGGCATTCTGTGCCTGTAAAATAATCAAAGAGATAAGGCTCTTCCAATGCGGAGTTTGGATTATTTTATCAGACATAATTGATAAGCTTACTTACAGGCCTAATTGACTCATAATCGTTTGACTAATCGTTTTAGGGTTTGCCTTGCCTTGAGTGGCTTTCATGACTTGGCCTGTGAACCAGTTAGCTGCCTTAGTGTTGCCACCTTTGATCTCTGCTACCTTGTCAGGGTTGTCTGCAAGTAAATCTGCTACAATCGCTTCTAATTCAGCATTGTCATCAGCTGATGCTGCTTCAAAGCCTAACTCTTTGGCTACGGCTTCCGCCGTTTTTTCTGGAGCATTGGAGAGAGCTTGGAGGACTTCTTTTGCCTGGTTATTTGAGCAAACATCGTCTTGGACTAGTTTAGCTAGTCCTGCGATATGAGCAGGAGTGATAGGGCACTCCGTGATACTTAGATTATCTTTGTTGATAAGGCTCATGAGCTCATTGATAATCCAATTGGCAATTTTCTTAGGCTCAATAGAACCAGCTTGCTCTAAGCTGAGTTCAAAGAAGTCAGCTAATTGGCGGTCACTACATAAAATAGCAGCATCGTAGTCGTTAAGCTTAAAGTCAGTAATAAAGCGTGCTTGCTTATGATGAGGTAGTTCAGGGCAGAGTGATTTAACCTCTTGCATAAAGGGTTCTGTTGCAATAGGTAGTAAATCTGGGCAAGAGAAATAGCGATAATCATCGGCATTCTCCTTGGTGCGCATGAGTTGGGTCTCGCCTAAGTCATCGTCCCAGCGACGAGTTGATTGTACCTGAACAATACCAGCATCAAGCTCTTGAGCCTGTCTGCTGATTTCGTAATAGAGAGATTTACGTACTGCAGTAATAGAATTGAGGTTTTTGAGCTCAATTTTCTCACCAAATTTGACTTGTCCCTTGGGCTTGAGCGACACATTAACATCACAACGTAGTTGCCCTTTTTCCATGTCTGCATCTGAGATACCTCCGTAGATGAGAATTTGTTGTAGAGATTTAAGGTAGGCAACTGCTTGCTCAGGCGTTTCGATATCTGGCATGGAGACAATCTCCATGAGAGGTGTGCCTGCACGATTAAAATCAATGAGTGAATATTGATTAAAATGGGTAGATTTAGCGACATCTTCCTCTAAGTGAATATGATCCAGTTTAATCACAGGTTTGTTAGGGTCTATATCTTTGACACTTTCCTTAGGATAATTATGCTCGTAGAGGGGGACTTCTCCATCGATGCATAGAGGTAAATCTAACTGAGTAGTTTGATAGTTTTTAGGCATGTCAGGGTAGAAGTAGTTCTTTCTATCCCATTTTGAGATTTTTGGTGGATGACAACCTAGCATATGACCTGCAATCAGCGTTTTTTTGACAGCCTCATGATTAATCACTGGTAGAGCACCAGGTAGGCCTAGGCAAACAGGACAGGTGTTGGTATTAACATTAGAACCAAAGCTAGTAGCACAGCTACAGAACATTTTGGTGCTGGTTTTAACTTGGCAGTGAACTTCTAAGCCAATAACAATATCGTAAGAACTAATAGGCATTGTGTATGATGAATAGTAAAATTATTTTTCAAAGTTGTCTTTCGTTGCCACCTCAAAATTAGCTAAAGCAGCTTTTGTTTCTGGTGTTGGCTGAGGCGCTTTTTTGACAATTTTTAATAACAGACCGGCGTTGCTTTCCTGTTGAGCAGCATTATTAAATGAAGGATCTTCTAGCCATTCTTTAACAGGTAACTGCATGATAGTTTGGTAATCCTCGTTAGATAACATTTGTTGTAACTGGCGAGGTGCTTGAGCTTCAAAGAGAATAAATTGACTAAGCACACCTAAGTCTTGGATATCTTTTAATTTATCCATTTGATCTGTGATGCTCTCCAAATCAGTTAAGGTGGAAAAATTCTTAGCTGAATCAGGTAAGGCATCTTGTAAGAAACTAGATTTACCAGAAATAGTTAAATAAAGGAGTAAGCAAGAGATAAAAATCATGCTTAAAAATAGAGTGGTGAATAATTGCTTGAAAAATGATTTTTTTGGGCGAGTTTCAGATTCCTTATCTTTATCCGTGAGTTGATGATTTTTTCTGCGGCGTTCTAGTTCGAGTTCTTCATCTTGGTTAGCACTATAACCAATACGGTTTTTCACGATAATTACAATTGTGAATACAATAAATGGTGTAGCTAGAGGAATAGCCCAATATAGCCAGCCAGCTGGATCTGGAGAGAGAAAATAAGCAATACTATCAGAAGATTGCCATACAAAAAAAGTAGCGATAACGCTTAAAATCAAACCAACAATACCAAAAATGAAATTAAGGAAATTAGTAATAGCTGCCCAAATAAAATACAGGATAATCAATCCCATTACTCCTAACAATGCCCATTGAATAACAGAGTTATACTCTTGCATAAATTGGATGCATTTATTGAGAATATTGAGAGTTTGCTCCATATGAATTGACTCAAAATTATGATTAACACTCTGGTGATTGAGGCACTAATGACTCAGGTGTGAGAGCTGAATTTTGTGCACGTTGCCTGAGTGCATGATCACACAGCACAAGTGCAATCATCGACTCTACAATAGGCACGGCTCTTGGTAGAACGCAGGCATCATGACGGCCTTTGCCTTTGAGAGTGGTTTCATCACCACAAGCATTGACAGTGTCTTGGCTTATCATAATCGTTGCTGTTGGTTTAAATGCGACTTTAAAGTCGATAGCTTCTCCATTAGAAATGCCACCTTGTATACCTCCTGAACGATTAGTTTTTGTCCTTATGGTACCCTCTTGGGTGTAAAAGGCGTCATTATGCTGGCTTCCTGTGAGCTGAGTTCCCGCAAATCCTGAGCCAATTTCAAACCCCTTAGTAGCAGGGAGGCTAAGCATGGCCTTGGCTAAGTCTGCCTCTAACTTATCAAAGACAGGTTCACCTAAGCCTGCGGGAACACCTTTGACATAAGCACGTACGATACCACCTACAGAGTCACCTTGTGAACGGATTTTCTTAATATGCTCAATCATTTTAGGAGCAATCTGAGCATCTGCAGCTCTCACAGGAGTGCTTTCAATTAATTCTTTGGTGACTGCATCTAAATTATCAATGGAACTTTGTAGATGTTGGATAGAATCAACCCAAGCTAAAATCTCCAAATCAGGACAGAGTTGTTTAAGTACTTTCATAGCTACTGCTCCTGCAGCCACACGAGCAATAGTTTCACGAGCTGAGGCTCTACCTCCACCTGAAATAGCTCTAAATCCAAATTTAGCATCGTAAGTATAATCCGCGTGTGAAGGGCGGTACACGCTCTCCATAGTATCATAAGAACCAGGACGCTGGTCTTTATTTTTTACCAGCATGGCAATCGATGTGCCGAGGGTTTTTCCTTGGCTAGTGCCTGATAGTATTTCGACTGTGTCCGCTTCTTTGCGAGGGGTTACAATATCGCTTTGACCAGGTCGTCTGCGGTCAAGTTCTGCCTGTATATCTTCTTCGCACAGGTTTAGTTGCGCAGGACAACCATCAATAATAACACCAACACCCACACCATGTGATTCACCAAAAGTGCTGATACGAAAAAGAGTTCCAAATTGACTAGACATAATAATGGCTGATTTATATCTAGTTTTCTTAGATAATTCAAGCTTAAGACTTACTTAAGAAGTTTACTTAAAAGCTCTGCTGAAATCCTAAAGAAAAGAGAGTTATGGTAATCATATATAAGCTGTAAATAATAGCAGAGCTGAACCAATGATGTTTGCAGAGTGTTTTACGCACAGCATGCCTGATAACCCAAATCAAATAACCTAAGCCCAAACTAAGTAAGAGCATACCCCATACGATAAGATTCATAGCAAATAAGAAGCCAGATAATTTGCCAGGACTCACAATATTAAAAGCAAAAGGAGCAAAGTAAAACGCGGTAGTTAAAGTAAAGATAACTGGTAATAAATAGAATTTAATAAAGATAGATGGTGAGGATTTCATCAGCGAGTCGATTTAATTTTAAAGTTTAATTACAATCCAGAAGGGTGATCGATAAATTCGTAATCTAATTTGAATTGGTCTTGAATATGTTGCCCCAAGGCTTGAACACCAAAGGTTTCAGTAGCGTAATGTCCACCATAAAAGAGATTTATCCCTAGCTCTTCGGCAAGAGGGTAACTCCAATGAGGGCCTTCGCCAGTGATAAAGGTGTCAATGCCAGCTTTAGCAACCTGAGCAACCTCACTACCTGCTCCACCTGTAATAATGCCTAACGTCTCAATGTGTTCAGGGCCTCCAGGACAATAGTGAGAGCGCTCTCCAAGCAGAGCGATGAGCTGTTCGTTTAACTCTTGTCGTTGCATAGATACCTGAAACTTAAGCCCAAGTTCCACACCTTTAAAATCAAAGAAAGGTTCTGCTGATTGAATATTTAAGCCTAGTTGCTGAGCTAGCACACTATTGTTGCCCCAGATAGGATGAATATCTAGTGGGATGTGAGAGCTGTAAACAGCTAGGTTATTATCTATAGTTAGTTTAATTTTTTGATAATTAACTCCAGTGAGTGGCGCAATATTTTGCCAAAATAGGCCATGGTGCACGAGTAGCATGTCCGCATTGGTATTAATAGCTTTTTTGATGACAGGTAGAGATGCATCTACGGCGCTGACTATTTTTTTGAGTGGCTGCAAGCTTTCTACCTGCAAGCCATTATAAGCTTGGTCATAGTCAGGCACTGTTGAGTGATTTAGGACGTCATCTAAATAACTACTTAGAGATTGGATAGAAATGTGAGTCATCATCTAATTAGAGTTTAAGTTTATCAATATCTTCTTGTAATTGATTGATGGTTTGAACTGTTTGCGTAATAGATTTAGTTTTAATTGTTTTATTCCCGCGAGTGTAACCAATGTAGTTGAGCCAAGATGTAGAGTTAAGTGCACGGCGTTTATCAACAAGCTTAAATAGAGGAGATTGCTCAGTTTCATCAAAGGCAGACTTTAGCCCTTCTTGGCTTTGAGGTATTTGAATACCTAACTTATTAAGGATAATAGAAGCCATGACAAAATGCCCAAAACTATTAGGATGAACTCCGTCTGAGCTTAAGTGTTCATTATAGGTTTTAATATAATCAGCCATAGGCGTGTTTAAATCTATGTAACTAATATCATCATTCTCTTGGGCTAATTTAGCTAAATACAAGCCAAATTGTATCAATGACTGATTATAATCTTCATATGGAGTTTTAAAACCAAAATCGTCATAACTAATGGGTTTAGTTTTATGAGTGATAACAACTTTATCAAAATAAGGAGGAGCATTAAGTATAATAGATTTTACTCCATGATCTCGTGCTTTTTGTATGAGCTTATCAATACCCACTTGGTAGGCGGTGAGGATATCTTGGTCTAGTGGACGGTAGATGCCATCGTTCATGCCATAACATACCATGAGAACAGTAGGCTTGATTTCGACTAAAGCTCTTTCTAAACGAGAATGGATACAAGGGCGAGGGAAAGGGTGATGAGGTTCGCTAATTCCAGAAGCTGTTTCACTAGATAATCCTATACTGGTTAAGTCGTATTTGAGATAAGGCTTTTGTTTTTGCAAATAATAATCAATATAACTTACATAAGTGCCCTTTTGAGTGATGCTATCACCTAAAATCAGCACTTTTTCTTCGGCTAAATCAGTATAGGTTAACTCACTTTTTTCAGGGCTTAGGCTCTGACATTGAGTTAAAAAGATGCAGAAAAAAGCTAATAGTATTTTAAACATGGCTCGTATTTAAAAAGATTTTTTCTTGCTTTGCAAGGGGAATAAATTAGATTCGAGTTATGAGTAGTCAGCAGAAAATTTTAACAGGTTTGCAGCCTAGTGGAGCTTTACATTTGGGGAATTATTTTGGAGCTATGCAACCTGCCATAGAGTGGCAAGATAAAGGAGATGCTTATTACTTCATTGCTAGCTACCATGCTCTTACAAGCCTTAAAGATCCTGCAGCCTTAGCTCAATACACACGTGATGTAGCTGCTGATTTTATTGCTTGTGGTTTAGATCCTAACAAAGTGACTTTATTCAATCAGCATGATGTACCCATTGTTAATGAGCTGGCATGGATACTGTCAACAGTTTGCCCTATGGGTTTACTTGAACGTTGTCACTCCTATAAAGATAAGGTGGCTAAAGGTATAGGAGCTACGCATGGTTTATTTGCTTATCCGGCACTGATGGCGGCGGATATTTTACTCTATGGGGCTGATTTAGTGCCTGTAGGCAAAGATCAGAAACAGCACTTAGAAGTCACTCGTGATTTAGCCACCAAAATGAACGAAACTTTCCAAGCGGATTTGTTCAAGTTACCTGAACCGATGATTTTAGAAAATACTGCCGTTGTTCCGGGTATCGATGGTCAGAAAATGAGCAAAAGTTATCAAAACACATTACCTCTTTTTGCTCCAGAAAAACCTCTGCGCAAACTATTTATGAAAATTGTCACGGATAGTTGTGAGGTGGAAGATCCTAAACCTACAGAAGACTCTACTATTCTCGCTCTCTTTAAATTATTAGCGAGCGGTCAAGAATATGAGCAAATGGTCGCTGATTTCAAAGCTGGAGGTTTGGGGTATGGTAATTTTAAACAGCGTTTATGGGAGGCTTATATGGATACCTTTGCTCTAATGAGAGAGAGTAGAGCGGCTATTACAGACCAGGATTTAAATGACATTTTAGCTCAAGGAAAAGAAAAAGCGACTGTAGTCGCGCAAGAAACAGCCGCTAGAGTTAGAAAAGCAGTAGGTTTAGTCTAAACATCTATACCATTAAGCCATTCATTTTAAGAATAGACTATTATGGCTTGTTGAGTCGTTATAGTTAACATGATGAAAAAATGGATAATAACAATCGTAGGTACAGCGGTATGTGTGCTCGGTTTTGTCGCACAAGCTGCTCAAGGATGGAGCGAAGATTTTGATCAAATCATGGCTCAAGCCAAAAAAGAAGGTAAGCATGTGCTAGCTGACTTTAGTGGCTCTGATTGGTGCGGTTGGTGTATACGTTTAGACAAAGAAGTCTTTTCGCAAAAAGAGTTCAAAGACTATGCCAAAGAGAACTTGCTCTTAGTGAGCTTAGACTTTCCCAGCCAAAAAAAACAATCAGACGCTATCAAAAAACAAAATGCAGCCTTAGCTCAAAAATATAGTATCAGAGGTTATCCAACTGTACTGATTTTTAACCCTCAAGGGGAAGTCATTGAGAGAACTGGTTACCGCTCAGGAGGCGCTTCGGCTTATGTAGAATATCTCAAATCAGTGCTTACAAAATAAGCAGAAAAATAGTTGTTAATTAAAAAAAGGCTGGCTTTAATAAGTCAGCCTTTTTTATGTCATCCATACGTGTAGAACTCAATCCTTCACAGCGTGAAGCTGTCCAAACTTTGGATGGTCCTGTGATGATTTTGGCTGGTGCAGGAACAGGTAAAACTCGCACCATTATTTACCGAATGGGGCATTTGCTAGAAAAAGGTGTGCTCCCAGAGCAATTACTTGCAGTGACTTTTACCAACAAAGCAGCTTGTGAGATGCGAGAGAGGCTTGAAGAAATGCTAGGAGCTAAGCTGGTTAAATCAGTAATGATAG
>Ga0209533_1001482_pt1 | contig 22080 bp, 20 predicted proteins | sample COG_04_FD_184748 | JGI IMG/M metagenome (GOLD analysis project Ga0209533, IMG submission 184748) | Pelagic Microbial community sample from North Sea - COGITO 998_met_04 (SPAdes) (version 2) | ecosystem: Environmental > Aquatic > Marine > Neritic zone/Coastal water | place: Helgoland, sampling...
GTTAAAATTACGGTAGAGGCCAAACAAGAGGAAAACCCTAATTTGATAAGAGGTAAAAAATTAGAAGGTGTTAAGAATATAATTGCAGTGGCATCCGGTAAAGGTGGTGTTGGTAAATCAACTGTAACTTCAAATTTAGCAGTAGCGCTCCATAAACAAGGGTACAAGGTTGGTATTGTAGATGCAGACATTTACGGTCCTTCTCAACATCTTATGTTTGATGTGGAAAAGTCTAGGCCGGAAGCTAGTAATGTAAACGGAAAACCGGTAATGATCCCTGTTGAAAGTTACGGTGTAAAGTTACTTTCTATCGGATTTTTTGCGTCAGGTTCACAGGCTGTTGTATGGAGAGGCCCTATGGCTACAAAAGCATTGAATCAACTCATAAAAGATGCCTATTGGGGAGAATTAGATTATTTGTTAATTGACTTACCTCCAGGTACTGGAGACATCCATTTATCTTTAGTGCAAGCCGTACCGGTAACTGGAGCTGTTATCGTAAGTACGCCTCAGAGCATTGCTTTAGCAGATGCTAAAAAAGGCGTTGGTATGTTTCAAATGGAGACCATACAAGTACCCGTTTTAGGTTTGGTAGAAAACATGGCTTATTTTACTCCTGAAGAGCTTCCAGAAAATAAATACTATATCTTTGGGAAAGATGGCGCTAAAAACCTGGCAGATGATTTAAATTTGCCCCTATTAGCTGAGATTCCTCTGGTTCAAGTTATTCGAGAAGCTGCCGATATTGGGCATCCAATTGCACTTCAAGAAAATACTCCGTCTTCTGTTGCCTTTAGTGAATTAGCAAAAAACTTAGTAGCGCAAGTAGCATTAAGAAATGAAACTATTGACCCTACAACAAAGGTAGAGATCACAAATATGGATGGTTGTTCCTCCTAAACAATAAAACGTATTAAAGATGGTGTCAGAACTAATTAGTAAAATTGAATTGGCTTTAGCAGAAATCCGACCTTATTTAGAGTCAGACGGAGGCGACATATCCTTGGTTGAGATTACCCCTGAGATGGTAGTTAAAGTTAAACTTCACGGCGCATGTCAAAGTTGTAATGTGAATCAGATGACTTTAAAATCTGGCGTAGAGCAAACCATAAAAAAGTATGCCCCCGAAATTAAAGAGGTAGAAAATATAGACGATTAAATCCAAATCAATGACCCAAGTTCAGCATCAACTTGAAAAGGTAACAATTCTTTTCGCTGGCGATTCTGGTGATGGAATACAATTAACCGGAACTCAATTTACAACCAATACCGCATTATTTGGAAATGACCTTAGTACATTTCCAGATTTTCCTGCAGAAATACGTGCTCCTTTAGGAACCGTAGCTGGAGTTTCTGGTTTTCAGATTAACTTTGGTGCTGTAGATGTATATACTCCAGGCGACCTTTGTGACGTTCTAGTGGTTATGAATGTAGCTGCTTTAAAAAAGAACTTAACCAGGCTTAAGGATCGAGGAACAATAATCGTAAATACTGCGGGTTTTGATAAAAGAAACCTGCGTTTAGCTGGAGTTGAAGAAGGGCAAAACCCGCTTTTAAACAATAGTTTAGAAGGTTATAAAGTTCATGAGTTTGACATTACTAAGCTGACACGCGAGAGCCTTAAAGATTCGTCCTTAGGAACAAAAGATCGTGATCGGTGTAAAAACATGTTCGTTTTAGGCTTTGTTTATTGGATGTACAATCGAAAAATTGACTCATCGATTTCGTTTTTGAAAACAAAGTTTTCCTCTAAACCTGAAGTATTAAATGCCAACATAGCGGTACTTAAAGCAGGTTACCATTTTGCAGATACCTGCGAAACATTTTCAAACCGTTTTGAGGTTAAGCCTACTAAAATGCCTTCAGGTTCTTACCGAAACATCATAGGAAATCAAGCGACAGCACTAGGGCTTATTGCTGCAGCACATAAGTCTAAATTGGATTTATTTTACAGTGGTTATCCGATAACCCCAGCATCTGATATTCTTCATGAATTAGCAAAACATAAAAATTTCGGTGTTAAAACCTTCCAAGCTGAAGATGAAATTGCAGCTATTTGCTCTGCAATTGGAGCTTCATTTGGTGGAGATCTTCCCGTTACAGCATCTTCTGGTCCGGGTATTGCTCTTAAGGGCGAGGCTCTTGGTTTGGCTATGATGTTGGAACTTCCTTTGGTTATTGTGAATGTTCAAAGAGGAGGCCCTTCAACAGGTTTGCCAACCAAAACAGAGCAAGCAGATCTTCTTCAAGCTGTTTATGGTAGAAACGGAGAAGCCCCAATCCCGGTTATTGCTGCTTCTTCTCCATCTGATTGCTTTACTATGGCATACGAAGCTTGTCGTATCGCTATAGAGCACATGACTCCGGTCTTTTTACTTAGTGATGGTTATATTGCAAATGGAGCCGAACCATGGAGGTATCCAACATCAGACACTTTAAAGCCAATTAATGTAAGTTTTGCAAAAGAGCGATTGGATACAGCATCTGCTTATCTCCCCTACAAAAGAGATGAAAAACTTGTTAGAGAATGGGCGCTACCTGGCACAAAAGGTGTTGAGCATAGATTAGGAGGTTTGGAAAAAGACAAAGAAACTGGAAACGTATCATATGATCCCGACAATCATCAATTTATGGTTAAAGTGAGAGCGGAAAAAATTGCAAAAATTGCGGATTACATTCCAGAGCAACATTTTGATACTGGATCAATTCATTCTAAAATGTTAATATTAGGCTGGGGATCTACTTATGGATCTATTAAAACAGTAGTTAGAGATTTAGCTACTGAAGGAATAGATGTGGCTCATGCTCATCTTAAATACATTCAGCCTATGCCTAAAAATTTAGGTAATTTATTGGCTGGGTTTGATAAAATTTTAATTCCAGAAATCAATAATGGGCAGTTAATTACGCTTATTCGAGATCAGTATTTAGTGGATGCACAGCCTTTAAATAAAATTAAAGGCGTGCCTTTTGAGTCTAGAGAAATAAAAGAAGCAATCTTAAACATGTTGAAGCAGTAACTATGGCTGAAGCAAAACACATTCAAGAAGAAGGTCAGAAATTAAAGGCTAAAAATTTCGAAAGTGATCAAGACATTCGATGGTGCCCTGGCTGTGGTGATTACTCCATATTAAAGCAGGTTCAGGGAATAATGCCTGAGTTAGGCATTCCAAAAGAAGATATTGTTTTTATCTCAGGAATTGGTTGTTCTTCCCGCTTTCCTTATTACATGAATACTTTTGGTATGCATTCAATTCACGGAAGGGCTACCGCTGTTGCAAGTGGCCTTAAAGCTTCTCGACCAGATTTGAGCGTTTGGTTGGTTACTGGAGATGGCGATGCGCTGTCTATTGGAGGAAATCACCTGATTCATCTTCTAAGAAGAAACTTTAATTTAAATATTCTCTTATTTAACAATCAAATATACGGCCTCACTAAAGGACAATATTCCCCTACCTCTGAATTGGGTAAAAAAACCAAGTCTACACCAATGGGATCAATTGATCATCCATTTAATCCTTTGGCTTTATGTATGGGTGCAGAGGCTACATTTATAGCTAGAGGGATTGATAGAGAGCCAAAACACATGCGTACCATTTTAATGCGAGCAGAGCAGCACAAAGGAACGTCATTGGTTGAGATTTATCAAAATTGTAATATTTTTAATGACGGGGCTTTTGGTGGTTTTACTGATAAGCAAATGAAAAAAGAGAACAGTCTTTATTTGGAACACGGTAAACCCCTTGTTTTTGGTGCTAAAGAGGACAAAGGAATTGTTTTAGACGGATTTAACCCTCGTATTGTAGATTTAACCTCTGGAGAATATACACCAGAAGATTTATGGGTACATGACGAGAAGTGTAGAAATAAAGCAAATATTTTAACCCGATTCTTTGACGATCCTTCACTATCAGAATCACTACCAAGACCTTTTGGAATATTTTATCAAGAAGATCGTTTTCAGTATGAAGAAGCTCTATATGAGCAACTTAATTTCATGAAAGACCAAAAAGGAACCCCTGATTTAGATAAATTACTAGCAGGCTCAAACTCTTGGGAAGTTAAGTAAGCTCTAAAATGAGTTTCTAATAATTAATTTTTGATAAGTTTAGAGTGACTTTCTAGCCTTTTAGATTTCTTGGGATGCTACAAACTGGGATTGCCTTCATTTTGTGAAGATTCACTTTGTGTAGTCTTGAGAAAATATCGAAAACGACTTGCTTTCTCCCCTCAAAACTATTAATAGTAGAAACTTGATAAGCCATCATTGCCCATTCAAGTTCTTTATAAGTTGCGCCTAACTGCTCTTCATCATTTCGGCCATCTGCCCATAAGCCATCTGTAGGTGCTGCTTCTTGTATCGAATTTACAATTCCTAAATACGCTGCAACTTTATAAACTTCCGTTTTCATCAAATCGGCAATAGGGCTTATATCTACCCCACCATCGCCATGTTTTGTGAAAAATCCTACTCCAAAATCTTCTACCTTATTTCCAGTACCCGCAACGAGCATTCCTTTTGCTCCTGCGTAAGTATAAAGTGTCGTCATTCGTAGTCTGGCCCTAGTGTTAGCCATGGTTAAATCTCCTTTAATATCTTCAGGTATTTGTGCGGCGAGCGTATCAAATGTACTGGTCAGGTTAACCTCATGTATACTGACGTTTTCAAACTTAGTTTTCAGCCATTCAACGTGTTCTTTTGAACGATCAAACTCCGTTTGATGTTGGTGAATTGGCACTAATACGCAAAGTACTTTTTTATTTGTTAAAGCACAGAGCGTAGAGGTTACTGCAGAATCAATCCCTCCAGAAATACCTACTACAAAACCATTTGTATTCGAATTTTCACTGTATTCTTGCAACCACTTCGTTATATGTACTACACTTTCTTCTATCTTCATCTTTTTTTAAATAACCTTTGCAAATTTAATAAAAACTTTTTCTACGAATAGTTCCTTTTAACTTAATACTGTATTGTATCGTTTATTATTTTTGCATTTCACATTATTCTTAATTATGCGGAGTAACCTATTAATTTTTACCCTTTCAGTATTTTTAATCTCTTGTAATACAAGAGACGTTCCAAATGTAGCTTCTGGTATTTCTAAAATCGAAATCGGCCATTTTGATCATTCCTTTTACACTATGGACAGCGCTAACTTGGCAATTGAACTTCAGTCTCTAGAAAAAGTATATCCAAAATTTTTTGAATCGAGTCAAAATTATGCTGCATTAATTAGCAGGTATAATGATAATAAAATAAAAGAATTGTTTCTTTCAGTAGATTCTGTGTTTGATGATACCCTAGCTTTAAATTTAGAAATTAAGGAAAGTTTCAACTATTTTTATCATTATTTTCCATTACACGATAGCCTGACGATTTATTCTTGGGTGTCTAATTTTGAGTCACTAGATCCCGTAACAGTATCTAATGGCTCCTTACTAGTTTCTCTTGACCTGTATTTAGGCTTCAATTCCCGTTTTTATAATACAGCCCCTCTTTATATTAAAGAGCGCTTTGATAAGCGCTTTTTAGTCTCAGACATTATGCATGCTTATTTTCGTTCAAAAATCCCTTTTTTTAACGACAATACATTACTCTCTTCTATGCTTTACTATGGTAAAATACACTATTTGTCGTCTCTTATGATCCCTGATCAGAATCCAGAGATTGTGATGAAGTATACTGAAGAAAAAATGGATTGGTGCTTTGAAAATGAAGGTGATATTTGGGCTTATTTTGTAGAAAATAAATTATTGTTTTCAAGTACTCATCAAAACAAACAACGCTTTATAGAAGATGCTCCTTTTTCTAAATTTCATACCAACTTCGATTCAAAGACTCCAGGAAGTATTGGCCAGTGGGTAGGTTATAGAATGGTAGCCTCGTATATGAATTTGCATCCAGAAAAGAACTTAACAGATTTAATTAATGAGCTCGATTCTCAAATGATATTAAGAGAATCGGCTTACAAACCAAAAAGATAGTTATGAAAGAGTCGGAAATAAAAATAAAAATATCATTGGATGCTAATAAAGTTCCTGAGCAAATTTATTGGACAGCTGAAGATGCTGGAGAAGTAAATCAGAAATCTGAAGCGATACTAATGTCGCTTTGGGATGCTGAAAAGCAAAATTCTTTACGCATTGATTTATGGACTAAAGAAATGAAGGTAGATGAAATGAAAACGTTCTTTCATCAGACTTTAACAGCTATGACAGATACTTTCGAGCGAGCTACAGGTGACGAAAAAATGGCTGAAGATATGCGACGTTTTTGCCAATATTTTGCCGAGGAGTTAAAACTTGTTAAGGACGTAAAGAAGAGTTGATTGCAACTTTAGGATTGATTTTGATGCTTCTTTACTTTAGAATTGTAAGGCCTTATGATAGGTATTTTACAGTTTTTCTTTAACAGTTTCGTTTGTTGTATCAATGAATTTTAAAATCTCCATTTTCCCCAATTTGCTTTCAGCCGAACTCATGAAAGACTGCGGAAGCTCCTCCCAGGTTTCGAGCATTTTTGTTTTGTACTTACTCAAATTTTTATTCAGTTGTGAGCTTGAGAGTTTGTCCATTTTTGTAAAAACGATAACGAAAGGAATTCCTTTTTGACCAAGCCATTCCATAAACAATAGGTCAATCTTTTGAGGCTCATGTCGAGAGTCTACTAAAACAAATGTGCAAATTAGGTTTTCTCTTTTTTCTAAGTAATCATAAATGAATTTGGCAAATATAGATCGGTCTTTCTTGGAAACTTTTGCATAACCATAGCCAGGAAGGTCTACTAAAAACCAATTATCATTAATCTTAAAATGATTGATTAATTGAGTTTTCCCTGGTTTTCCCGAAGTTTTGGCTAAAGATTTTCGAGAGGTAAGCATGTTGATTAACGATGACTTCCCTACATTCGATCTCCCTATAAATGCATATTCAGGTATGCGTTCCTTAGGGCATTTTTCTATATCGGTATTACTGATTACAAATTCAGCACTGTTAATTTTCATTTTATTGATGGTTATTTAACCACTTAATACAAGTGTTTGCAAAATCTACAGGGTGCTCCATCATAGGAGCATGCCCACATTTTTCAAACCAAAACAATTCGGAGTTGGGCAGTAATCGATCAAACTCTATTGCTACTTCTGGAGGGGTAACTCCATCATCTTTACCCCAAAGTAAGCAAACGGGTAGTTCCATTGAGGGTAGATCTTTAGCCATATTATGACGAATAGCAGATTTAGCTATAGCTAAAATTCGTATGATTCGTTCTCTAGAATTTACAGATTCAAAAACTTCATCTACCAATTCTTTTGTTGCAATGGCAGGATCGTAAAACACATCTTGTGTTTTCTGTTGAATATAGTTGTAATCTTCTCTCCTTGGAAAGGAGTCACCCATTGCTTTCTCATACAAACCTGATGATCCAGTTAGCATTAAGTTTTTAACCAGTCCTGGGTTGTTTTTTGTGTAAATTAAGCCTACGTGACCACCTAAGGAGTTTCCTAGTAGGGTAACATTTTTAAGTTTGAGGTCGGCTATAAATTTCTCCAAAAATTTAGAAATACCTTTTGCACTTGTTTTTAGTAGTGGTAAGGTGTATATCGGTAAAGAAGGGATTACGACTCTGTATCCAGCTTTAGCTATAATTCTTGAGGTTTGTTCGAAATTACTTAATGCGCCCATTAGGCCGTGTAAGAATACTACCACTGGTCCATCGCCAATGGTAACGTATTCATAGGTGCCATCTTTTATTATTTCGTACTTCATAGTTAGAATTTTACTCAGCAAAAATACTGAATAATTACTTAAGTTGAGTGAGATGTTTCCCTGACCTTTTCTGAAATTTAAAAAACGCATTTTTAGTCATTTAATTCATGCGTTTTTCATCCCTATTTGCTTGATTATTAAGAAAGTTATTAACAAAGTGGTAAAATGTGGAAAAAAGTGGTATATATTTGTATTCATCCAAAATACAGGTGTTAAAGTGAAGAATTTAATCGGAATGTACGAATGTAATGCAGATGCCAAAGGGCGTTTAATGCTTCCTTCTGGGCTTAAAAAGCAGCTGTCTGCTGAGCTTCAGCAAGGCTTTGTTGTAAAACGTTCTGTTTTTAATACGTGTTTAGAACTACATCCAATGTCCGGGTGGAATTCTATAATGGACGATGTAAATACACTAAATCGATTTGTGAAAAAGAACAATGACTTTATCAGAATGTTTACTTCTGGTGTACGAATGGTAGAACCCGATAGTACTTCAAGAATTCAAATACCTAAGGATTTAATCAACTTTGCTGGAATAGGGAAGAAAGTAGTTTTAGCATCAGTTGGAAGTATTGTAGAGATTTGGGATAAGGAACAATATGAGCATACAGTAAATGACTCGTCAGTAGATTTTGGTGTTTTGGCAGAGCAAGTAATGGGAGGAAATGATAAATCTGTTAACAATGAGTAAGTACCACGATCCGGTTTTATTAGCAGAGTGTATTGAGGGTTTAAATATAAATCCTAACGGAACTTATGTTGATGTGACATTTGGGGGTGGAGGTCATTCACGTTCAATTGTTTCAAAAATCACCAATGGTCATTTATACGCTTTTGATCAAGACCAGGATGCTTTGGATAACACCTTAGATGATGATAAATTTACGTTAATAAATGCAAATTTCAGGTACTTAAAGAGTTCACTTAGAATGTATGGGGTGAAAAAAATTGATGGGCTTTTAGCTGATTTAGGTGTTTCTTCTCATCAATTTGATATTCCAGATCGAGGTTTTTCTACCCGATTTGAAGCAGATCTTGACATGCGAATGGATCAAAGTGCTAATTTGAATGCTTTTAAAGTTCTTAATGAATATACGCAAGAAGAATTAAGAACCATTTTAAAATTTTATGGTGAGTTAAAGCGTCCCGGAACTGTAGCAAGAATCATTTGTGAGGGCAGATTAGATTCCCCTATTTCTACCGTTAGTGAGTTAAAGCAATTATTGAAACCGCTAATCCCTAGCATGTTAGAAAATAAATTTTTTGCTCAAGTTTTTCAAGCCATACGTATTGAAGTCAATGATGAGTTAAATGTTTTAAAGGAAATGCTCACTCAAGCCAATGATATTCTCGCTCCAGGAGGTAGATTGGTAGTTATATCCTACCACTCCTTAGAAGATCGATTGGTGAAAAACCTGATCCAAAAAGGCAACTTTGAAGGTAATTTAGAACAAGATTTTTATGGAAATAAACTGTTAAGTTTTAAGAAAATTTCTAGAAAGCCAATACTACCTTCGGTGGAAGAAGTTAAAAAGAATAACCGCGCACGAAGTGCAAAATTAAGAGTGTCAGAAAAATTATAAGTCATTATGAAATCAAAGTGGAATGAGCTGTTTTATTTACTTGGGAGCAGAGTTAAAGACCTTTACGTTAGTAAGGTTGCTCCTTATAAATTGATTGACAGTTCTTGGCGTATGATTCTCTTTATCTCCTCATTGGCTATTCTGGTTATTTACAGTTCTCATCAAGTAGATCGTAAGGTTTTTCAGATGAGTAAACTAAATGAGCAATTAAAAGATTTGAGGTCAAAGCACATCGATATGAGAACACAATTAATGTCCTTAAGTAAACCGACAAAAGTTGCCAAAGATGTTCAATCTATTGGTCTTTTAAAGTCTCGAGTGGCTCCGTTTGTACTAAATGTTCAAGAGTAGATATGATAGATAAAAAAGCCATATTCTTACGAGTTTTGCTAATTAGTTCGCTAATTACACTTTCTGCTATGGCTATATTTATTCATTTACTTAGGGTTCAATCCGAAATGACTGAACGTTTAGGTCAAAATGACCCAGTATTAGCCTTAAAAGAAATCCCATCTCCTCGAGGAAATATTTACGATTTAAAAGGAAATTTATTAGCGACTTCAATGCCTGTGTATACCATTGCAATAGACGCTACTCAGCCCTCAGATACACTTTTCAATAACAACTATAAAAAACTAGCTAAAGGTTTAGCAGCTATATTTAAGGATGAAAGTAAGGAGGAGCTCGAGAAAAAAATCTACCAATCTAGACTTGCTAAAAAACAATACTTTAAACTTAAATCTGGTGTTAGATATTCAGAATTACAAGAGGTTAAAAAGTTGCCTATTTTAAACAAAGGTAGATTTAAAGGTGGTTTTGTATATACACAGCAAACAAGTAGAACTAAACCCTTTAAATATTTATGCGGTAGAACCATTGGTTATATAAATGGTACCTATGGTGTAGGAATAGAAAAATCTTTTGACAAATATTTAAAAGGTGAAAATGGACTGCAAATGATGCAGAAAATTAACGGTGGGGTATGGAAGCCTCTTAGCAATTCTGAGGATGTTGAGCCAGAATCTGGTGCTGATATATATGCTACTATAGATATTCGCATACAAGATATAGCCCAATCTGCACTCCTAAGTAGCCTTGAAAAATACGAAGCTGAGAGTGGCTCAGTTATTTTAATGGATGTTAAAACCGGAGCCATTCGAGCCATGTCAAGTTTACAAAGGACTGCTGAAGAAAAGTATGCAGAGAATTTCAATTTTGCTTTTGGTGCGGCATACGAGCCGGGTTCTACCTTTAAGTTAGCCTCTCTATTGGTGGCTTTAGAAGATGGAAAGATCGATACATCTAGTATAGTTGATACCAAAAATGGTGTGTTTGAATTTTACGATCGAAAAATGAGAGATTCAAATGCACATCGAGGTGGGCATGGTAAAATCTCCATTGCAAGAGCTTTTGAAGTCTCTTCAAATATTGGAATTGCTCGAACTATTGTTGATCTGTATGAAGATAAGCCACAAGAGTTTATCGATCGATTAGCTCGTTTGGGTGTAAGTAATAAATTAGATTTTGAGCTTTTAGGTGAGGCAGAGCCTTGGATAAAAAACAGCAATGATTCTACCTGGTCTGGTGTTTCTTTACCTTGGATTTCTTATGGTTACGAGTTAAAGATGAGTGCACTACAAATTTTAGCTCTTTACAATGCCGTCGCAAATGATGGTGAGCTGGTTAAACCCTATCTAGTAGATCGGATACAGCGTGGAGAGCAAATTGTAACCTCAAAAAAAGTAGAAGTTTTAAAGCCTAGTATTTGCTCGCAAAACACCATCTCCATTCTTAAAGATTTATTAGTTGGTGTCGTTAAAAATGGTACAGCTAAAAATATCTACTCAAAAATGTATTCCTGCGCGGGTAAAACAGGAACTGCTCTAATTGCAAGTGAAGGCTCCTATAGTTCCGATTATAGAGCCTCTTTTGCAGGGTATTTTCCTGCAGATAATCCAAAGTACTCATGTATTGTGGTGGTTACAAAACCTAAAAAAGAACTCGGCTTTTATGGAAATATTGTTGCTGCTCCTGTTTTTAAAGAAATTAGAAACTCGTTATATGCAGAAGAACCTGTTTCAGTTCCTCTAAATGAAAGCGCTATGGCAACCAGCGATAAAGGACTTTCGTTTGAACTGAACCAAATTTATAAAGAACTGAAGCACCCGCTCTATCAATCCTCAGCAAACAACTTGTGGTTAAACGCATCTAATACTGGTTTTAAGCCTCTTAGTATCGAAGATGGTGTAATGCCCAACCTTCATGGGATGTCCTCTATGGATGCTGTTTATCTTTTGGAAAACTTGGGCTTATCTGTAGCTGTTTTTGGAAAGGGAAAAGTAGCGCATCAATCCTTAAAGACGGGTCAATTTTTTAAGGATAACCAAAAAGTAACACTTAGTTTATTGTAATGAAACTGCTCAAAGACATACTGTACAAAGTAGATTTAGAACGCATTGAGGGAAGCACCAATTTTGCGATTCCACATATTTGTTTTGACTCTAGAGAAGTGCAAAAAGACAGTCTTTTTATCGCTGTTAATGGAACCCTTTCTGATGGACATTCTTTTATAGATTCTGCTATTAGTAAAGGGGCTATTGGTGTAGTTTGTGAAAGTTTACCACAAACCATAAACCCTAAAGTGGTTTATATAAAAGTTAAAAATTCGGCTCAATCCTTAGGGGTTATTGCGTCAAATTTTTACGATAATCCATCAGAAAAACTAAAATTAGTTGGTGTAACTGGTACAAATGGTAAAACTACCGTAGCAACACTTTTACACAATTTATTTCAGGCAATGGGTTACAAAGCTGGCTTGTTGTCAACTGTTGTATACAAAATTGGTTCTTCCTCATTTAACGCAACTCATACTACTCCCGATGCTATTCATTTAAATCAACTGATGCAAGAAATGGTAACAGCAGGTTGCAAGTATTGCTTTATGGAGGTCAGTTCTCATGCCATAGCTCAAGGCAGAATATCGGGTTTAGAGTTCGATATCGCATTGTTTACTAATATCAGTAGAGATCATTTAGATTACCATAAATCTTTTGATGATTACATTCGAGCAAAAAAGAAGTTTTTTGATCAACTTTCTTCAAATGCAATTGCCATCGTAAATAAAGATGACAAACATGGAGCTACCATGATGCACCATTCCAAAGCAACAAAAAAAACTTTTGCTTTTCGGTCTGTAGCCGATTATAAATGTAAAATAATAGAGAGTCAATTTAGTGGGTTACACCTAAATATTAATGGTATTGAGGTACACACAAAATTAATTGGTCACTTTAATGCGGCTAACATACTTTTAACATACGCTGCTGCTGTAGAACTAGGAGAAGATGGTTTGCAAATACTAACCGTTTTATCTGCATTAAACCCTGTTGAAGGAAGATTTCAGCATTTTAAAACCGAGTCAGGTGTTACCGCAATTGTAGACTATGCTCACACTCCAGATGCTTTAGAAAATGTTTTAAAAACAATAGATATTATTCGTAGTGGAACTGAAAAGGTGATTTGTGTTGTTGGGTGTGGTGGCGACAGAGATAAAGGAAAAAGACCTCTTATGGGTGCTATTGCTTGCAATTTGGCAGATCAAGTTATTTTAACATCTGATAATCCTAGAAGTGAAAACCCAAAGTCCATAATAGAAGATATGAAATTGGGTTTAACCCCTAGTCAACTAAAAAAAATAATTAGTCTCGAGTCTCGAAGAGAAGCCATAAACTTAGGGTTGAGACTGTGTGGTTCAGGTGATATTATATTGGTTGCAGGAAAAGGTCACGAAAAATACCAAGAAATTAATGGAGAGCGAATCTCTTTTGATGATATGGCTGAATTAAAAGCACATTTTAAAGACTAAACATATGCTCTACTATTTATTTAATTACTTGCACGAAACTTTTGACCTAACCGGTGCTGGAGTATTTCAATACATTTCCTTTAGAGCTGCTATGGCGGTGATTGTATCTTTATTAATTTCCATGATTTTCGGAAAATATATAATTAAATACCTAGCCTCCAAACAAGTTGGAGAGTCTATAAGAGATCTAGGTTTGGCAGGTCAAACTGAAAAAGCAGGAACGCCAACCATGGGTGGGATTATTATCTTAAGTGCAATTTTAATACCCACCTTATTATTTGCCAAACTAGATAATATTTACATTATTTTAATGCTTATAACAACTGTTTGGATGGGCCTTATTGGCTTTTTAGACGACTATATTAAGGTGTTTAAAAAAGACAAAGATGGCTTAGCTGGAAAATTTAAAATACTTGGACAGGTTTCATTAGGAATTATAGTAGGCTTAATTCTCTATTTCCATCCTGATGTTGTGATGAGAGATCAGGTTGTTAACCAGATCGATAGCGCTGAAGTAGTTTATGTTCAGTCCGATATAAAATCTACCATGACTACCATTCCCTTCTTTAAAAATAATGAATTTGATTATGCTGATCTTTTAACATGGGCTGTTGAGAAAGCGGAGGATTGGGCTTGGTTGGTTTTTATTCCGATGGTTATTTTTATTGTAACTGCTGTTTCAAATGGCGCCAATTTAACAGATGGTATAGATGGTTTGGCTACTGGAACATCTGCTATTATTGGTCTAGTTCTAGCCATTTTCGCTTATGTTTCTGGGAATATAATTTTTGCTGATTATTTAAATATTATGTACATCCCTAATTCTGGAGAACTGGTTGTTTTTATAAGTTCATTTGTCGGTGCTTGCTTCGGTTTTTTATGGTACAACTCATACCCAGCTCAAGTATTTATGGGAGATACAGGCAGCCTTGCCATAGGAGCAATTATTGGAGTTTTTGCTATAGCAATTCGAAAAGAACTACTTATCCCAATTATCTGTGGGATCTTTTTTGTCGAAAATTTATCTGTGGTTTTACAGGTTTCTTATTTTAAATATACCAAGAAAAAATACGGAGAAGGAAAACGAATATTTTTAATGTCTCCATTACATCATCATTACCAGAAAACAGGAATGCATGAGAGTAAAATAGTGACTCGTTTTTGGATTGTTGGTATTATGCTCGCTATTTTAAGTTTTGTTACCCTTAAACTTCGTTAATAATGATAGCCGTATTAGGAGCTGGTGAGAGTGGAGTTGGCGCAGCTATTTTAGCCAAACAAAAAGGATTTGATGTTTTTGTAAGTGATTATGGAAGCGTAAAAGAAAACTATAAGGTAGCGCTTAATAAAAATAATATTAATTGGGAAGAAGGAATGCATGATGAGGCTAGAATCTTGACTGCTGAACTGCTTATCAAAAGCCCAGGAATTCCCGAAACAGCCTTACTTAAAAAGGCTAGATCTAAAGGGATAAACGTTCTTTCAGAAATTGAGTTTGCTTATCGGTATTGCCAAGGGAAAATAATAGCTGTAACTGGGAGTAATGGTAAAACAACAACCGCAAGTCTCATCAACTACCTCCTTGAGAAGGCAGGCTTTGATGTTGCTTTGGCTGGTAATATTGGCGATAGCTTCGCAAGATGTTTAGCGCGCTCTGATCATGATTATTGGGTGTTAGAGTTGAGCAGTTTTCAACTGGACGACATTTACGATTTTAAGCCATTTATTTCCATACTCTTAAATCTTAGTCCAGATCATTTAGATCGCTACGATGGAGAAATGAAAAACTATGTGGCTTCTAAAATGCGCATAGCTGAAAATCAAACTAAAGACGATTATTTCATCTATTGGAATGACGACGATTGGATACTGAAAAACCTTCCAAAAGTGAACGCTGAAAAGATCCCTTTTGGAGAACATAAAATTGCCAAAGGCGCAAGTTTAATTGGAGAAAAAATTAACATTAATAGTAATCTAGAGCAGTTAACTATGAATATTCATGAATTAGCTTTACAAGGAAAGCACAACAGCTATAATTCAATGGCAGGTGGTATTGCTGCAAAATTATTGGGTATAACCAATGATATTGTAAGAGACTGTCTCGCAGACTTTGAAAAGATTGAACACCGCTTAGAACCTGTATTAAAAGTGTACGGAGTTGATTATATAAACGATTCTAAAGCAACCAACGTAAATGCAGCTTGGTATGCTATAGATAGCATGTCTGCACCTGTCATTTGGATTTGTGGTGGCGTTGATAAAGGCAATAACTACGCTGATTTACTCCCATTAGTTTCTGAGAAGGTTACTGCAATCATTTGCCTAGGCAAAGACAACACTAAATTAATAGAAACTTTCGGAGGTGTTGTAGACGTAATTATGGAGGCTAATACAATGAAGTCTGCTGTGGAAATCGCCTACAAGCTCGCAAATAAAGGCGATGCTGTTTTATTATCTCCAGCTTGTGCTAGTTTTGATTTATTTTCGAATTATGAAGACAGAGGTCGCCAATTCAAAAAACAAATAAGACTGTTGTAAATTGAGTTGGGTAAAACACATAAAAGGTGATAAGTATATATGGACTATAGTGATCCTACTCTCTCTTGTATCTATTGTTTTAGTATACAGTGCAAGTTCGCACCTCGCTTTTGCATACAAACAGGGTGATACTCTTTCTTTTTTAATTAAACACTTATTCCATTTAGGTATTGGCTATTTTATTATGTGGCTTTTATCTAAGGTTCCTTACAAGTATTTTTTTAACAGTTCTATACTGATTTTCGGTTTTGCTGTACTCTTGGTCTGTTGGGCTATTAGCGGAGGAGAGTCTATAGATGGCGCTAATGCTAGTAGGTGGATCAGAGTTTCAGGCTTCACTTTTCAACCTTCCGAATTAGCAAAAGTTTCATTATTTGTTCTCTTGGCCAGAAATTTAGTTCAGTACAAAGACAAGTTAAACTCATTTAAGGCTTCATTCTTGCCCATTCTGGGGCCAGTGCTATTAATTTGTGGTCTAATTCTTCCTTCTAACTTCTCTACTTCTGCCATTATTTTCATGATTAGTATGATCATTCTATTTGTTGGAAGGTATTCTTTAAAGTGGTTGGGAATAATGCTCTTGATAGGGATTACTTCTTTGGCTTCCTTTTATGCAATAGTAACGAATTATCCAACTATAAGTAATCGAGTTGCTACCTGGAATTCACGAATAGAATGTTATTTGGATAAAACTTGCGTTAGCTACCAAGTACATCACGCAAAAATGGCCATTGCTAGAGGTGGTGTTTGGGGTAAAGGGCCAGGGAAAAGTGTAGAGAAAAACTTCTTACCTCAATCTTCTTCAGATTTTGTTTACGCAGTTATTATTGAAGAATATGGTAGGTTTGGTGGTCTTTTTGTGATTTTATTATACTTGAGTTTGCTTTTTAGAGTATTGAAAATTGCCAGTAAAACCGACGACGATTTTGCTGTGCTAGTTGTTGTTGGATTGGGTGTTTCTATCGTTTCACAGGCGTTTATTAATATGGCTGTTGCTGTTAATTTATTACCTGTAACAGGCCAAACGTTGCCATTAATTAGCGCAGGAGGCTCTTCTGTTTGGATGACTTGTGCAGCGATTGGTCTAATTTTGAGTATTAGTAACGATTTGCGAAAATCAGAAAGTAGTGTACGCAATGCGTAAGAGAATTCTAATCAGCGGTGGTGGTACGGGCGGCCACATATTTCCTGCTTTAGCAATAGCTAAAGAGTTGGAAAAAAGGTATGATCACTTGGATTTATTATTTGTTGGAGCTTCTGATAGAATGGAGATGGAGAAAATTCCAGCCGCTGGATATAAAGTTATTGGACTTTGGATAGCTGGTTTCCAACGATCGTTATCGATTAGAAACGTATTATTTCCGGTTAAATTAATTTTGAGCATTTTAAAATCATTCTTTATTGTAATTCGTTTTAAACCAAATGTTGTTATTGGTACTGGGGGTTATGCAAGTGGCCCTATTCTTTGGATGGCTTCGATTTTAAAGATACCAACCTTAATTCAAGAGCAGAACTCTTACCCTGGAGTTACCAATAGAATATTAGCTTCTCGAGTGAGCAAGATTTGTGTAGCTTATTCTGGTTTAGAGCGCTTTTTCCCTCCCAAAAAAATTGAACTATTTGGCAATCCTATTCGTTCAGAAATTGAGTTTGGAATTTACAATAAGAAAGACTCCTTAGCAGCTTATGGGTTTACACAAGCTAAGCCAACCGTATTAATTGTTGGAGGAAGTTTGGGAGCGAAACGTATAAATGAAGCTGTTTTAGCCCATTGTTCTTGGTTTTTAGAAAATGACTTACAGTTAATTTGGCAAACTGGAGCGCTTTACTTTGAAAAGTGTAATGAAGCAAAAAAAATACTAGGTTCTAGGGCACAGATAACAAGGTTTATTTCGGATATGGGCCAGGCTTATAGTGCTGCTGATATTGTAGTTTCAAGAGCCGGTGCTTTAGCTATATCGGAGTTAACTTCAATTGGTAAGACCTGTGTTTTAATTCCTTCACCTAATGTTGCAGAAGATCATCAATTAAAAAATGCACTAACGCTAGCCAATCAAAATGCGGCTGTCTTGGTTGAAGAAAATACCATCGATACGCAACTTTTTTCAGTCTTAAAAACGTTAAAAGATAATCCAGATAAACAACTTGAGCTGTCGACTAATGCAAAAAGGATGGGGCAACCCAATGCTGTACTTAAAATTGTTGATTGTATTGATCAACTCCTATTATGATTAAATTAGAGAACATAAAACATATTTACTTTCTAGGTATAGGGGGGATTGGGATGAGTGCCATTGCACGCTATTTTGTAAATAATAATTATAGTGTTGCAGGATACGATAAAAATAGTTCAGACATTACACGTTCATTGGAGGCTGAGTCATGTCGTATTTTTTATCAAGACGACTTGTCCTTTATTCCCGAATCATTTACAAATACCGATTCTGTTTTAGTTATTTATACACCTGCTATACCAGTAACCAACAACCTTTTTCAACATTTTAAAAAAAAGGGTTTTACACTCTGTAAACGTGCTGAAATATTAGGTGCAATTACAAAAAAAAGCCACTGTTTAGCTATTGCAGGAACGCATGGAAAAACAACAATATCTAGTATGTTGGCTTATATTTTAAGTGAAAATGCTATTGACTGTTCTGCGTTTTTAGGTGGTTTGGCCTTAAATTTTAATTCTAATCTAAGAATTGGTTCAGCTAATATAGCTGTAGTAGAAGCGGATGAATTTGATCGTTCCTTTTTACAGCTTCATCCAAATTGGGTATTGTTAAGCTCCATGGATGCTGATCATTTGGATATTTATAGAACGGAATCAGGTTTAAAAGAAACGTTTAAGTTATTTACTGACAAGGTAACTCCACAGAATTTAGTCGTTAGAGAGTTTTTGGATATTGAGGCCAAATACACGTATGCCTTAGAATCTGTTACTGCTGATTTTTCTGCTCAAAATATTAGAATAGAAAATGGGAGTTATAAATTTGATGTTCGCTATCCAAAAGGAATTTGTGAAAATGTAGTTTCTGGATTACCGGGTATTCATAACGTCGAAAACGCAGTTGCTGCATTTGCTATGGCCTATTTTCAAGGGGTTTCACCACCAGGTATCTCCAGCGCTATACAATCATTTTTAGGTGTAAAGCGAAGGTTTGATTTCCATGTAAAAACATCCAATCACATTTATATAGATGATTATGCGCACCATCCTAAAGAAATTGAGATGGCCCTCCGATCCGCAAGAGATTTATATCCGAATAGAAAATTAACAGTTGTTTTTCAGCCTCATTTATATTCACGAACTCGAGATTTTATTGATGATTTTGCAAGCGCCTTATCCGCTGCAGATCAAGTACTTCTTTTAGCTATCTATCCTGCAAGAGAACTGCCTATAGAAGGCGTTAATTCATCTGTTTTATTGGCGAAAATTTCCGCTAAACAAAAAGGTTTATATAAAATGGATGCCTTTCCAGAGGTAATTGCAGATACGGATGTATTGTTAACTCTTGGAGCCGGAGATATTGACACATTAATTAAACCAATTAAAGACTATTTAACAAAATGAAAAAGGCTTTTAACCTATTGTTTTTTTTACTGAGTTGTATTTTACTTTCGTATTTACTTATAATGAGTACTCAAAATAGAGCAAAAATTAAATGTGATGAGATCTCAATAAACGTGGATGTTACCCATGATTTACATTTTATAGATGCTGAAATAGTAACAGATTTACTGTTGCAAATTGAAGATTCATTAATCGGTATGCCTTATGAAGATATAAACATTTATTTGTTAGAAGAATTCATAACAGAGCATCCTAACATTGAGAAAGCAGAATTATATTTATCTAACAACGGTACTTTAAGTATTTTGGTGGAACAGCGCAAACCGATAGCACGTGTATACGCAAGCAATCAGTCGTATTATTTAGATTCAAAAATTAAATCAATACCATTGTCTGATAAGTATAGCGCAAGAGTGCCTCTAATTTATTGTAGTGAAATGACGCTTAAAATAAAAGGAATGATACGAACTATTTTTGCTATTTTAGAACAGGATCCTTTTTTGAAAGCTCAGATAACTGCTGTAGAGTTTGATGAAAACGACGAGATTATGATGTATCCCAGAATTGGAAATCATAAAATTATTGTTGGCAATGTAAATCGTTTGGCGGAAAAGCTAAAAAACTTGAAAATGTTCTACCAAAAAGGTTTAAACAAAGTTGGTTGGGGAAGCTATTCAAGCATTAATTTAAAATTTGACAACCAAGTGGTTTGTACAAAAAGATAAAATAATGGAACATAGAGAAATTGCGGTCGGCTTAGATATTGGAACAACAAAAATTGTGACCATTGTTGGGCGGAAAAATGAATTTAATAAAATCGAAATTTTAGGTTTTGGTAAAGCCAAATCTTTAGGAGTTCAGCGTGGTGTTGTTTCTAATATAACTCAAACCATCGATTCTATAAAACATGCTATTTTAGATGCTGAAACAGACTCAGGAGCAAAAATCACTAATTGTGTAGTTGGTATTGCTGGGCAACATATTAGAAGTCTTCAACATAGTGATTATATACTTCGAGAAAATGCTCAAGAAGTCATCACCCAAGCAGATGTTGATTTACTTGTACAAAACGTACACAAATTGGTGATGCTTCCAGGCGAGGAAATTATACATGTATTACCTCAAGAATTTAAAATTGATGGCGAACCAAATATAAGCGAACCCATTGGTATGCTCGGTAGAAGGTTAGAGGCAAACCTTCATATTGTAGTTGGACAAAAAGCTGCTATTGGTAATATATTTTCATGTGTTAAAAAGTCTAATCTTGAGGTCTCGGGAATTACTTTGGAGCCCTTAGCTTCTGCAGATGCAGTTCTTAGTGACGAAGAGCGAGAGGCTGGTGTTTGTTTGGTCGACATTGGCGGAGGTACTACAGATGTAGCTATCTTTAAAGATGGTATTATTCGTCATACAGCAGTGATTCCTTTTGGCGGTAATGTGATTACAGAAGATATAAAAGAAGGGTGCTCTATTATAGAAAAACAAGCAGAACTTTTAAAAGTTAAGTTTGGTTCTGCCTGGCCTGGAGAAAATAGCGAAAATGAAATTGTTTCTATTCCTGGATTAAGAGGAAGAGAGCCAAAAGAGATTTCTTTAAAGATGCTCTCTAAAGTTATACATGCCCGTTTGGTAGAAATTATTGATCAGGTATTTTTAGAGGTTAAGAATTACGGTAGTGATGAGAGTAAAAAGAAGTTAATAGCTGGTATTGTTCTTACAGGTGGAGGTTCTCAATTAAAACATATCAAGCAACTTTTTGAGTATGAAACAGCAATGGATACTCGTATTGGTTACCCAAATGAACATTTAGGAAAAGGCGATAAACCCGAACTTGAAAGCCCAATGTATGCAACTGCTATTGGTTTGCTAATGAAGGGTGTAGGAGAAAATGAAAAGCGTCCTCAACCAAAAGAGGTAGAGGAAACTCCAATAGATCCAACGGATGGTCCAATAGGAGACTTAGAAGACGATGAGGGTTCTATTAAGAAACCAATTGAAATAGAAAAACAAGGTAGTGCTTCAGTTTTTGATAAGTGGGCGAATAAGCTACTCGATTTTTTAGCGAACGAAGATTAATAATTATAAAAGCTCTAAATTATGACAAATTTAGATTTTGATTTACCCCAAAATCAATCCTCTTCCATTAAGGTAATTGGCGTAGGAGGCGGAGGTAGTAATGCCGTAAATTACATGTACATCAACGGTATTAGAGGTGTCGATTTTGTTGTTTGCAACACAGATCAACAATCGTTGGATGACAGTCCTGTGCCAAATAAAATTCAGTTAGGTGTTTCTATTACCGAAGGTTTAGGAGCTGGTGCTGATCCTCTCAGAGGGAAGTTTGCTGCTGAAGAAAATATTGATGATGTCATTAGTGTGTTAGAAAATAACACCAAAATGGTATTCATCAACGCTGGTATGGGAGGAGGTACCGGAACAGGTGCAGCTCCTGTAATTGCTAAAGCAGCTAAGGATTTAGATATTCTTACGGTAGCTATTGTTACCATTCCTTTTGAGTTCGAAGGTGATTTACGAATGAAACAAGCCAGAGAAGGAATTGAGGAGCTAAAGCAACACGTAGACTCGCTGATAGTTATAAATAATAATAAATTAAGAGAAATCTATGGGAAGCTAGGCTTTAAATCTGGATTCGCAAAGGCAGATGAAATACTAGCGACTGCCTCTAGAGGTATCGCTGAGGTTATTACCCAAACAGGACATTTAAACATTGATTTAAATGACGCTAGAACAGT
>Ga0209533_1001484_pt1 | contig 22073 bp, 14 predicted proteins | sample COG_04_FD_184748 | JGI IMG/M metagenome (GOLD analysis project Ga0209533, IMG submission 184748) | Pelagic Microbial community sample from North Sea - COGITO 998_met_04 (SPAdes) (version 2) | ecosystem: Environmental > Aquatic > Marine > Neritic zone/Coastal water | place: Helgoland, sampling...
ATCTTCGCATCACCCCAGTGCCAGCGATTGTCCTGCCCCTGAATAGCAAACCACTTGAGTTTGCCAGCCGGATCTTCCACAGTGGGTGCCATGCCCTCTTTTTTACCTACCATGAGACCTCCGCCCACATAGTAGAAATGGAGAATAGCGCGGTTGCCCTCCACAGTCATTTCATGGTAGAGCGGACCACTGGGTACGATGGCTTTCCCGTAGTCCCTGAACAGGGCCCAGCGGGATAAGCGTTTGCCCACGTCTAGCTTGTTGCGGGGGTGGATATCCTTTGCTTCACCAATATCGATGGCGACGGCCATGCCGGTATGGGGAATATACAGGCTGTCGAACTGGGCCTGCCGCACCCGGGCATAGCCCTTGCCTCCTTCGGGCCGGTTCGGATCCGAAGTATTCAGATTGGCCAGTTGTACAAAATAGAAAGGCAGATTCTCCTGATCAAAGACTGTTCGCCACCCACCGATCAGCGCTTTCATTTTTGCACCGTATTCTTCCCGGCTCTCCCCGCCGTTGCTTTCGCCCTGATACCAGATGACTCCCTTGACCGCCAGCGGCAGGATGGGAGCGATGACTCCGTTATAAATAAAGGAACTGTCCTGCTGGTTACCTCCGAAGCGCCAGGCTGGAGCTTCCGGTTTTGGAGGCAGGGGTTGACGCTGGCCCAGGCTGCTCTTCGCTTGCGGAATCCAAGTGGCGAGTTCGGTAACATACTTCAGGTAGGCCGCGTTGCCCAAATCCGTAGTCGGGTCCATCATCTCCTGTTCCTTCACCAATTCGGCGAGTTCTGGCACTTGACGAAATCCAATCCGCGAGGTCCAAGGCTCGATGCGAGTCCCGCCCCAGCTGATGTTAAGCAGGGCTACCGGTATTTTCTGGTCTAGGTGAATCTCTTTTCCAAAATAATACCCCACGCCTGAGAATGCGCCCACTGTTTGTGGACTACAAATACGCCATTGTCCCTTATAGCTGTCCATCGGCTCGGGGCCGAACTGTTTGTTAATCTGGAATAGCCGGATCGCGGGATAATCCGCAGTGGCGATTTCCTCAGCTGCACCGGTCGTTCGTGAGAGCGGCCACTCCATGTTAGACTGCCCGGAGCAGATCCACACATCGCCACTCAGCACATTCTCCAGGGTCAGGGTGTTGGTGCCTTTAAGCGTAATGGTGTGCGGCCCGCCGGCTTCGGGGGTCGCCAGACGCACTTCCCAGCGGCCATCTTGATCGGCAGTAGTGCGCGCCTCCCCTCCCCAGCTGGCGGTCACCGTGACCTGCTCGCCGGGATCCGCCCAGCCCCAAACGGGGGCCTGCGTATTCCGCTGAATCACCATGTCATTGGCGAAAAGAGCAGGCACACGAACCGCTGCCGAGAGTGGTATCAACGATACCACACTAAGAAAAAAACATATAAAATAATGCATAATATAACCTCTAGTTTGTTGGATGAATACCCATTGTAAATATGGCAAAGGCCGGATAAAAGGACCGGCAGATACATTGTCGTTTAAATTTTTGCAAGCCCACCTCACTTTACAATCTCCTACCCCGGAAAGGCCAAGACCGGCCAGCCGGTTTTCCCGTCCTCCAAGTTAGGGATGGCGATATCCCGCCACCCCATTCGAACGTAGCGAGGCTCGAAGTTTTGCGGAACGACCACCTCCACCTGAGCCCCAACCAGCGAAGCGGAAGCGGCCACATACGTGGTTCCGTCCGCAGACAACTCAAACCAGGAGGGAGACGCCCCATCAAAGCTCGTCAGTTCACCTTTCAGGTCCTGAAAGCTCACTAGCACCTGCCCCTGTTGGTAGTGCGCCGAGGCAAAAGAAGCGGCCGTGCTCACCCCCGCGTTGCCATACAAACGAGTCAAGGCCTGTTCCACCAAGCGCTCGCCCACCGCCGCCGTACCAGTGAAGCAAATAGCGAGTATGGTGAGTTGTAGGTGTTTTCTTATCATTTTCCTCAGAGTGCTCTCTTAAAATACCTTTTGACCATTCCGTTTCATACTCACCACTGTGCGGCCGTCGGCTTGTTTCTTAAAGGTAAAGATATCGACTTGATCCCCCAACTTCACACCGAGCTGGCTACGGTCGGGATTCCACTTCGTAATCATCTCCGGCATACCTGGGCGATAGGGATAGATGAGTGTCTTAAAGTCGCCTTGCGTCGATTGGGCTTTAATGGTTAAGCGATTATTGGTCTGAGGCTTTTTCTGGCGGTTCTCAGTTTCCAGGGGATCGTGCCCCGAAGCATTGGCAACGGCGGCGGATACCGGTTGTCCCCCGGCTTCCACGCAACGCACTAAGCAACGGCGATCGCCAGGCTCAACCAAGGTCAAATCCAACATACCCTGACCACCGCTTTTCTCGACGGTAAGATCAGGAGCGAGTTGCATCTGCCAGGTGTAGATATGCGCGTCACTGTCTTTTTTCATATCGTCGATCACGAGGCTGTAAGGGTACTTGCCGCGGATTAATCCACCGGTACGGAAGGAATATTCAACGGGGTTATAAAGACGCCAGTGGCTATGCCCCGCACCAGCTTTACGGCTTGGTTTCGCACCGGATAACCACTGGGGTAAATCCGACCAGGGCATGTCCATCCAAGGGAGGGAGCTCTTAGTGAGTCTTGAATCATTGGGCGTGATCGGCATGGGATCTCCTTGCTCAGTCTTATTCACCATATTGTAGCTGTAGGCCCAGGTGGCATCGCCGACCAAAAACGTCGCGGCTTCGGTATCAATGTAGTCCAGCGTCTTGCCTTGCGGACATTTACCGCCCTCCCAGCCTTGACCCTTGCCATCCACCAGCATCACGGAGTGCCAGGAGCTCGGCGCTTCGACAAGTTGATGCTTCGAAGACCATTCGCGCCCCAGTCCCACCACCAGAAATCCATTCCGCGAGCCATGGGTGTGGCCGCCGGCGACGTTACGAGGCTCCATGAAAAACATGACAGCATCTTTATCCCAAGCCGTGCGCGCTGTCATCAAGCCCCGGTAATCGGAATAATAGCTCAACGGCTCGTTCACCTCATTGAGATAGGCCATGGTTTTCTCAAACGTCGCATCAAAGTCGTAGCTGCCATCCGCCTTGACACCCAATGGATCCATCGAGGTAAACAGCTCAAGATAAATGGGAGGATAGGTCGTGCGGGTATTGGGCCAATAGACCTCCGTTCCACCGAGGACCGCTTCGACAGCTTCCCCGTATAACATATCGATGACGGGATCATTTGGATGCGCATACTTCATGTAGGTAATCCCCTGATCCACCGGACCAATATGGGTTTCGTGAATATGCCCGCGCCCCCAGGGAACCATATTATGGAGTTCAAATTTCCGATAGACATTCCTGGAGTACTCCGTGCCGATCAGGTTATCCCCCCGTTTGGCCATATACAGCATCCACCAAGGCATGTAGCCACTCTTACTGAAGCCTTCGAAAGGGGCCCCCAAGGGTCCTGTCGCCACATAGGCCCATTTTTTCTGTGCCTCAATAATGGCCTGATGCGCAATCGGATCGTACCCCTCTTCTCCCTCGATTGCCATAATCATCGGAAGCATGTTGGTGTGAATTCCCAGCCAATTGGTGGTGTTTGCCGGTAAGGCCGGAACCGCCTGAAAGGGCAGAATGTTTTTTCCGGCGGTCATCATGGAAATAAACTGCCTGACATCATCCTGATCCTGCTGGCTCATTTCATTGTAGGCAAAGTCATAAACCAAACCGATGGTGTGACTGTTGATGAGCTGGTAGATGGCTTGCCAACTATCGCCTTCGCCTAATTTTTGGTACTCCGGCAGACTCATGAAATGGCGGGCGAGCGTGGCCACAGCCCGGCCACAGCGTGCCAAGCCTTCACGGTCTTCATCAATTAAACAGCGGAACGCCTCGTAAGGCATCTGGTGCATCAAAAACCGGAAGGTTCTTAAATGCTGAGCTTTTGCGAGATCTTCTTTGATTTCCTCGGACATGGTTCCGCTCGCCAGCGTATCCATCCACCCACCCATCCATGGGCCATGGTAACCGTAGCGTCCCTTACCAATCAGCATACCCTTTGCGGCGTAGGCTTCACGGTTTTGATTTGCGTTGGCACCGGGGATGAGATCGACCTCCCAAGGCTCGGGATCGGTGTTAAGCTGGAGTGAGCGCGCGCGGACGCCGTCCATATATTTTTTGCCTATGGTGCTCTGGGACAGCCGTTCACGCATTGCGGGTAAATCGTCGGCGCTGAATATCACACGGGGGTGCACATATGGAGCAGGAGCCGGCTTAAAACGGGAGGAGTCATAACTATCGGCTATTTTTGTCATCTGCGCCCAATCGGGCCAGTCCTCCAAAGCGGGAAACTTTTTCAGCTCTGCGATGGTATAGCCGGTTTGCAGCTTTTTCATGCCCAGAGTTTCTCCCGGACAATTGGGTGCGGGATCATCTTCACCCGGCACATCCGCCGGAATGTTCAGCGCCGCCACCGCTTTGGACTGTTCGGCCGTCAGCACCTGGTCGTATACCCGCAGATGGGTCAGTTTGCCCTGGAACGGGGCGGAGCCGATGACCATTCCTTCCTGGACAAAGTTCCCTTCACTCAGCTTGAAGCGTCCAATCGACACGCCCCGCAACATCACTTCGCCTTCTCCACCCTTCCAACTGAAGGCTACCGGAGTCCAGACCTCCTTGTCCAGGGAGGATTCCAGCCGGCCGGCCGGCAGCGTGTCCAGAATTGTGGCCAGATTCTCATAGACAAAAAAACGGTTCCAACGCAAACGCAACTCCCGGGCCATCGGACGGTTTCCGGTTTGAATCAGCGACTGGTGCGTGGCGTCGCCGGACAGCCGTTCGGTGTAGAGCCAAAAACTGACCGTACCTTCGTCGCGGATGAGATCCACTAAATCCCGGGGCAGAGTCAGGCCATCTGCAATCGTCACCGCCGCATCAAAGCGGGCATCCGCCACCCGGGTCACGCCCTCCCCGGTCTGCAGGGGCATCCCGCCCTCCGCTGGGCGGCGCCATTCCGTTTTATCCGCAAAATTCCAGTGCGCCACCGGAGACGGCAGCTCCGCCGCCATCGCCCACAAAGGAACTAACATCAATGCACTCAGTATTTTTTTCATAAGATCTCCAAACGTATTCTGTTTTCCAAATTTCCAACCACCGGCTACAACACGGTCTTGCCGTTACGAGTCATGGTTACCTTGCGCTGGCCACTCTCTAATGCTTCAAAAGTAAAGATGTCGGTTTGTTCGCCAACTTTGACGGTCAACTGAGTCTTATCCGCATTCCATGAAGTTTCCGGAAGTTCGGTGGCCCCCAGGGGATGCTCATAATACTGATCCTTGCCAGCGACAGTGGTTTCATACGGGAACAACAGGACCACAAAATCACCCTGATCCTTCCGCAACGGCACATCCAGTCGGGAAAACAGCGCGGTGCCTACATCGTAACGGGTCCCATTTTTTGCTTGGCGGGCCAACGACTGATGCGTCCCGAACTTCACCCCTTCAATAAAAGTGGGCGTGTCATAGAAATAAGGATTCTTCTCTGGCATGTCATAATTGTTCAACATGCGTACTAAGAGACGTTTGGATCCTTTATCCGCGACAAAAGCCCTCCCGGCGCTCGACTCCTGAAGCACAATGTTGTTATGGAAAATTCCAGCAAATTCCAAATCATACGGGGTCGCCAAGTACCACTCATAGAGACGCGATTGATCGTCTTTTTTGACATCATCCACAATCAATACATAAGGCTTTTCCCCGCGGGCCACGATGGCAGTACGGAACGCATACGCCACCTCATTGATGCGCTTCTTCATCTGCCAGAGTCCTTCAAAACCCAAGTCCGGTTGATTCGAAATATCATGCGGTAGCCAAGAATCTGCTTCCGGCCATCCCAGTTTATAAGGGTCGGCATGCTCCGGCACCCACGGAGCTCCCGGCAGTTCGCGGCCCTCTACGCCAGGCATGGGCCAGCCGTAAAACCATTGCCAGTTGTACGCATAGCTCAGATCTGCCGTGATAATCGTGGCAGCTCCGGCATCGCGCTGATCAATGATATTGACCGCCGGCGGTTTCATGCCCTGTGCAATGCCATCGATGTGTACAATGCTGTTATCGTAACTGTTAAAACTCCCCACTTTATCCCCGACAGGATGATGCACCCATTCGCGGCTCAGAGCCTGCAATTCAAAGGACCCGGAATCAACGGCGGCGTGCCCCACAAACATACTATCTGCCCGGGCATGCATGCGGAAGAGCAAATCATCCGGCCCATTACCATTGCGCACGATCTGCACCCCGCGACGTTTATCAAACGCGCTCTTAGGCAAGTCCAGTTGATCATAATCCACGGCATTCGCATAAGTGCCCTGGTAGTCATCGCCACACAACAATGTGTAGAAAGCACTCTGCCATGACATTTTGCGTTCATACGATTCTCCAACCCGGCGGGCCCAGAACATATTGGCGATAGGATCATTCGGATAAAGGTAGCTTGTGACCGCATGGAAGGTCTGGTAGCCATCCAAAGGCCCGTAGGCAGGTTCCCACATGGCCTGCCATTTCAACATATTGCGGAAGCGCTGATTGTGGGCAAATTCATCGCCACGACGCTCCGCAGCTAGAAAAATACTCAATCCGCCCCGCAGCGCATAGTAGACATAGCCATCTTCGTGATTGGCACCATTTTCGCTGATCCCCACTTCCAGCCAGTCGTTCAAGCCCTGCCGCCACAAGGGATAGATCTCCGGGTCATAGCCCTCTTCACCTTCAATGCTGAGCATCATGACTCCCATAGTCGCGTGCAGCGGGAACCAATTACTGAAAAGCTTGGTTTTCGGCCAGCCGAGCCCATGCGAACGTTTTCCAGTAATACTCTCCGAAATACATTTACGGATCGTCGCGCGCTCTTGCTCGGTCATGTCGTTGTAGAGCAGGTCATAGCTCGCTGCCAAGCCCACCCCGCCCATCACAAATTCCTGATAGAGGGTCCAGGTTCGACCTGATTCATCATTCGTCGACCAGAAGCGATGCTCCGGCATCAGCTCCTTGGACTTCAAAATCACCGCCGCTTGGGTGACCGCTGCCTTGATGGCTTTTTGTTTCAGTGCGGCATCGTCATTCACCCACGCCTCCAGCGCAATCACACCCATATACTGGGAAACCCCTTCGAAATGACCGTTAAAGACCTTGTTCACCGCCTCCTCATCGATCGCATCCAGATCGATTTCCTGAAGGATTTTGCCCGCACCGTTAAACATAAACTCGCGCGCCTTCGCCATAATCCGGGCTGCGGCTTCGCGACCAAACTCCGTATCATATAAACGGTGCTTCAAATCTGCTTTTTCACCCGCGGTGATAAAGACCCGTGGGTGCACGCCTGGCGCTGGCTGCTCGGGGAAAACACGCACACCGGACGAATCGACCGGCACTGCTGACAAATTCAACCAGCAAAGACTGGCTGCTAATAACAATAATTTCATTCTCATAAGAGCGGGGGTATATGGGTATTACGTTTTTTAAAAATTTTAGTCAGGAGCCGACTCGAATAGAACAATTGGCCAAGAGACTAAAAACCAGATGGAGCACAATCATTAGATGATATTTAATCAAGTAAATATCAATTAAGATATATAGATAGATATACTTATGACAATTTCAATAATATACTTACAGTTATAAGTTGACTTATTTATAGCAGATCAAAAATCATTCGACCAGCTATACAAAATACAATTCAAGATGAACAATCAAACGATTCACGTTGCAGTTAACGGAGATAACTCAGGCACAGGAACCATCGATGCGCCGCTACAAAGCATTCAAGCTGCGGCTGAAAAGGCACAACCGGGCGACACGGTCGAAGTGCATGCGGGGCTCTATCGCGAATGGATTAACCCACCTCGTGGTGGCGTATCTGAAACGGCACGCATTACCTTCCGCGCAGCGGACGGTGAAGCGGTTGAAATCCGCGGTTCAGAAGTCGTGGGTGGTTGGACTCTGAAAAGTGATGGAATCTGGTCGGCTCGCATCCCGAATGCTCGCTTTGGCTCCTATAATCCGTTCGACACTCTAATCCATGGAGACTGGTTTAAGGACTTCGGCCGCGACCATCATACGGCGGCGGTCTATCTCGACGGTGAATGGCTTAATGAGGCGGCCCATGCTGAAACCATCTCTCCCATGCACTGGCACGCGCAGGTGGATGGGGAGTGGACCACAGTACGCGCTCACTTCGGCCAGACCGATCCCAACTCAGCTCTCGTTGAGATGAATGTGCGCCCTGCTGTGTTCTATCCAAACCAAACTGGAATCGATTTCATCACCGTGCGTGGATTCACCTTGCGGCACGCGGCCACCAATTGGGCACCGCCGACAGCGGAACAGGTGGGGCTGATTGGCACCCACTGGAGCCGGGGCTGGATTATTGAAAATAATACGATTTCCCACTCACGCTGCTGCGGCATTACCCTAGGCAAACACGGTGATGCATACGACAACACCTCCGCAGATTCAGCCACTGGATATGTAACCACTATCGAGCGTGCACTATCGAATGGCTGGGCACGTGACACGATCGGCAGTCACATTGTACGCAATAATCACATTCACCACTGCGAGCAGGCGGGGATCGTGGGGAGTCTCGGAGCCATCTTCAGCGAAATAACCGGGAATCACATCCACCACATTCATGTGCAGCGACTCTTCGGGGGCGAAGAACAAGCTGGTATTAAGATCCATGCGGCGATCGACAGTTTGATTGCAGACAACCGCATCCACACAACTTTTCGAGGAATCTGGCTCGACTGGATGAGTCAAGGTACCCGCGTCAGCCGCAATCTCTGCCATGACAATTTCGAAGAAGACCTCTTTCTGGAAGTCAACCACGGTCCATTTGTAATCGACCACAACTTGCTACTCTCCCCTGTCTCCATCAAAAATTGGTCCGAGGGTGGCGCGTATCTACATAATCTCTTCGGCGGTGAAATCCGCTCCAGCGCAGAACCTAACCGAGAGACTCCCTGGCATCCTGCACACTCTTTGGATATCGTCGGACTTCAAAATATCCGCGGAGGCGGCGAGCAGTTTATTAATAACTTAACAACGCCCTCCACTAACTTGGAGGCGACACTTCACCCCAAGCGTGATGCACTGACCGGAAGCTGGGTGATTGATCCTGCGACGGGACAATTCCCCGTGCATGCGCAAGCAAGCACAACCTATCCCATCACGGCTGAAGGCAATCACCAACTCGAACAGGCACCTCAGCTAATCGAAGAAGATGGGCAATACACGATTCGTTTCAACTTGCCTGAACAACAGGAAGCAGCTGTCGATAGCACACGCCTAGGGGACTGCCGCGTGAATGGAATCGCTTACCATGATTACAATGGCAGTCCGCTACGTTTAAACAAAGACTATTTGGGCACGATTCGTAGCGGTAAGAATGCCCGGATAGGTCCCTTCGAATCGGCAAATGCCGATAGTCAATGCGTCATTCAGTCACGATAGAGCCAACTCCTAACCGTCATTTCAGTAAGCTCCACGTATGCGCTGCTGAACATATTTCCGATAGAATTCAAATAACTCCGAATGCAGTGTTCCCGGTAGCGCAGGCATTTCCGAAACTTGAGTATTGGCGACCACTTGTTGCGGTGAGCTTGCACCGGGAATGACCACAGACACAGCATCATGATCCAATATCCAACGCAACGCGAGCTGCGCTAAAGTCATTCCGTGAGGCACAAAATCCTTCATGCGTTCGGCTAGTTCGACTCCATCATCGAAAGGTATTCCAGCAAAGGTCTCTCCCACATTGAAGCACTGACCGTCACGATTGTAATTACGATGATCGGAAGGCGCAAAGGTCGTATCTGAATTAAACTTCCCGGACAGCAAGCCACTCGCCAGCGGCAGTCGAACAATGATCCCAACGTCCTGCGCCTTTGCTTGAGGCAGTAACTCGGTTACCAACTTTTGCCGGAAGCAGTTAAAAATAACCTGTAGCGATGCCAAACCGTCCTGCTCTAGGCAGATCAGACCTTCTTCCACGGTCTCAACGCTGGCACCGAACTGACGAATCAAGCCATCTTGCTTCGCGCTGCGCAACCAATCAAATATTTCACCCTCGCGAAGCACTTCGGTTGGAATGCAGTGAAGTTGTAAGAGGTCAATCCCATCCACCCCCAGTCGGACAGATGAGCACTCAATCGATTAACGCAAAGAAGCTTCAGTGTAGTTCTCGGGAAAGACGTCGCCTCCACGTCCATACTTTGTCGCCACAGTTATATCAGCTGGCGAATGCTTCAAGAATTGGCCAATGAGCGCTTCACTTCGGCCATCCCCGTAAACATCTGCAGTGTCAAAAAAGCTAACACAAGTCTCAACTGCTGTCGCTAAAATCGCCAATGCTTGCTGCTCCGACATTTCGCCGAAATCGCCACCAAATTGCCAACATCCAAGACCGACTTCGCCGACTCGAAATGCATGTTTTCCTAAATCTCGTTTTCGCATAGTTTTTATTGATGAGACCTTTAAATTTACAACGACACAAGAAAATGACTACTACTAAGCGCACTTGTCGCATCACTAACCTCACCCGTAGATTAAATAAGAGGGAAACCTGAGTTTACGCTGAGGTCACTAATAAACGACTAAGACATGCGTAAAACCTCGCGTGGCCCTTTGCCATATGCCTCACGGTAAACACGATAAAATTGTGCATAGCTACCAAACCCAGCAGCCATTACGGCGTCCAGAACAGTGCCTCCGCGTGAAGAGCGATATGCCTTCCAAAAACGGCCAAGTCGTATCGAATTTCGATAACGCGTGAGCGGTACACCCACTTCACTCCGAAAGGTTCGACTCAGATACGATGAGCTCACCCCTACCGCCTCCGCTAAACTCTTAAGGTCATCTGCAAAGTCGGCCTGGTTCATCAGCACCAGCGTGTGACGCACCGCTGGATGTAAATCAACCTCACGGCCACCACGCCCGTGGCCTTGCTGCGCTCGCCATGCAGATAATAACAAGTGTCTAAGCCCTGCATTCAACCAATCGGGGTCATTGTGCTTAAATTGGAAATTTGAATTCTGGCCGAAGCCCGCCTCTCGATTGAGCAAATCTGGATCCAAGCCCTCCGATACTAGTGTATCCATCTGAGTGCGCAGTTGATCGAATTCCTCCGGTCGTAACTCCGAATGCAAAATCCCCGATTCTGACAACTTCTGCTTTTTCAACGGGGCATAGCGTTCGCCACGACACGCAAGCTTTAACATCCGAGGGGTAAATACCGCAACGTAATAGGCCGCATCCGCAGTGCGATCCACCAACTGATGTTCCTGCGCAGGAAACAACCAGAGCAAGGAGCCCTTAGAGAAGCAATAGCGCTGACCTGCATGCACATAAGTGACCTCCCCTTGGATCACCACATTCAGCTCCAATTCTTTATGGCGGTGCGGCCGTAAGACTGGCGGATTGCGAACCGCTTCGGCCAAAAAGAGAAAGCCGTCATAGGCAGAATCAATATGTAAGTCCTCTAACATGTATACAAAATATGCAAACTAATTGGCAGATAGCGAGAAGACAAGCCGAGCTAATTTAGCCTATTATATGATGTCATACGCACGCGACTGGTTTTCGCATGCGCGACTCAACGATTCACATCCAATTCACCCCCACAAGACACGACGATGGAACACCCAATGGATCTCGATCATGGCGACGGCACTGCAACGCTCATGCGCCCGCCCAACATTTTAGATTACAGCCTCACCGGTGAGAACGCCGACCGCGCGGTCGAGCTGGGCTTGGCGGAGGCAGACTGGTATCAATGCCCTGTCCCGCGTGCCGAGATGCGCAAGCTTCTAGAACGTAGAGACGGACCCGCTATCCGCGATACAATCATTTGGTTCGGCCTGATCCTCGGCTTTGCTACGCTCACGGTCGCACTCTGGGGCAGTTGGTGGGTGGTCGTTCCCTACCTTTGCTACGCCGCGCTCTACGCATCCACTTCCGATTCGCGCTGGCACGAGTCCAGCCACGGCACGGCCTTCAAGACAGACTGGTTGAACAACGCACTTTACGAAATAGCCTCCTTCATGGTCATGCGCGAGTCCACGGTCTGGCGCTGGAGCCACACCCGTCACCACAGCGATACCATCATTGTCGGTCGCGACCCTGAGATCGCCATTCCACGCCCGCCGGATCTTAAGGCTTTAGCGCTCAGTTTCTTCAACTGGGGCGCTTATCTTAAATACATCAGCCGCATTCTGCTCCACTCGACCGGCAAGATGGCGGACGACGAGAAAACCTACATCCCGGAAAGCGAGTTTCCTAAAGTGTATCGCCGCGCACGGATCTATGTAACGATATACGCAAGCGTCATCGCTGTCTCGATTGCGATGGGCAGCCTCTTGCCCTTATTATTCGTAGGCTTGGCCAACTTCTTCGGCAGTTGGCTGATGCCCATCTACGGCTACACCCAACACGCTGGCCTCGCTGAGAACGTGCTGGATCACCGCCTCAACTGCCGCACCTTCTACACAAACATCGTGCACCGCTTCCTGTACTGGAACATGAATTACCACATCGAACACCACATGTTCCCGCTGGTGCCATACCACAACCTGCCGAAGTTGCACGAACTGGTGAAAGACGACATGCCTCGCCGCTATAACGGCCTTTGGGACTGTTGGAAAGAGATTATACCAACGGTCCTCAAGCAAATTAAAGACCCTACCTACCACGTTAAAGTCAAGCTACCCGCGCCAATGGAACGTATCGACGACGGCACCTATCGCTCGGATGCCAAGCCCGATGGTGAGGGCTGGCTGGAAATTTGCGCAGCTGCCGACCTCGGAACTGAAGACGTTATTCGCTTCGATCACAGCAAGAAGACCTTCGCACTCATGCGTGATGATGAGGGGCAGCTTCACGCCACCGACGGCATCTGCACCCACGGAAACACCCACCTCGCCGACGGCCTGGTTAAAGGCAAGATTGTCGAGTGCCCGAAACATAACGGCCGCTTCAACCTCAAAGATGGTTCCCCGGCACGCGCCCCCATTTGCCGCGGCCTAGCCACCTACCCAATCGAAGAGCGTGGCGGTCGTATCTGGCTCAACGTGGACAAAGCCGGCGGCGATGGCGCGCGTAACCAAAAGACCTATACGCTCAAAGTCGTCAGTAATGAAAGCGTCGCCACCTTCATCAAAGAACTCATACTCGAACCCGTCGACACCAACGAAAAAATTGCGTTCACTCCCGGCGACTATATGCAGCTGGACATCCCTCAGTATGAAAACATTCAGTTCCGCGATTTCAACATCCCCGAGCCCTATGCTTCGGTCTGGGAGCGCCAACACGTCTTCGACTTAAAGGTCAGCAACTCTGAGCCTGGGCGCCGCAACAACTACTCGCTCGCCAGCAACGGTGTGACCGAGCGCCAGCTCAAGTTCAACGTCCGTATCGCCACGCCACCTCCCGGCCAAGACTGCCCTCCGGGCGTCGGCTCCAGCTACGTCTTCAACCTCAAGCCCGGCGATACTGTCACCGCGATCGGCTCCTTCGGCGACTTCCATATTAAGCCCACTCAAAAAGAGATGGTCTATATTGGTGGGGGCGCTGGCATGGCACCCCTGCGTGCACATATCTCGCAACTACTCGAAAACGAGAAGACACATCGCAAGCTCAGCTTCTGGTATGGTGCTCGCTCGAAACAAGAGGTCTTCTACGATGATTATTTCGAAAGACTAGCGACTGAGCATTCCAACTTTGAGTTCCAACTGGCACTCTCCGAACCACAACCTGAGGACAACTGGAACGGCTACACTGGCTTTATTCATGAAGTAGTGCTGGTCAACTACCTCGAAAACCACCCGAACCCGAAAGCCGTTGAGTTTTACCTGTGCGGCCCTCCGATGATGATCAAAGCCTGCACGAAGATGCTCAAAGCACTCGGCGTCGCGGATGATCAAATCGCTTTCGACGAATTTTAACCAAAGAAATCCACCTAGAACACTATGGAATACCTACCTTTCGCAAATACTGATTCACAAATCTCGCGCGTCGCCTTCGGCGCTATGGGACTCAACTGCGCCTTTGGCTGTTTCGAGGAAGCCGACTTGATCCGCTCGATCCACCATAGCCTCGACCAGGGCGTGACGATGTTCGACACCGCACGCTCTTACATGGATTCCGAACGCATCCTAGGGAAGGCATTCAAACAGTGGAAAGGCGAAAAGCCCTTCATCAACTCCAAGGCCATTCCCTCTGAAGCAAACGGTAATCCCGGCTGGGGCATGCCCAACCCGGTCGATGTCGCCTATCCGATGGGTTCCGTGCGCAAGAGCGTCGAAGAGTCGCTGCGCCAGCTCGACATCGATTGCATCGATCTGATGCAACTACACCAATACTGGGGCAACTTTTATAAGGCAGGCACATGGATGGAAGAGCTGCAGGCCTTGCAGGCTGAAGGAAAAATCAAACATATTGGCGTCTCCATCGTCGACCATCGCCACGAAACGGCCCTCGAACTCGTCAACTCAGGCCTCATTAGCTCGGTTCAAACGATCATCAACATCTTTGACCCGCTCGCGTTGGATACACTCGTGCCTGCTTGCCAGCAAAATAAGGTGTCTGTCATCGCTCGCTGCGTGCTCGATGAAGGTGGACTGACTGGCATGCTCAAAGACGATACCACTTTTGAAGAAGGTGATTTCCGTGAGAAATACTTTATCAACGGCCCGCAAAGCGAATACGTCGCCCGTGTTGAGAAGCTCAAGCAATTCGTGCCGAAGCATGCCGACTCGCTGGCCGAGCTCGCGATCCGTTTCGTGCTCACACATCCCGGCGTGACGACTGCCTGCATCTCGATGCATGTCCCAAAGTTTGCTGACGAGAACATCAAAGCCGCTGCCAAGGGTCCACTCCCCGAAAAGGTATTTCACGAGATTCGCTGCCACCACCGCTGGTTGCACAACTTATATACCGGCTTCTATTTTCCAGATAAAGTCGATGCCGCGGCAAAAACAGGCGTAGGCGGCTTTAAAGAAATGAAGAAACGCAGCTTGGATAGCTAGTTTTTAATCAAACTAAAGATGGCCATTTTCGATAAAGAATTCGGACAGGATTTCGACGGGGAGCTCTGCCCAAAGGCAGCGCACATCGCAGGTGCGTTCAATAATCCATCGGCTCCCCCCATAGAGCAGATGGACATCGGCGCGGCGCGACGCGAGCATGTATTGGAGGCCTATGACATCGACATTGCTTACGCAGACCTCGACATCGAAAACCGAACGATCCAAGCAACAGGTCGCGAAATTGGCGTGCGTCTCTACACTCCAAAAGGTCGAGGACCCTTCCCTATCTTGGTCTTCGCTCATGGTGGTTGTTGGACATTTTGTAGCCTGGATAGCCACGATCGGCTCTGCCGCTACTACGCGCACCATGCCAAGTGTATCGTCGTTTCAGTCGACTACGCACTCGCACCGGAGCACCCCTATCCGGAGGGTCTCAACGACTTTCACGATGCAGTGATTTGGTGCTTCGAACATGCTGCAGAGATCAATGGCGATGCGAGTCGTATCGCTGTAGCCGGTGATAGCGCTGGCGGCAATCTCTCTGCAGCCGTGGCTCAGCGAATGCAAAACCATCCCCAGTTTCGCCTCTCACTACAACTGTTGATCTATCCGATCTGCGATGCCTCACAACTGCAGGGAGGCTCGCTGGATCGCTACCAGAGTGGTTATTTTTTCACACGCGAGGTTTTAACCTGGACCGCGTCACTCTACACCAGCGGCGGCCATTCGGCTACGCACCCGGAGATATCGCCGCTACACGGATCGATTACCTCCAGGTTAGTCCCAGCCATGTTTATCATCGCAGAGTGCGATGTGCTTCGCGACCAAGCGGTGGCCTATTCGCAACTCCTGCGAAATTCCGGCGTTAAAGTCGACTGCTACTATTATCGCGGCGTCCCGCATGCCTTCGTTGCGATGGCGGGGAAACTGGATTTAGGCAAACAGGCAATGATGGATTCGACCGATTCGCTAAAACGGGCATTTGTCATCTAGCTCGACATGCTAAAGGAAGTTAGTTAAGTAGCCGCACTCGATGAACGAATCGTAAACTTAACGCCGACCTCAAAGGAGCCGTTTTGACTGTTCTCCTCGTCAATTTCCTTGAGTAACAACTCCATCCCCTTCGCTCCAACCTCTTCAAAATTCATGTCGACTGCACTGATTCCCATGCGAGCTAAAACCGCATCATCGTTCATAGCTATAACTGCTAGATCACGCGGGATAGAAATACCCAGATCCAAACAGATACGAATCAAGCGATGAGCGGCTCCTTGGGTATCACAAAAGACCGCATCCGAGCTTTGGATTAGCTCTGTCAGTTCTCTCAACTTACCTGTATCTTCAAATAGGTCATCTAGAATTTGCATCGCATCCCCAAAAGGCAGCGAATTGTCGCGCAGAATTCGACAGTAATCCTGATAGCGTATTGCCGTATGTTGTCCCGGTGGCAGTCGCCCGGATTTCATCTCTCGGCTGTACAAAAACATGATTCGTTTTCGCCCTTGGCTAATTAAATGCTGCAAAACTTCGGAAACCACCTCCTTTTCGTTTGGCACGACAATCGGCACATCACCCAATCCGTATAGAGGGACATAGCTGATGATCGCAAACGGCACACCATAGCTGCGCAGTAGCTGACAGAAACCCTGGGCATCGACTGCGTTTCCCGGCAACACAACTACACCGTCCAAACGATGCTCCTCAAGAAGTTGCTCGAGCGCCTTTAATGGATCTTCCTGAGCTACATCGTAATGACGAAACAACAACTCCTCGCGACGTCCGCTCAAAAGAGTCCGCATACCACCGACCGCCCTTAAGCACAAGGGGCCACGTCCATGAGTGAACGCGCCGAGCAGATAGCTTTTCTTTCTTTGTCGCTGGGAAATAAATGAGCCACGACCACGCTGGGAACGAATGATCCCATCATCTTTCAGCTGCTGATAAGCTTTTTGCACCGTCACCAAAGCGACGCCCCTTGCATCAGCGGTTTCAACAATAGTCGGTAACTGCGAGTCATACTTCCCGTCCTCAATCTCACGCCTCAACTCCTGTGCCAGACGTTGGTATTTTGGCTCTTTGGAGCCACTCGAGACTAAAGTAGTTTGAGACAGCTTGGGCGATTTTACAGGTTTCATATTAAGTTAATCACAGGGTGGATCAATTACTCGGAACTACTCTCTCGGACAAACAATTCAGAAGTAATTATTCTAGAAACATGTTCCTGACGCCGCCCTTCAATTTCCTCCAAGATAATCTCTACAGCGGCCGCACCGACTTCTCTAAAATTCTGCTCTACGCTGGTAATCCCCATCGCTTGAATCGCTTCCGAATTATCAATGCCGACCACAGCTAAATCCTTTGGAATCGACACCCCAGCTCTCAAAGCACTGGCAAGAACCGACAGAACCACTCTGTCTTCATCACAAAAAACCGCTTCGGCTGCGGTCAAGACGGGAGCAAGTATTTCAATCTGTTCGCTTAATGGGCGCCGAACATCGAGAGCAACCGGTTCAAGCAATTCGAGACCAGCGCCTAGCAAATAACGACAATATTGTTGATAACGCCGCGCGATGTAACTGCCATTATGCAAAACATCTTCATCAGGGTCTTCACGATAAATAAAAACGATACGCTGAAAGCGACGCTTCAAGAGGTGATCCATGACGAGCGCTGCCGAATTATCGTCGTCAGTACACACCGTAGAAGTCGCAGGCTGCACGGACAGCATACTTAAAGTGACGACAACAACTGGAATATTCATAGACTTCAAATATTCCGTTGCGAGCGTAGACTCACTGGAGGAACCGGGCACAACGATCACGCCATCCACTTTTTGTTTCGAAACCATATGCTCTAGGTGATCTAGCACACTTTGCTTGTCCTGGTAGTGAACCGAAGTGAGCCCTTCACCGCACCGTTGAGCAGCTTCCTGCATCCCAAAAGCCGTATCCAAAGTGAGAGCCCCCCGCCCAGAGAGCAGCGCACCAATCACATGGCTTCGTGGACGGCCCAAGCGCGTCACCGACATGCCGCGTCCCGGTGCTCCATGGATTAAGCCATCCTCTTGTAGTAAACGAAAGGCTTTGTGCATAGTGACCAGAGTCACACCATACTCTTTAGCCATCTCAGCCGTGGTCGGCAGACGTCCGAGCAAGTCACCTGTTTCAATGCGATCTTTGACCGCCAAGGCGATCGTTTGATATTTACTCAAATTTTGACCGAGTAGCTTACGATCTAATGCCCGGATATTAGTTTCTGCGCTCATATAAAGTTATTTTACTTATTAGTATAATAACTTTATCGATCGCAACAATAAAAACATAGATAAGTAGGGAACTTCGGAAAAACGGCCAAAACCCTCCCCCCGATCAAGCGATAGCTACTCAGGGGCAACAAATTATGATCGCGCTTTGCCTGATTTTGAGTGGTTGCAGAGCAGAAAACATACAGTTAAAGCCGCTCACTGAGAGTGCCACTCGCCCAAGCGTCAGTCATCTCAAGCATCGTTTGAAAAGAAGCACTGCGCCCGGATCGCACAAAGTGCCCACTGGCTAGATTACCGGCGAGGATGATGCCGACATCATCCAGCCCGTGCAGCGCGGCCGCCAGACAAGCTGCGCCAAAATTATCCCCTGCCCCAGTCGAAATAAGCGGCTCCTTGCAGAAGGGCCCAGGCACATAGACCACGCCCCGCTCGCTCGCACAAGCGGCACCGTCGTTTGGGTGAATGATGATGCGATCGACACCGATCCGTTCCCACAGGAAGCTGGCCAAAGCCGCGACGGAGTCAGCATCTTTGCGACCAGTAAAATCTTCCCCGAAAAAAGTCCCCATCTGCCAAGCTTCTTTCAGATTAAAACTAAGCATCGTTTGAAACTGCGCAGTGATTCCCGGCATTGACTCAATCAGCTCCTCGACATCCGCGGCCGCCCGCCCTTCAAACTCGGCCAAATCCATAAAACAATGAACTTGCTTCGCAGGTCGTCCGAGTGCCTTTGAGAGCTCAGCCAAGTAAGTCCAAATGGAGCCTACATTCACCAGCTTGCCCCAATTCACTGCGGCGATAAAATCCGCCGAAGCAAGTACTTCGCCAAGTGCGGCTTCACCCACGACTTCAAGCAAGCGCTCCAGAGTGATTTCAGCACAAGCACCTAAATCACATAGCATGACCTTACCATCAGTAAATTCCAAACAATCGCTATGCGCCGGATCAGCGAGCGAATAGAGTTTGTAGGTCTTCGATTCAAGCGCCTCGCGGTAGATCGGCAGAATCTCCTCTCGCCCCATAGCCCCTATATAAGTGATCTCGATCCTTCCTTCATGGATATCATTTAATCCAGCGGCATAGAGTGGGCCATTGCCTCCGAACTTGTCTCTAAGGTGGCGTACCGAATAAGACGCAGCAATACCAGCTGCTGCCGTCACCTTTGGCCCAAACTCGGCCATACTGGCAGGCTGCTCAAGCCGAATAAAGGTATCGATAAAGCCGTCGAAGCCGCAAATACCAGAGAGATCCGCAGACCCCGGTTGCCGCATCTTTGCTCGAAAAGACGGCAGGATACTGTCAGACAGATCGGAAATAGTACGGTAAATCATCTTATGTGAAAACGGTGTGAACTGCTGCGGACGGTCCGACCTCTTGGCCATACCGCTCACGCAATTCAGCCACAGAGTCGCGGACCACGTCGAAGACCGCCTTATTATTATAGTCGTTATCCATCAAACCATAGGCAAAGGTTCCCGTGCCTCGGTTGTACCAACGCCAATGCATCGGCACCCGAACATCCATCAGCGCCCAGGGCACGTAGCCCACAATCTCGGGGTGAGCGGCCATCGCCGTGTAGGCCTCACGCAATATAATGGCATGTCGGTCCGGATGTCCCAGATCGTCAGGCGAGCGCCCCGCAAGTGCATCGTCCGTCGCCGACATTGAGCCGAACTCGGTAATCATGAGCGGCTTATTATAGCGGCATAACATCTCCACAAATTTGTCCGTAGCGATCGGATTATCTCCAGGATTGGTGACGTAGAGGTTCGCGCCAAGCACGTCCAGCAAATCGTAAAAAGCATCCGGGTGGCCCGGCTTCCAATCCTCCCCTTGAATTTTGGTATCAAAAGCGTCTCCTGCTGCAGGCGTCCATCCATTCTGAGTGGTGGAACGGTGCCCACTATCGGCTGAACTAATTAAGCGACTCGGATCCAACTCGCGCACCATCTCGTACGCTTCCACCCAGTAAGGGTAGTTGCCCCCGCTTAAATCGCGGTGCGCACCTGCCTCGGAGCCATCGCCCGCACACTCGTTCGAAACCGACCAGAAAATCAGAGATGCCCGATTCCAATCGCGCACAATCATCTCCCGCAACATCCCCAGAGCCATGGACTTTTGTGGCTCCGTATGGATCTGCTGGAGCCAATACACGGGAACTTCTTCCCACCACAGCATGCCCGCCCGATCCATGGCCCGAGCGAATTTGTCGGCGTACGGATAATGCGCACAACGCAGAAAATTACATCCCAACTCGCGCGCCTTTTGCAACATCAGCTCAATCCCCTCGTCGGTCGCAACACGGCCCGTACCTGGGAATTCCGAGTGAACCGCCACTCCATACAACCGGATCGGTGCACCGTTGAGCATAATTTCAGTGCCCTCGCAGCGGATTTCGCGGAAGCCCACTTCATCTCTCAAGGACTCACCCGCTGCCCGGATACAAATATCATAGAGCACGGGAGCATCCGGACACCAGAGGTCAATCCCTCCATTTTCAGAACCACGCTCCAAGGTGAAGCGTATCGACGCCTGGCCATTGACCGGCACCTCCACGGACTGGGACACATTCAAGGCCGGTATTTCAAATACCGCTGCGAGCGTTTCCGGCGAGGATGCCTCACAACTAAAGTCTCGCGCATGCAGCTCCGCCTCAATTTCCACTTGACCATCATCCAACAAGCGCGTCTGTGTGCGGAAATTCTCAATAAAGCGCTGCGGCGTGAACGCCAGCGAAACCGAGCCCGTGATGCCACCGTCATTATTCCAGTCGCAACGAATTCCCGGCACCCGATCCGCCTGCATAAAATTATCCACAAGAACGAAAAGGCGGTTACGCCCCCGTTTCAGCTTCCCTGTAACCCTTAGCTGAAACGGACTGTAACCCCAATCATGGACGCCCACAGCCTCTCCGTTCAAATAGACCTCTGCGCGATAAGTCACACCATCAAAGCAGAGAAAAGCTTCCTGATCTTCAGGAACTTCATCCAAGTCGAAATCCTTCACATAATTGGCGTGACCGTCATACCACTTCAACTCCTCAAAGGCGCACTTCCAGGTGCTGGGCACCTCCGTATCCCAGAGCCCCTCATAGTTGTAGCAGGGGAAAAAGCCTGTATTATCACCCTCTTTCAGCCACCACTGCTGTTGGCGACAACGCTGATACGGGTCGGGGTTAAATTTCCAAGTCCCGTCAAGGGATACGGACTGCTGTCGATGTGTATGCATAGATCTGAATAATTACGAAAATGATGTATTTTGATGACAGCCGAAAATGCACATACAAAAAAAGATATACAAATTAATTATTTAAGATAATATAGTTATTATTATATTTGTAAATGCAGAAATAATTTCGAATAAAGCACCTACTCAATTTACAATTCAAGCGGAGAGGCGAAACTCCAGTTATTCAAACCTCAGAATCCAACAATTTCGGAAACAAAGCATACGATGATACCCAGCCCTAAAAAGAAAAAGCTTAACCCAATGCTAATCAATGTTTTGCTGATAAGTGGTGCATTTCATGTAGTTGCGATTCTAATTCTAGGCGGTATTACCGTCGTAAAATTTATCATCCCCGACGAGGCTCAGTTTGAAGAGCCTCCGGCCATTGAAGAAGTCGAACCACCCAAAGAGGTCAAGGTTGAGATTCAGCCACAACGCGCATCTGTACCACAAAATATGCAGGCGCTTAAAATGCGCCAAGTTAGCAATATCACTGTCTCTGCCG
>Ga0209533_1001485_pt1 | contig 22034 bp, 10 predicted proteins | sample COG_04_FD_184748 | JGI IMG/M metagenome (GOLD analysis project Ga0209533, IMG submission 184748) | Pelagic Microbial community sample from North Sea - COGITO 998_met_04 (SPAdes) (version 2) | ecosystem: Environmental > Aquatic > Marine > Neritic zone/Coastal water | place: Helgoland, sampling...
CGCCAATGCGTTCAACTGTTCGGCGATAAGGCCCAACAACATGGTGACGACTGTCAGGAAAGCCACGCCCATGATCACCAACCGTTGCCAAATGCCCAACACCAATGCGATGGCAATCTGCATCAACGTCGCCGAGATACTGTATTCAATCATCCGCAACACATTGGTTCCCTGCTCGTCAACTTCGTCGACGTAACTCTCACGCACACATTCGTGCCCACAACAGACAAATTTCCACTGCATCATCGCCGCTGCCTGGAACGCAAACGACAAAAAGTGAAACGCAATCACCAACCACCACAAAGACAGGTCACTCGTAACTGTTGTCACGCGAGAAACGCACCAATCGTCCGATGTTTGGAACGATAGCGTTGCATCCGCTGGCAAACCCGTAGTACAATTCGACGTGTCCGTTATGTTGGTCCACGGTGCGGCGGTTTCGGTCAATTGATACACTTGGTCTTGGTCGTCGGACGCGGCCCAAAGTCCGAGGGTCGCGACCGTGTTCAACAGGTGCAGGAGAGCAGCGGCCCAATTGACCGACCAAAATACTGGAGCTTCTTTGCAAGGACAACATCGTTTACCCCATGTAGCATCTTTTTTATATAAGCCCCAAGATAACATTTGCCTTGTATCACTCTACATATATAGTTCATTTTTTACTACCTTATGTAAACAAATTTACAATTCTTTTAAAACAAATTGCCTAAATCTATTTTTAAGCGCGTTCTCGTCGATTGTTTTTCGGGCAGCGGCTATCTTTTTCTCCTCTTTCAAAGTGATGCTCTCCATCTTATTCCAGCGTTGAATCTGGAAATCCGTCAGAAATTCCAACGTGTCCATGGGTTTTCGACACAGTGGACAACTATTGTTTCTCTGGAGGTGCGTGCGCAACATGGTCGACTCGAACAGTCTTCGACAGGCCAGACATCGGACGGGCACCTTGATGGGCGTTTTGAAAGAAATCGGGCCTTGAGTGTTGACGCCCGATTCACCAACAAAATGTTGGTGAAAGACGATAAACCTTTTGCGTGTAATAATACCCTGTGTGCGTTTGTCCGTCAACAGTAGACGTGCCGCTACCCTACTGAGACCAGATGCATTCTCTGAAAACGCTTCCATGAATGCCGTATTGCCGTGCCGGTTCTTATGATTCACGTCCAATTCTGGATATTTCAATAGTTTCTTTACGATAGCATGATTTCCCTTAAACACCGCCCACGCCAGACCAGTGTCGCCCTCTTTGTCCACCGAATTGAGCAGCCCGGGATGCGCATTTAATATATGGTCTATTAATTCGGTTCTTTGTTTTTGACATGCTATTACGAATATATTTGTATCTACGGTTCCATTCGCATCTATGACGTTTGCCCCTGCCGCAATAGCCTCCTCGTATTGTTTAACGGTTTTCGCGTCGAACAACTTATCAAACACCCATCCATAGTACCCCTGTTTGAAAATGCTCAAAACAGGTTTCTCTGTCACTTCAATGTTTAACTCCACATTCCCTGAGCGGGACTCATTTAAACGAATCTCTCCCTCTGCATATGTCCCCCCTTCCACCTTAACGTCATATTTACCGAAAGAAATATTTATATGGTCTATATCGGGGAAGTCCCAGCGGGTCATCCAATCCATGTTATGGTCTTCAACGTCTTCTTTAGATGAAAAATGTGTAAGTATATCGCCCCATTCTGGAACAGAATCTGCGTATTCGTCGCCAAAATCGTAACCAAATGTCTTATCGCCCAGTTTCACCGTGCCTTCCGAGATGGGGTGTTGAAGCTCTCCCCACGACTTTCCATCGTCGCCTTCAAGCGGCTCAGAATCCCAAACTGGAAAAGTCACCGGGCCCGAATAATGAAAAAGCTTAAACACCAGTTCCTTGGTCACGGCATCTCTGATGCTTAAATCTTGCTCAATCATTAAATTGTTTCGGCGAAATACTGTTGCAACGTCCGAATATGCTTTCGTGTCCGTGAAGACCGCCCTTATTTCGTCCGCCCTTTCTTCTTTGGAGAGTATTTTTTCAATGTCATCGGGTTCAAATTCGTGTTTCTCGGCGCCTGTTTCGTCCCAAGTGCCCATAACAGTGCCATCCTCTTTGATTTCAGTAATAGTGCCGTCCATATCTTCGCCGTTTTCCTCGTAATCATCAAGACGCTCTTCGTCCTCACGTTTGATTGGTTCACCTTCGCAGTGAACGACGGTGTCTGGTGCCACGATGCAAAAGTCTGCTGGGTCCGTTTCCACTACTTTGAATTCTACTGGATGCATTGCTTGTCTTACTAAAAATAAATCACCTTTTTTCACTGGACGATAGGCTTCTAAAAAATATGGTCTTAAATAAATATCGAACAGATTACCATATACTCCTTCAATAGTATCATCAATCGGCGTTACATAAACATGCTTACCATATGGGACATCCTGACGTAATGGGCATACCGTGATCACGTCACCCAAACGGCAACGAAGATTTTTGCGAACCACTCTGTTCATACGTATTTGTGAGTCTTCACACTCTTCGTCGACAAGACAACTACAGACGGTTTCTTTTCCCTTCTTTCCTTTGAGCATTACAATATCATTACGGAAAAGTTGGAGTTCTTCCATTTTGTCTGCGCTGAGAGAAACAACGCTGTTGTCGTCGTTGGTGGAGTCATCGACCACTAAACGATTGGACGCACGCTTCATTACATAACGTACCGCGTCGCCCACCTTTAGGGGTCTACCCTTTGAATCCACTACCTCTACCTTTTCTTGGGTCAGATCAATTAATGTACCGCCGGCGACAGCGGCGGCTTGTCGCTCGTCAATTTGCTCCTCGGTTGATTTCGTGCCCGTGACGACCACCTCGGACTTGTTTTTGTGGAATCGTTTTTTCAAACTTTCTCGAAAATCCTTTGTATTTTCGTCGGCGGGGTGTTTGAGAAGCCTCAGATATTCTTCCGCTACAGTTTTCCACTGTATACGTTTCCAACCATGGGTTTTTTTAGAATCTTCAACAAATTTTATAAATTTATCGTCGTTCATATTGATATGAATTGGCTACACTAAATAGTGTCAATTTGTATTCTAAAAGTTTAGACATTATATTCCTAAACTTTAGATGAACGTGACAGAAACACGCCAACCTACGGGGACCATTGTCATGTGTATGACTTTTCCCGTTTTATTGTTACTGTGCGTCTGCTGTATTATCTGTTTAACAGTGAAAAGGCGAAAGGCTCTTCCTCAAGCGACCGTCATTGTCCCAGTCGCGGTTGTATTGACAAATACCAAAGAAGTCCCTCCTATACCCTAATTATATTTTCAGGAAATTTCTGAAAAACATTTGTTACCTATTTAAAACCGTGTATTCTAACAAAATGCAACCAGTACAAGAATTTGTACATATATTTTGGCGCCACAATAAAACTGTACATTTCCGCATTTACCATGTTGACGACTTACAATGTGTTCAATGGTGGCACGAACAGTGTTCTGGTTCATTTAATATAGACAAAGATGTTGATTTAAGACAGAAAATGACGTTTGACGGAATGTATGTAGAGATGGAAAATAAAATGGAGAATGATATCGACTTGCCTGAAATTCCAACTGCATTAAAAATTTCAGACTACTTGGCCCAACTTCCGACGGTCATACCTGCAAATATCGAAACCAACACGATACGCAATATAGTGGACATGTGCGAAGAAGCAACTTCACCAATGCGTTTGGAGCGTGAATTGAAAATTCACCGGACAATGAAAAAATTAAAGGTTGTTTACAATTTTAAAAATCCAAATAAATAATATTTTTTTTAGTTGACTTAAAATTCAATTACAATCTACATCCTTGTTCCACTTTTCTAAAATTTTATTGCACAGTGTTGTTTTGAAGCTGCTGTCTATGGCCGCGCATTGACAATTAAGTAAGTTGTACGAGCTCTGAGCGGTGTGGATTTTAAAGTAAAAGTACCATATATCATCAGAGCAAAGCCATTGTGTCCACCCATCAAACAAGTGTGGCGAAGTTTCCACATCGGAGCACGAAGCGCTGCTGTCCCCATGAACATTGGTGTACAACGATTCCAAATCGCGACAACAAGCCGTTGAATCACTTGCTTGACATTTGTGGTATTGGCAATAATCATTGAAAAAAACCGTCTGGGTTGCCAAATAACACGTACCACCTCCATCTGCCAAGTGGCCACAATGGTCACGCTGTATACAGCACGCGGCTGTAGAGTTGATCGTGGAATCGTAATTTACCATCCATTCTCCGTCCATGTCATTTTCAGACCTACACGTGGCAGGAGTCCGACCATAACATGCCGAAGATTCTAATGCCGTTGGAGACACGCTATCACAACATTGTTCTTGGTCACAATCACCATTGCAGAAATAACTAATCTGGGGCGGGCCATTCAACCCTTCGGGGGGAAATAGATTCGGCTTGGGTTTCCACCAGAAATCCCTACAAAGATGGTCACTTTCTGTGTACGGACAACGATCTCCGCAAAATGTTGACCCGGTACTTGAACTTTTTCCATTTTCACATGAGTCACAAGACATATTGTATTGTGGTTCAAATATATTGCTGTACTTTCCTGCTGCACAATCTCTACATTCTCCATCTGTTGATTCTGTTGATTCTTTTCCACTTGGACAAGATTTGCATGACTGACCTCGTATAGACGAACCGAAACCATTGGGGCACAATTTACATATGGAACCGTTTTGACTGTACTTTCCTGCTGCACACGTAGTACAATAATCTTCCCAATTATTATACGGGTACGCGCCAAGTGATTTGAAAATGTCTATACTCTCATACCCGGATGGGCAATCAGAACACCACACACTCGAATTCACTGCTTGGTTGTCTAACGTGGTTTTGCCCAACGGGCAATCAAGACACGTTGTGTTGGATGTCGCGCCGCTCTCGTTACTGTAACGCCCAACAGAACACGGCTTGCACTGTATTGGTGGTTCCCCGTCACTGTAACGACCTGGCAAACAAGCCTTACAAAGATACCCACCCGTTCCTACTGGACACACCGTACAGTTCGACTCCGATATCGAGCCGATACCACTTGCCTTTCCATGGGGACAGTGTTTGCATTTTTCAAGTCCTTCTTCGTCGGCATACAGTCCTTCTCCACAAACTCCACAACCGGCAGAGCCGGCTGTTCCTTTTGTGCACTTGAAGCAAGTACCTTCTATCCGGTACTGTCCTGCTGTACACGAAATACACTCCACAGCGCCTGACTTACTTCCTTTTCCATTTTCGCATGTGAGACATGTTCCGCTGTGACTGTATGTTCCAGCTTCACATTCTTCACACGACGTCTGCCCACTTCTATTACTGTAACGACCATGCTCACAGAATTCACAAAACCACACTCCGGTTAAATTACTATACTTTCCGACTTCGCAATCCACACATCTGTTGGTGTCTTCGGCGGTCCCAGCGGGGCAAGCTGTACATTGTGAAGAGTTTGAAGAACCCTCGACACTTGTTTTTCCAGTTGCACAGGTTTGAGAGCAAGTGTCTTGGCCGACTTGGTTGTTGTATTTTCCGACTTCGCAATTTACACAAACACTTAATCCGTCCCATCTTCCTTTGTAGTAAGATTCGCCGCTTCGGTGCGTTCCTTTGGGACAATTGTCTTTGTTGTAAGCACAAGTTTCTTGACCGACATCGCTGTAACGTTCAAGAGGACAACGTGTGCAGTCAGTTTGACCAGTCTTGTTTTGATAAAAATAGACGGGGCACTCATTGCATACAGATAGACCAGTCTGGTTGCCGTACCGACCCAGCGGACAGTCTTCACATAAGCCATTTTGACCAAATTTCCCTGTAGGACAATCACTACAAGTTGTGTGGTTGCCGGAATTATCATTTGTCTTTCCATTGGGGCAAGTTTTACACGCAGTGTTGCCGATCTCTACTATCCTCGTTGTACCAGCATTGCCACTTTTGACGACAGTGGTACTCATTTCATCTTGGTAGCTCCCTATGGGACAGTCTTTGCAGTCCGTGACCTTTGCATCCCACACGTTCATATCTTGATAGCGCCCTACGGGACATTTTTTACAGGTGTTTGCGCCTGTTTCGTCCTGGTACTCACCGGGCCGGTTCGAACAACTAGTGCAGATCATACTATAACTCCCGGCCATTGAAATATACTTGCCAGCCTCGCACATCTCACAATCTGTTGAATTATCGCTGCCAGTGTCTGCCTGATGTCTGCCTGCGTCACAGGCTTTGCATGCTGAAAGTTTGGTTTCGTCGCCGTAATACCCCCCTGGACACTCGACGCAGTAACTACCAACTTGGTCGTTGTATCGGCCTTTTGGGCACGACTTACATTCGTTTGTTCCGTCGACAACAGTGCCAACAGGGCACGTTGTATTCGTGTAGCCACAGGTTGACGCGCCAGTAGGGCTGTAGGGTGTATACATAAACGGTGTTTTTGCACAAAGGCAGATGTCCACATCTGAACAGTCTTGTGTTGCATTTTTGTCATTAAAGAACAATCGATCGCGGACAGCGTTGATTGTCGAGTTATCATAGAAACACCCTTTTGGACCTACCGTCGCGGTTATTTTATCACAATTACTGCATAAAGGCGCCTTGGAAAACAAAGTCGGATAATTCTTCCAGTATTTTGCAACTATAATACTGGCTGCAGCGTTTTTACATTGATTTGATGGGATTGTTTCTTCTTTGCTTAAGGTATCGTCCGAACATTTCCCTGTTGTCCGCATGACGTATGTTCTTGGCCCATAAGTACTGTGGCTCGTCGCTGTACAATTCGTGCAAGTGTTATTTTCTTCGAATGTACCTGCAGCACACTCAGTACACGTCGACGCACCCATTTCGTCGTTATACTTTCCAGATTCACAACTTTTGCAAGTTGAAGCGCCAATTACGTCGTTGTACTTTCCCACATCGCATTTTGCACACGCTCTTGAAGTTGCATTTCCATAAGTACCTGTCGGACATGTAGAACTAATGTAATCGCACGATAAGGCACCGTCAACACTCCACAAATGCCCGAAATTAAGACTACAATAGTTACAATGCGTTTTGCCCGAATCGTTCTGGTAACGACCCGCCGTACATTCTTCACACACACTGAATGTGCCGTCATTGTGTGTACCTGGGGGACACCACACTGTACAATTATTACTACCAGCCCCACTTGTTGTACGTCCTGCCTGACATGGTAAACATTTTTCAGTGGCGGAGGAAGTGGAAAAGTAGCCGGAAGGACAGGTTTTACATGCCGATTGTCCCTGATTGTCATTGTATTTGCCCGACAAACAGTTTGAGCAGTAAGCATTTTCCCCCTTCAGGCCATCAAACGCATAAAACGCCGTCACTGCAAATGGCGAGTTACTATAAGCATTGCTGTATTTTCCTTTTGGACATGGTTCACATGTTTTTTGACCCCACGTACTTATGAAGCCGGTAGGACAAAATTTACACGCTGAAGGAATGGAGTAGTTACGAATGGAAAGTTCTGGTACACGGAAGGAAACATTGCGTCGTGGCTCTGAAGGTTGCCCGTTCTCATTGTTGTAAAAACCCGCCATACATGGTCCACATACTGGGTTAGCATCGTTACTGGTGCTCTCTAAATAAGTTCCACTGTGGCATTGACCACACCCAATCTCACCTATTTTAACATGGCCGTTAGAGTTAAGACATTCTGTGAACGGGCAATTTTCAGAACCCCATGTACTTTTGAAGCCGGTAGGACAAACTTTACAAGATGTTTCTGTCCATGCACCAAGAACGTCATTGTATTTTCCTGCACTACAATACAAGCAATCCACCAAATTCGTTCTTGGTGCGAATGTATGACCCGTATATTCCTCTCCGCCGTATTGGCCTTTTTTACAGTCTTTGCAATCATCTACCGACATTTTACCTATTTCATCGTTGTATTTTCCCGGAGGGCAAGATTCACAAGCGCCTGTAAAAGCGGTGCAAGTATCGTCTTCCCATTCACAACCTGACGAAACTCGTGACCTTTTACAATTCTGTTTTCGGTATTCATAAGGAGTTAAATCGGTCAATGGCACTTCCGAATTCATTATATTTTCACAATACGTTAAATTGGCAGACGTTTTGTACGAACCAATTGGACATGTTGTTGCTGTGAAGTTACACGCGCCGATTTGTGCCATAGGGCTGTAACTAGTCCCAGGACATTTTACACTTGTGTTATTTACAATATACGTTCCTGCCCGACACTTAATACAAATCTGTTGACGGTAAGCTGATATGTTCTCATTGAACTGTTCGCTCACATGTCCTCCGAGACACGGTTGGCAATCGGACTTCTGGACATTTCCGACGCCGGGATAAGTTTTCCCAACAGGGCAAAATGTACAAGTAATAGGGTTCGTATTCATTCCGTCTTGATAAGTTCCTTCTAAACAGTTGTCGCATTTTCCATGATTATCGGAAACACTGTGCCAACCGTATTTACCTGTGGTACATTTCTTACAGATTTCTGTTGAGGATTGAAATTCCCAACCATCTGGACATCTTAAACATGACAAAAACTTGTGCGTATCATTTGTTTGGTAATGTCTGGCGGGACACGTCGCACAACGAGGTTGTGAACCATTGACGTAAAACTCACCGACTGTACAGGTGATTGGGGCGTCGCCTTGTTCCCCTTGGTTGGATTCCTCGGATTGGTAGCACCACTTCCAAGCAAAATCGTGTTCAAAGTTGTAAGTTTTATCCACCAAACAATAATCATCGTCAGGATTTGACGCATCTGTGATTTCCCCCATGAAGAGGTCACACGGTAATTGGAATTCGCCGTATTGACCCGGGTCAATGAGTGGTCCGTCTGTTCGGTTTGGTTGTTGTCCTTCACAACCGCTAGGGATTCTCTGATTTCTATACACGCCCTCTGATCTAAAGTAACCAGCGTCTTTACCCTCTGAATCGCAACAGCTCCAAAAGCAACTAATGTCAAATTTTTGGCCTTCGGATTTCGGACAACTATTACCGAACCAAGGCAGGCACAAAACACCATCATTCCAGCAATATGCATGACCACATGTTCCGGCATTATTTATGACATCCAAATTTTTAATGGGTTGTCGAGACGTTGCATAATTTTCCAAATGACACGCCCTGTCTCCATTTGCGTTGCAACAAGTGTCGTGGGCACACTTTCTTTTTTTTATTCGCTTCGGTCGTTTGACTCTTCTTTTGCACTCGTTGAACTCACACTTGAAACTCGTAGTACGTCCTCCGACATAATTGTATAGTGGACTGACATCATGGCTCGCACATATGGCGCGGTATGTTGTATCACAGTCGCTGCTTGTGTAACAAGCCCTACAAACCCCCCACAAATCACATTTGCCCGATTCGCACCCGTTATTTTTTGTGCACCTTGCGCCGTTTTTTCCTTTTGGCTTGCACCGATAGTCTTCACAATGTTCTGACGGTCCACAATGGCTGTCGGACAAACATTGGCCACAATAGGACTTGTCGAAGCCACGTTCTAACCTATAGACACAATTGTACTCGCATTGTTTCAAATAAGGCTCCAAAAACAAGTTGCATGCTTCGTCGGGGGCCAATTTGGGTGCGCCAGTAAATATATTATCAATCTCCTGAACTATGGCGAAGGCGTTTAAACTTCGCCTTCTACTGCCACACTGAAATGCGGGCGTTAGACCAACTATTGAATCCAGTACACTGTTTAGTTTACTTTTCGCACTGTCCATTTCGCCATTGAAAAAATATGTTAGCATTTCCTTAATACTTCGGCCGATTGACAAATACTCATCCACGACCCCCCCTCCGATTTCAATCATTTTATCTGAAAAGATTTTGAATGGATTTACTCCTGTAGATTTATCAAGCATTGTTACTAATGTTTCCACAAAGTTTTCTTTGTTACTAATGTCGATAGAAATCGTTGAATCAATAGTACTGTTAAAAAGTTTGCCGATAAAATGTGCGGATACACTTGTAGGTATCGGCACACCTGGGACGGTTTCTCCAGATAGCGTCAATTTGTTAATCTCGATTATATTAACATTCGCTAACTGTTGCATGCATTCCATTGTATGCAAAATGTAAGTGTGGAGGTTTGTTAAAATTGTGCCTAATACAGTTTTGAGTATATCATATGTAGGACCTAGAAGCGCAGAACAACCTGTCAACAACCATTTTCCAATATCTTCGAACACTGGGCCGACAATAAGGGGGTCATTCTCCATTGCGTTGCTTATATCATCACCAAGCGTAGCTTTTAGGTTTGATGTGGTTCCAAACATGTCATAGCATAATATCGAACTGCTAAGGTTTCCTATGTAATATTTCGCTATTTTATATGAGTCAGTAACGTTTTTTTTCGAAGCGTTTAATCCTTCGTTCAAAAAATCTGATGCTTTTGACATTATCTGATTAAATCCAGCCAAATCGACCACGACGTTCACTGTATTTTTTTTCGCCGCCACTGGATTGTACATGACGTACGAAAGACTGCTGGACATCATATCAAAAAGAGTAATGTTTGCGTTGAGCGACACTTGGGTTTTTGTAAGAAAGCCTGAAACTTGTGTTCCAATACTAAGAAAGGGTATTGACAGATAACCGTCTAGTTCCGCTTTCAATGTGAAAGGAACTTCCAACAATGCGGTTAAACGTATTGATAAGCCATTTGTTACGTTTGTAGGGCTCTGTGTCAGTTTGACAATGGGTCTATTGTTTATATCGGTCAATATAAATGGGTCTAATGCGATTCTCAGGTCAACTTGATTTTTTCCGGAAATTTTTTTTTCAGTTTTGAAGTACACGTTACCACCCATACCAAGCAGACGAAACCCACCTATAATTGCGATACCTTTTTCAATATCAATGTTTGTTCCCAACTGATTTATAGTAAATTTATCTGCTGGCGCGTATGAAAATTTTACAAAACAATTTTTCGATTGTAAATAACCTCTCCCTGGGTCGTTGATTTCTGCCCGTGTACAACATGTTGGTTGGTTGACGCTTTCGTTAGTACCATTGACACACGGTGGAGTCAATGGTCGAATACCAGACTCTTTAATCAATGGTGGCAAATTAGTAATGTTTGTCAATATTTTTTGTTTGGAAACCTTGTCAGGACAAAACCCGAACCAATTAGAATCACACATTACGGAAAATAATGTTTCCACAGATATTTCCGAAAACAAACCAAGCATATATTTCTCGTATGCAAACCACGAATCCTGTCCAAAATAAAATGAACCTTTTATAAAATGACATTTATTTTGAATGCAATTTTCTTTTGTCCCTAGGCAAAATCCTGAGCCAGCTGCTATTGCCCCCGCTGGAGATGATAATTCTAATTGCATATCGTTTACATGTATTGCGATATCAATATCGAATACTGCTTTTGCAAAGTCGTACACGTAAAAAGGCATTTCAAATTTATAACGACGTCGGACCCCCAAGCTGGCATCAACATCTTTTTCTACCGTACCAATGACATAAATATCAAAATGGCCGGTTCTTTTCCAGTGAAAAGGAATAGAACCCCCATATGTGGTCGTTAAGCCGCGCTTCCCACCACTGGGTTTTTCCCACAGTCTGTCTTCGTAAATACTGGGCCCTCTACCGTCTTGGTCCTCAAGTGCAATTCTTCCCAGTGTACTGTCGGCTTCCGATTTTAATACGATACCCCGATTTATTAATACTTTAAAGGTGTGTTGCAGTATCATGCGTCTCTGAGACATATATAATTCATATTTGAATACGACACTATCCATTATGTCGTTGTTTCCATTCGTTGTCGACAACATGTTTGATATTGTGCATAAAATCCCATCTGGGTTCTCACATACGGTGCTGCTATCAATATCTGGCCGAATAGATATATGACTTTCGGCTTCTAACGTCGGTGAAATCCGAAACCATAGTGTAATATCACGCACTGCTCCCAGTGGTATCATAAATCCTGGTACAGCTTTAAGTAGATTTAAGGCGGTTGTGTACATATTATACGTGACTTGTTGAGCTATATTGGCTACCGACGGTCGAACAAAATCGACGGAACTTAAATCTTTTTCGGCCGTGACTGCGGAGGACAGATATCCAAATTTTACAAAGGGTTCCAACAAGGTCCCAGCTCCCAATGTATCCAGAGTCGTGGTATCTACGACGAATTCTACTGTGAGCCCAATTGAGTCTTGAGTGTCATCATATCCAAATGGTCGACCATAAAAATTCATATAATATTGAGCCTTATTTTGAAACGAATCACTCTCTATAAATCCTTGGTTCAAATAATAACTGATGAAACCCGAGGCAAGTACTTGAAAAAGGTCTTTGTCACCGTCACCATCGATGTCTACTGTGGCCAGATCACTGTAACCATTTGCAATGCCTCCATACCCTTGCCACACCTTTTTTCTCACAGTTGGATTATTACTTTGGGAAGCAAGTTCCCAAAGTCGCAGTGTTCGTGAGTTCGAAGTATGGTTTGTATAGCTCGTTTGGCGATAATATTTCGTATCGTTCACCAATGAACTGTTCCCACAACCAACCAATAAATCGTCTGCTCCATCCCGATCAATATCCACAATTTCTAATGTTTTGGTTCCGTAGCAAGTGGGATTTGTAATATTAAGAGTTCCATTTGTAGCACCACTTTGGGAAGGAGAAAAATCGTACCATAATATACTACCATCATCATGATGCGAACCAACCAACAAAATGACACTTTTATCATCCTCGTTGGTTATAATTGCCGGACTTACTGGGCCTTCAATGAGTTTTACTGTACTCGATAAATCCCATCCTCCGACACTGTTCCCTAAATAAAATCGCATTTCGCCAGTTGGGCTTCCAACAACAAAGTCGATGTTGTCGTCGAAATTAACATCGCCAAACGCAAGTGTCCCAGCTTTCGTCATATTACTTTCAATCGACTGACAATTAGCGGTTCCCATAAAATACGGACTACTTTTACTACCTATGTTCTGACACCATTTTAAGGACCCATCTTCAGTGGATATGAGAGCATCAAAATCGCCATCTTTATCCATATCGCCAAAAGCCATTTTAGCGTTAGGAAAGACAGTAGACGGACGTTTTTTATTACCCACCAGTTTTTCTTGAAAAGGACTAATGCTACTGTCACTCGTATCAACAGAAAAATAAAGCGTAGAGGGACGTTCGTCCGACGTAAGTCCGGCGTCGAAAGTAACTACACTGACTTTCAAGGACTTGTCACCACTGCAATCGTCTTGTGTTCCAAAACATAAATGGTCTTTCTTGGCGCTTTGGCCTATACGATTTGTACTTTGTTCTTGTTGCTGACTCCAAATATATAAAAAATTGTTTATCAGAGGATTCCATTCTCCATTGTTTGAAGTCCCATTATTTGTATTTAAGCTGCAATCAATTCCAAATGTTCCTGTAGGACAGTCGCATCTCTGCGTTGCCCCTTGGATTCTACATGTTCCATTATTTTTACAAAAGCCTGAACACGGGTCTGTCTCGCATAAATATCCTGTAAACCCCATAGTGCATGTACACGTAATTTCATTCTCAACTCCATCCGGTGGAGAAATGAGTGTATTGGCAAAAGGTCCACACCGTCCATATGGTCCACAAGTGGAATTTGTTAATGTAATGTTTGTAATTGCATTCCTGAAATTCACATAGGCTGTGTTTTCACATGGGTTTGGTCCCGGGTTACAAACTTGAGCTGATACAAAAAAGGGAAATAACAATAATAAAATTCTTTCCATTATCATTATTAATTTATTGCTTTTATACTACAGAACTGCACCTGTTTACAAATTTAAAAATCCAAATAAATAATTTTCAAATTGTATTTACCATATTTGCCTGTTCCTAAAAATGTCCTCCGCCCCAACCCTATTGAAACACGTTTTAACAAAACGTAAAAAACCCATATATGTGCATAGAATAGAACGAAAGTTGAAGGAACAGGCCGCGATCATCAAATCATTGCAAGACCAATTGGAAGAGTCCAATGTGGAAAATAAAGAACTACGAGAGCTGTTGGAGATACCGCCCGAATCCGAGAGTCGCCCGATTGCGAGTCGTCCCAGGTCTGAGTCAGATAATGTGTTTCGCGTTAGTTTGTGAATCCTCGCGTTAACAAATTAATACTATTTAGTCGTTTAATATCTGTAAAATGTCCAGTTCTTCCTCCTCGTCCAGTTCTTCCATGCCGCCTCCCAAACGTCGCCGCATGCAATCTTCGCGCGTCTCGTACCGACCACTGTTGGTGGGAGCGTACGAATACTACCAGAAAGAAATGTTAAATTCGTTGGTGTCACTCAAACCCAAAACCCATTACGAAACAGTCACCAATCAAGTCAAAGTCAAACAAAAAAATTACGGCGACGTCCGCTTGAACAATATTCGCAAATTATTGGACAACGTCAAGGGGTACGATCGGTCCGAAATGCAAAAACAATTTCACGAATCCTTTTTGCAGTCGGTCGCGCTTCATTTATACAAGGACGACCCCGAAGTGGACATGGACAAGATTATGTCCATGAACGAGTGGCCCAATTTGAAGCAACAATGTTTGTGTCTCACTCCTCGACGTTTCGGAAAAACCACTGCCGTCGCCATGTTTGTCGCGTCGTACTTTTTGTCCGTGGAAAAAGCCCAGTTGTGTATTTTTTCCACGGGAAAGCGTGCTTCCGACGGGATGCTTGACAAAGTACACGAATTCATCAAACTGATCGATGAAAAGATGGGAACAGATTACGATAAAACTTGCAAACGAAAAGGTGAATTTCTATTTTACTATGGTGAAGGCAATGACGTACGTAAAGTAGCCTCGTACCCATCCGGGTCAGACAAACTGCGTGGTGTTGGTGGCGACCTAATATTACTGGAAGAAGCGGCGTTCATGCCGATCAAAATGTTTCACGAGGTGATCGTACCACTGTTGGAGCTCGAAACGACGGCCCTCATTTGTATTTCAACACCCCAAGATTCGAATAATTTTTATTCCATGATGTTTGAAATGGTCGATGCCGCCGGTGAGAAATTGTTCAATCAAATTCAAATCTCAATGGTGTGTGAAGACTGTAAACTGAGTGCACATCCCGAAAAATGCACGCACATGAAACACCTCTTACCCAAATGGAAATCCGGGGGCAAACAAGATATGGTACGTCAAATTTACGGTGACAATACCGAGGACATGTTGCGCGAGTCCATGGGCGTGACAACGAACGACAGTAACTCACTTTTTCAAGACGACTGGCTCGATTTATTTGCGAAACGGGCACCTTATACTTCTATTGCTACACCACGTGTTATTTTTGTCGCTTGTGATCCGAACGGCGGCGGCTCGTCGCAAATGGCAATTGTCTCGTTGTATCAAGATTCAAATAATTTCGCCATTTGTGGAATGGAATCTCATGCTGTCAAAGGCTACGGTGAAATTCGAAATTTGTTGGAAACACATGTTCGTGCAATCCGCAACATCTTTCCATCGTCCTGGATCATTTTTGTTCCAGAATCGAATCTGGGACACGAAGCATCCCATATGTCCCATATGTTGAAAGATATACCCAAGTGTCGGTCTCTGATGGAGAGAGGCGAACCTGGCGTGATTACAACCCATAAAAGAAAAGAATTGTATTCAAATACTGCCGTGGAAAGGTTTGCGTCGTCTGGCGTGTGGTATGCTTCCCAATTCATCTGTGTCAACCCATACGGTGACGCAAACGCACGGGGAGCTCGTGTCAAACGCATGTTCCGAAAACAGATGGGTATCTTTAGTAAAATCGTAATCCCACGTGCGAATAACCACAGTAAACCCAAAATAATTTACTCTGGTAAAGACCAAGGTAACGATGATTTGGTATTGACATTTATGATTGCATTGTATTGGTCAATACAATTTATGACCGGACGTTCCAACCCATCGGCCAAAGATATTTTATAATCTGTTGGGAAGAACAGTATAAATATGTCACCCACGTCATCAAATGTCCAGCAAAAAAACCAGCTCGAAAAAAAACGTGAAGTCCGCCCACAGGAAAATTGTGGATTATACGATTGTTTTTACACAATATGAGAGTAATTATACCAGTTCAAAGACGCGCACAGCTCAAAATCGTGATGTTATGGAACAACACGTCTACAGCTTGTTGAACGAGGGATGGGAAATCTTGGGAGGTGTGAGTATAGGAACCATTGGGGCGAAATCGGATACGATGGTTTTTGCCCAAACGATGGTCAAATACGAGTAAATAAAATGACCTATATAATTTATTCTTTTTAATTTATTCTTTTTAATACAATGTTGAAATTTACGGCCGGCGCAATTTGTGGTTGGGTAGCCGCAAGGACATTACCTCCAGCACCATTGGCTCCACCCACCTTGGACGAGTTGACTCAATTGACACTTAAAGCAAAGGAATGTTACGAAAACATAATTACCAAACTACAAGATGAACATAAAAAACACTAATAAAGTGGGTTTTCTAAGACCCACTTTGTTTTCCATTCTTTGTAACTACCGTCTTTGCCCCACCATTCATTTTTCCGCGGAAAACGTCCATATTTTTTAACCATTTCTTTTTTAGTCAGTCCTGCCCTTTGTTCAAGATTTCGTGCGCGAGAAAATTTATGTTTCCATGTCGAACGATATGTATAATCTTTTTTAGGTCCTTTTGTCATTGTCGTGTCATTTTTTTTATTTATAGTGTAATTTGGTTTGAAATAGAAGATTACTTTTTCCACCTATAAAAGATTACGTCTTCTAGAAAAATGTTTGTCGTCCATTCGAAACCACTGGACGAGATCCAAAAAGCACAAGCACGTATTCAACACGCTGAAAAATTCTTGGTCCACGCTAAAAATGACTTGTCTGAAGCAAAAGTCCACCAGGACAAAACAAAACAAATGATATCTGATGGAAAAATCATCAAATTTGACACCATTGACCAATGGATGCCGGACGACAAACTGGACGCGTTGACGATGGTGTTGCACAGCACCCCACTCAAACAAGTCGACCAAGACCCCGACAAAGCGTCCATACTTAAAGAACGCAACTACAACATAGTGTTGCCCGGCAATGCGTCACCATGCAACCAGATGTACAGTGGTCGTTGTTGGATGTTTGCCGGTCTCAATATTTTTCGACGCCTTTTGATCAACCAGTACAAACTAAAGCCAAACTTTGAACTCAGTCAATCCTATCTCTTTTTTTGGCATTATTTTGAACAATACAACGACATGTTAAATTTCTTTTATTACCAAAAAGATGTGCCACCGGTTGAAAGGGCGGAGTGGCTTGACAAACCACTGCACGACGGTGGCAATTGGATCATCTTTCGCAGATTGGCTCGTAAATACGGCGTTGTTCCCAAAAACATGTACCGCGAGTCGTGGCCTTCGAGTCACTCGTCTGAAATGAACTCCATACTCTGCCATTTGTTGCAACGCGACATTCAACACTGTTCCACCATCAAAGACGTGGCCGCTTTTAACAAATTTCGCAACGAACGTTTGAAGCAAGTGCTGCACATATTATGTTCGTGCATGGGTAAACCTCCGATGAGCCATGAATTTTCGTTGACGTTGGAAACTGTCCAGAACAAACCGTTTCAACTGAAAGGAACGGCAATGTCGACGTTCAATGCGATTGACGCGACTTTTGACATTGACCAACACATTCAAATTATCCACGACCCACGCGCTTCCAACCTGACATGGTACACGACTCAACACCAGTCGCTGCAAGACACTCCGGAATTATTTTTCAACGTCAAAGACATGAAACAAATATGCGCTGCGGTGACTCTCAGTATCAAACTCGGCCGGGGTGTCTGGTTTGCCTGTAATATGAACGAAGACGTGTCCCCTCAGTTGCAGGGAATGGCCAAAGGATTGTACAGACCAGACAAGTTTATTCCGGAGGGCAACCCCCTGGAAATGTCCAAAATAGACCGAATGAATTGGGGACGTGCCCATTGCAACCACGCCATGTTGATAGTCGGTGTCGAATTTGAGGCCGGTGAGGCAAAGGCTTTTGAAATTGAAAACAGTTGGGGTGCGACGGGTCCTGGTAAAGGCTTTTACAAAATGACGGCGGATTGGTTTCAGGAACACGCGTACACAGTGGTTATACACAGAGACGTTCTGTTGAAAGCCGATATAGCTGTAACCGAGCGCCCCGAAAACATTGTAGAATACCCCTACTATGATATTTTTGGTTAAACCGTTTCAGTTTTAGTCATAAGTTGATCATAATCTAAAACTATAATATAAAAATTAAAATAATAAATAAATGCGTTTCCGTCAACAACCCGCTAAAAAAAATTTGCAACTCTCCATTGTCGACGAGAACACATTGCGCGTTAAATTGCACAAAGTATCCAACGCAGACTCTAATACGATCAAAAAGGCGTGTCACGTAAAGGACAAACGCAAAACGTTTGACATGGCGATGGTAGATTTGCGCGCATTGAAAGACGTCGCCAAAGAGTTCACAATGGAGGACATACCTCCCCACGTGTGGAACGTGAAGCGCCGCAAATGTATGAAACAATTCGACTCTTCCAAGGTTCCAGAAAAACTCTGGACGACGTTGTTTCAATATCAAAAGGAAGGCGTCGCCGCGGCGTTTGATAAGTTTGGCGGGCGTGTTTTATTGGCGGACGACATGGGACTGGGAAAAACGCGGCAAGCCCTTTCGTTCATTGGACATTGTTTGCCAGCACGAGTGTTGATCATGTGCCCATCGTATTTGAGATATCACTGGACCCATGCCCTCAAAGAATGGTTGGGCATCGATGGCCAATTGGTAAAAAAGGGAAAGGAAAAACTGGAAGGCGACACCTGCATTGTCTCGTACGACATGTTGAAGGCTTTGAACATTCCTACGGGCGTATTTGACGTAGTCATCTGTGACGAATCGCACTATGTGAAATCTCGTAAAACGAAACGTACAAAGGCGACAACACCATTGGTACGTTCGGCCAACTTTGCCATGTTGATTACGGGGACACCTGCCTTAAATCGTCCGATAGAATTGTTTGCTCAGTTGAACATGTTGCGTCCGTCGTACGTGAAGAATTATACTTCGTACGCGAAGCGCTATTGCAATGGCAAGTCGACGCCATTTGGCTACGACGACCGTGGTTCGAGTTTGGGCCACGAATTGAATTGGGTCTTGCGCCATGGGTTTATGGTGCGGCGGTTGAAACGTGACGTGTTGACGCAATTGCCACCCAAGACACGCCATACCGTCTGGTTAGAAATTAAACAGAACGTGGAGGTCGAAGCTGGTTTCCGTCAATGGAAAAAATTGAACGAAACCTTGTACAAATTGCCGTCGGGCTCGGAACAACAGCGGTTGCAAATGTTCGAGCGGCAAAAGGTCATTTCCGAATTGTTTGTCAATACGTCTTCGGCAAAATGCGAGGCGATTGTCCGATGGGTATTGGATGCTTTGGCGCAGGGTCGTTCTTTTATTTTTTTTGCGTACCATCAGGTCGTACTAAATGCCGTCGAGGAAGCGGTCTCTGGCATGTACGAGTACATGCGCATTGACGGCTCCACGCCTGCCCACAAACGCCAGGAAAAAGTCGAAGCGTTTCAAAAAGACGATACTATTAGAATTGCAATTCTTTCCATTATGGCGGCGGGTACCGGTGTCACGTTGACCCGTGTGTCCGAGTGCGTGTTTGGCGAGTTGTATTGGGTGCCAGGAGTGATGATTCAAGCGGAGGATAGAATTCACCGTATATCACAGACGGAGCGATGTGACATCTATTACTTGTTGGGCACCGAAACCCTGGATACGTATGTGCACCCCGCGCTGTGCAAAAAATTGGCCACGCTGGATTCGTTGGTGGACAACCGGACGGACCGAACATTTAAAGGAAAGACGACGACCACCGTTCCCGTCGAAGAGGAATCTTTATTAAAAGTAATATCGAGGTTATTTTAAAGATCCACTGTACTACATTCACCAGGTAAAATGTCAACGATTTCTGTTCCAATCTGTATCTGTAACTTGTTCCCATTTAATTTTTGTACAACGCCTTCTCTTCCATCGTCCAAATAAACTTTCAGTTTGGGCATGTATGCGTCGAACGGATTTTCCAGCTTGTTCTCCGGGTCGTCCACCAAATCGTCCAATGTGCTCCATCTTCGACGAATCCCAAACCAATGTTCAAATGGTATTTCTGCCAATAACCGCGTCATCATGTTTTCGGGGTACCACTCTTCCATGGGAAATTCCACCATATTAAACACCCACCAGTGCCGCCCGTCCGGACTATGTGTACTTGTGTTCAACTCGTTGCCGACAGACCACCCGGGTTTGATGGACGTGAACTGGGTTGGCGACTGTTTTGGAGAACGCAGTGGCGATTTAGCCCGTTCATTGGGAGAAGCGTTCACAATTTCTCGCAGTCGCCGCTTCATTTGGTGGTGCTCCAATTGCAGAAATGGATGTCGCACCGAAAGCCAAGCCACGAGCGTACACACGTCGTGGGAACGATTTGTACATTTTGTAGCGTGGGAATTCTCTTCTGGGATGTAGAAACTCTCGTTGTAACGTTGCCAAGAGTGTTCGTTCAGTTTTGGATTCACACAAGCCATACCAAAATCAATAAAAGTTGTGTTAAAGGTATTGAAATCAACCATCACGTTCGTTCCACTTAAATCACGGTGCATGAAGAACAAATCCTTTTGCAAAAACCAGAGCGAACGCAATACGTGAGCCAACGCAACCAACAGATTGTCACCGTCCAACTCGGCTAAAAAACTCCCGTTCCCACGTGCCATACAAACGTCCGTACTGTGGGTGTCATTTCCCCGTTGAATAAAGAAAATTTCTGGCACGGAAATATGAGAATACAATTTGGAGCACTCTTGAAACAAATATACTTGCGTCACCAACTCAAAAAAATCAGCATCGTCCGCCTCCATCATTTTCACAACACATCGTTTTCCGTGGAACACCACAAATGTATGCACTCGTGCGTATGAACCCAAAGCACTGTAACCGTCGACGACATACGCTGTATTGACGTCTTTGTACTTGTCTTTGATCATTCCTTCTGGTATAGAACGCTTCCAATTTCCCCATTGGAACATTTTTCGGTGACCTCGTCGTCGCCACCGTTTGTACGGATTGTTTATTTTTTTGTACCCGACAAACTTGGGCAGTTGTTGTTGGGCTATTTCGGCAACTTGGTCGTAGTCCAAATCTTTTGTGGTCTCGACGAGGTGTCTTAATTCGTGTTCTTTCTCTTCCGAAATGTGAAACAACTTTCGGCGGATATCCTCCGACAATTCAAAAAATAAATCCATTAATCAAAAAAATATGGCGTTTATAGTGAATATTTATACATTGGTGTAAAGTACACGACATGCGATATAATGTTGTATTTGTTGGTACTATTTCGGTTGGGAAAACATCTCTTATCCGACGCTATTTGAACGGTGACCACGACAATTCCGTGACGTCCACGCTAGCCGTCGACTATTTCCCAGTTCAAATAGGCGACATCCATTTATCTGTTTGGGATACGGCGGGCCAGGAAAGGTTCATGTCAATCACAAGTTCGTACTTTTCGAGAGGGCATGTGTTTGTCTTGGTGCATGACATAGAAACGTGTCGTGTCGAAAAGGACATTAAACTATGGTACAAGCAAATTTTTGACAAATGTCCCGCGCGACACGAACCCGTGGTGATTATCGTGTCCAACAAAACGGATTTGCACCCCTTTTGTTCACAAGAAGTCACCAACTGGATCAAAGAGCATTCGTTTGACCACGTGTATACGTCGGCTGTTACTGGCGAGGGCATTGACAATTTATTTCAAAAAATTCACGACGCCGTGGTAGTCCATCAGTCCGATTGGTTGGCACCGTCATTGCCCGCGTTGCCGGCGACTTCGGTTTCCAAGACTTCACCGGGGTGCAATTGCTAAGTCTTCAACGTGTGGTCGATGGAGTTTTTGATGCCAATGATCATGCTGTTTTGT